>Ga0307998_1000257_pt1 | contig 30658 bp, 22 predicted proteins | sample Davwhametageno37_FD_203147 | JGI IMG/M metagenome (GOLD analysis project Ga0307998, IMG submission 203147) | Marine microbial communities from Davis Island wharf, Antarctic Ocean - #37 | ecosystem: Environmental > Aquatic > Marine > Unclassified | place: Antarctic Ocean: Davis Island wharf... | reverse complement strand
CCCAAATTTGGTGCTAAAAGGCTTGAATGAAATACTTATTTACAATGGCGAATAAAACCTTCGCTTTCACCCTAATTTTATTGTTTGTATCTAGCTTTTATCAAGCTCAAAAAAATACAGATTCACCCTATTCTCGCTATGGAATAGGAACTTTAAGTACCGCTGGATTTAACGGTAACTTTGGTTTAGGCGGCGCAGGAATTGCTTGGAGACCGTTTCAATACAAACCCCTTATTTATGATTCTCTCTCGCGAAGCAACGCGAACATAAGGGACAGAGGTTCCAATTTTATCAACATCGTAAACCCTGCCTCCATGTCGAACATAAGTTTAACAACATTTGAGTTTTCGGCAGTTTCGCGAAATGCTCAATATACATCAAACGGACAGTCAAGGACAGGATCCCATACTCAGTTTGGTCACATGAGTTTGGGTATTCCGTTGGGGGAAAAAGCTGGATTTGCTGTGGGAATTAAACCTTTTAGTTTTGTAGGGTACGACTATGCAAATAGCACAACTATAGAAGATGATGGAGAAGGAGAAGGAGTAAATTACGTTTACGAAGGTTCCGGAGGGGTGAATGAAATATTTTTAGGTGTTGGCTATGAGTTCTTAAAAAACTTTTCTGTTGGAGCAACTGGAAGTTATTACTTTGGGCAACTAGTTGATGATAGACGAGTCGTCTATGATGACCCGAGCTCGGGGTTAATGAACAGTTTAGATGAAAGAAAGATTATAGTGAATAGCTTAGGGTATAAACTGGGAGTCCAATATTTCAAACATTTAAATGACGACTATAGATTCGTCGCAGGCGCTACAATATCTCCTGTAGAAGAATTGAAAGGAGAACGCACAAGAATTTTTAGAAATTATACCGGTGTAGTGGGTACTGAAAACTTCAGAGATACTGCCCTGTTTGAAGGCAACAGAAAGATAACGGTTGCAACGGCGGCTGTTGTAGGAATTGGTGTAGCATTTGAAAAGAAAACCAAATGGATGCTAACTGCTGACCTGAAAATGAACAACTGGGGCGATGATTCGGAACAGTTAAGTTCAGGAATTGAGGCTGGGAACGGGCAGTCAATTAACATCGGTTTTGACAAGTACTCAAACACATCAACTTTTGGTTCGTACTTCGGAAAGATTGGTTACCGCGCAGGAGCAAGATACAATACATCAATAATTAGAATCGAAAATGAAGATGTTGCGGAGTTTGGCATAAGTTTTGGTTTATCCTTGCCATTACGGAAAAACTTTTCTACACTAAACTTTGGTGCTGAGGTTGGGCAAAGAGGAAAAGATGAAGGAGGATTAACAAAAGAGAATTTTTTCAACTTACAAGTAGGAGTAACTATAAACGATAAATGGTTCATCAAAAGACAATACGATTAATTAAAACAGACATGAAAAAATTAGGATTATTAATTATAGCAGCTTTAATGGCAGGAACTTCATTCGGTCAGAAATATGGTGCTGATAGCATAAAGTGCATTGAGAACCTATCTCTTTATCAAAGTTATTACAAGCAAAAATCGTACAATGATGCTTATAAGTATTGGCAAGTAACGTATAACATTTGCCCTGCATCTTCAGAGAAAATGTACGTAGATGGAGTTAATCTGTTAAGACGAAAACTAGGTAAAGTAAAAGGAGAAAAGAAAGAAACCTTGATTGATTCTTTAATTGCTGTTTACGATAGAAGAATAGAAAATTTCGGAAGTAATAGTGGTAAGACGGCCGGTAGGAAGGGAACAGACCAATTGCGGTATAAAAGTGATCAGCCTGAGTTAGCGTATGCAACATTAGAAAGTGCGATTACTGAAGGGGGTAAAAGGTCTGAAGCTGGAACAATTGCTTCTTACATGAACACTGTAATATTGATGGAGCGGGCAGAGAAAAAAACAAAAGAAGACGTCGTTAAAATTTTTGGAGAACTCTCTGAAATTTTAGCATACAATGTTTCCAAGTATGAAGGCAAGACTACTCAAAAGTATTACCTTCAGGCACAAGAGAACGTAAACGATATTGCAAGTCCTTATTTGAGTTGCGAAATATTGGTAAAAATGGCGAACGAGGGGTATGAGCAAAACAAAGCTGATGCAAGTTGGATGGAAAGGACAGCTAATATTCTAGATAAAAAGGGTTGCACAGATGCTCCAATATTTTTTACAATAGCGAAAGAGTTACATGCATCAAACCCATCATCAGTGTCTGCTGAAAAAATGGGTATTATGAGTCTGAAAGGCAAGGAATACGGCGCTGCTGAAAACTTCTTTCAACAAGCTATTGATTTGGCGCAAGATGAAACGAAAAAAGCTGATTATTATATTGAGTTAGCTCAATCTCAAAGTAGTGCAGGTAAGTACGGTTCGGCTAGGACAAATGCTAGAAAAGCAGCAAGCTTAAAAAGTGGCTGGGGCTTACCTTACTTAATGATTGGAGATATGATAGCCGGAAGTTCTTCTTGCGGTGGAGAGGACGCTTGCAAACAAAAAGCAATATATTGGTTGGCTGCTGATTATTACGCAAAAGCAAAATCAATTGACCCCTCAGTTTCAGCAAAAGCAAACACAAAGATTACAACCTACAATAAATACTTTCCAACTAAAGAAGATTGTTTCTTTGGTGGAACTAAGGAAGGTGATGTAATTAATATAGGTTGTTGGATCGGAGAGTCAACGAAGGCTAGATTTTAATTAACCGATCAATGACTAAAAAAATCAAAAGCACTCTATTAAAATGCTGTTTCGCAGCGTTTTTCGGAGTGTTTTTTTCTTGTTCTAATGATTTGGAAGAGGTTAAAAGACTAGAAAAGGGAGAGCTACAACCAGATCAAACTGCCAAAGAGGTAGAGGTAATGCACAGTACAAAAGGTAAAGTGCTTTTCCAGTTAAACACCCCTGTGTTGCATCAATTTGAAGGGGAAAAGAGTTACAGTGAAATGCCAGAAGGGGTAAAGGTTCAAATATTTGATGAACAAATGGTTGTGACCTCAATGTTGACTTCAAATTACGCTATTGATTCAACATATGCCAACAAAATGGAAGCCCATGAAGATGTCGTGGTTGTTAACGAGAAGGGTGAAAGGCTAAATACAGAGAAATTGTATTGGAATCGAAATACTGAGCAGATAACTTCAGATGTATTTGTTAAAATTACTACCGAGGACCAAGTTATTCAGGGAACCGGATTAATCTCAAACCAAGATTTTACTAAATACAGAATACTAAATATTACAGGTATAATAAACATCGACAATGATAAAAGCAATTAAGTTCATGGAGAAGGCATGGCTGGTAATTGCTATTGTGACCTTCCTAATTGCAATCTTCTGGTCGATTAAAAATAGCATTTACGACGCGCTTTACTTTTTTGGATTTTCAGTTATCGCTATTTTCCTTTTTGTCATGCGAAGAAAACAACGGATGTTTCACGAGAGAGAAGTCGAAAAAAAGGCTAAATAAGTTATATTTGACTCATGGACAGTTACCAATGGGGAATCATCCTCAATACGCTTGTTTTTTCGGCTTTTTTTTCAGGAATGGAAATTGCTTTCATTTCGGCCAACAAGCTTAAAATTGAGCTAGACGGAAAACAAGGAGATTTCTTCGCAAAAATTATTGCTAACTTTTTTAAGCGACCTTCTCGTTTTATAGGTGCTATGTTAGTTGGAAACAACGTTTCTTTAGTTGTTTATGGAATCTTTATGGCTAAATTATTAGAGCCACAAATTGAAGCGTATACTAAAAGTAGTCTCGTTATATTATTGATCCAGACGATTATATCTACTTTAATAATACTCGTCACTGCTGAGTTTTTACCAAAAACATTATTTCGTATAAATCCAAATTCAATGCTTCGCTTTTTTGCATTGCCATTATTTATTATTTATTGGATTATGTTTTTACCAATGTTGCTTGTTATTGGGATTTCAGAATTGTTAATCAAGATATTTTCTCCTCAGTTGAGCTCTGAAGAGGACTTAAATTTTGGACGGATTGATTTAGAACACTACCTAAAAGAAGGGGCAGACCAGAGCTTATCGCAGGAGGAGGTGGATCATGAAATACAAATATTCCAAAATGCACTTGATTTTTCTAAAGTAAAAGCCAGGGAATGTATGATTCCTAGAACGGAAATAGTGGCGCTAGCGATGGAAGAAGATATTGAAAAACTGAAAGAGCAGTTCATTGAAACAGGACTTTCAAAGATTCTTATTTATAGAGACAATATTGACAACATCATAGGATATACCCATTCGTTCGAACTATTTAAAAAACCGGAGAGCATAAAAGCAATTTTGTTGCCTGTGCCTATTATTCCTATGTCAATGCAGGCCAATGAGATTTTAGAAATTTTTATTCAGCAGAAACGAAGTATTGCTGTTGTAGTGGATGAGTTTGGGGGTACTGCAGGAATTGTTACAATTGAAGATATTATTGAAGAGATTTTTGGAGAAATTGAAGATGAGCACGATAAGGAAGCGCTGATTGAAACTAAAATTAACGATAATGAATTTTTATTTGCAGCACGTTTAGAGGTCGATTATTTGAACAATGAATACAATCTTGGTTTACCCGAATCTGATAATTACGAAACCTTAGCAGGATTAATTATTGATAGGTTTGAAAGCATTCCAATGTTGAATGAGCAAATTCAAAAAGACCAGTTTCTTTTTACAGTAAAGAAGGTTTTTCAGAACAAAATAGACTTGGTTCATTTACGAGTTTTGAAGAAAGATAATTAAACAACTGAAAGTAAGAAAACTACCCTTAAGTTAAGCATTTTTAATGCCTTTGTATTTCAGTTTACTATCGTATATTCGCAAGCTTAAAAATTTAACATATTTCAATGGCAATAATTGGAAAAATAAGAGAACGTTCGTTTCTCGTACTTATCATAATCGGAATAGCAATATTAGCGTTCGTACTAACGGATTTATTTTCCGCAAAATCTAACGGTCAACAGGCACCGCCTAGTATAGCTGAGATAAATGGCCAGCAAATTTCTCCTCAAGAGTTTGAGTACAAAGTCCAAAAAGGATATGAGAACTATCAAAAGCAAACTCAACAGGAATTAGATGAAAGAACAAAGTCTTCAATCAGAGAATCTGTTTGGGCTGAAATGAGTTCAGATATATTGGTAGGTGAGCAATTAGAAGAGCTTGGTATAAATGTGACTTCAAAAGAATTGATGGATTTGGTGAGTGGAGACAATCCTCATCCTCAAGTTCGTCAGGCTTTTACAGATCCAAATACAGGTCAGTTTAATTCCAATGCTGTAATTCAATTTCTTCAAAATTTAGATAATGACGAGGCTACAAAAGCACAATGGGTTGATTTCGAGCAGGCATTGAAGAGAAATCATCGAATGGATAAGTACAATACTTTAGTAAAAAAAGGTATTTATACCCCATCGGCTCTAGCAAAGGTGAAGTATAACGAAAATAACGGAGCGTTAGCTTTCAAATACGTTTACAAGCCTTACGCAGCGATTGAGGACAGCGCGATTGACCTCACAGAATCTGAAATTTCTTCCTTTTACAAAAAGACCAAATCAGAGTATGAGCAAAAAGCGAGTAGAAAAATAGCATACGCTTATTTTCCAATTGTTCCTTCTTCAGATGATCAGGCAGAAGCGAAACAATGGGCAGACAAAATGTACGGTGATTTTAAAACCAACAGTAACGACTCAACATTTGTAAACGCGAATTCAGATGTAGGATTCATTCCAGTTTATTATTCTAAATCAAATGCTCCTGTAGGAGCTGATACAACACTCTGGGATCAAGACTCTGCATATGTAGCGGCAGCTAAATTAATTGGCAGCACTTGGTCCATATCTAAAGTGAAAGCGATAAAGATGGCTCCTGACTCTGTTAAGGCTCGTCATATTTTAATCAGTTCTCAAACTAGAACCAGAGAAGCAGCTGAAAAGACAGCGGACAGCGTAATGATGGCATTGCAAAGTGGAGTTGCTTTTGATTCTTTAGTAGAATTATCTGATGATGAAGTTTCTGCAGAGAAAGGTGGAGAATTAGATTGGTTTGCAGAAGGGATGATGGTAAAGCCATTTAACGATGCAGCTTTTACATCAGAAATTGGAGAATATAAGAAGGCTGAGAGTCAGTTTGGGTTCCACATTATTGAGGTAACTGAAAAGCTAGAAGATGTAAAAAAGATTCAAATAGCAAGGATTACACGGGAAGTGTTGCCTAGTAAAGCAACATATGCTGATTTATTTAATCAAGCAAATAGCTTCTCTATTAATGTAGCAGATATGGAGACTTTTGCTGCTGAATTGACAAAAAACAATCTCCTACAGCGTTCGGCAATACTGAATGAAACAGATAACTTAGTTCAAGGCCTAGACGCTTCTAGAGATTTAGCAAGATGGTCACAAGAGGCTCAAGAGGGAGATGTATCTGAAGCAAAAGATGTGGATGGAGCATTTGTAGTTGCCATTGTGGAGAACGTAGATGCCGAAGGATTCTCTCCTTTAGAGAAAGTCAGAAATAGAGTGGAGTTTTTAGCGAGACAAGAAAAGAAAGCCGACATGTTAAGTAAAGAGCTAGTTGACGCAAGTGAAATTTCTGCATTAGCAAAAAAAACTGGTCTTACAGTCGAAAATGTTAATGTTACCTTTGCAAGCCCTGCCATTGCGGGAATTGGATTAGAGCCTAAGGTTGTTGGAGCGGCTTGGTCGTTAACACCAGGTCAATTGAGTCAGCCAATATCCGGTAACAACGGAGTATTCGTTGTTTCTGTAGACAAAAAAGTTGATGCAGGTGAGCCAAATTTATCAGAAATTAGATTAAGTGAATCTAGAGGAATAGCCGCAAAGGTTGATAATGGTGCTGTTTATAATGCATTAAAAGAGAAAGCAGACTTAACTGACAATAGAACTAAGTTTTATTAGTGGAAAAAGTACAGCATAAAAAAACCTCGATGAATTAGTTCATCGAGGTTTTTTTATGCTCTAATTAAATGGTGTTATTTTATTACGCTTAACTCTTTGCCAATCTTTGTAAATGCAGCTATAGCGTGGTCTAGTTGTTTTTTAGAGTGCGCGGTAGATAGCTGAACCCTTATTCTTGCCTGGTCTTTTGGCACAACAGGATAAAAGAAGCCAATTACGTAGATTCCTTCTTCAAGTAATTTATCAGCAAAAATTTGCGAAAGTTTTGCATCGTAAAGCATAATGGGTACAATTGCCGACTCACCATCTTTGAAGTCGAAACCTGCAGCCTTAATGCCTTGCTTAAAGTAAGCTACGTTTTCCATCAGGGTGTCTCTAAATGCTGTCGTTTCTTTTAATAAATCTAGTACAGCATTAGAAGCGCCAACAATAGCAGGAGCGAGCGAGTTAGAGAATAAATAAGGTCGCGACCTTTGTCGTAACATTTCGATTATTTCTTTTTTGCCTGTCGTGAATCCACCCATGGCTCCGCCTAAAGCTTTACCTAAGGTTCCTGTAATTATGTCCACTCGACCAAGAACATTGCAATATTCCGCAGTACCTCTTCCCGTTTTTCCAATAAACCCGTGTGAATGGCAATCGTCAACCATAACCATTGCATCGTACTTATCTGCTAAGTCGCAAATTTTATCCAATTGAGCAACGTATCCATCCATAGAAAAAACACCATCAGTGACAATTATCCTGAATCGTTGGTCTTGTGCTTTTTTTAACTGCTCTTCTAGATCTGCCATGTTATTGTTTGCGTATCTGTATCGAGCAGCCTTGCAAAGTCTAACACCATCAATTATGGAGGCATGATTTAACGAGTCTGATATGATAGCATCCTCAGGTCCTAAAAGAGGTTCGAAAACACCACCATTTGCATCAAAAGCTGCAGCGTATAATATGGTGTCTTCAGTCCCACAGAATTCTGCTAGTTTTGCCTCTAACGTTTTGTGAATATCTTGTGTTCCACAAATAAATCGAACGGATGACATACCGAAACCGTGAGTGTCTAAAGCTTCTTTAGCGGCATTTACTACCTTTGGGTGAGAGGAAAGGCCCAAGTAATTATTAGAGCAAAAATTCAACACTTCTTGACCGCTATCTAGTCTTATCACAGCATCTTGTGCTGAAGTAATAATCCTCTCTTTTTTGAATAAGCCTGCACTTTCTATTTCAGATAGTTCAGCTTTCAGGTGGTCTTTAATTTTTCCGTACATCGTTTTCTGTTTTATTTTTCAAAAGTAATGAAAGGCATGAGCTTTGCCACTGCATTAGCTTAAGGAATAATCATTTTCATTGAATTGGAGTGGTTATTTTTTAAGCATATTAAGGGTTAATAAACTTTTCAATCTAAAAAAGGGATGACCTAGAAATAGAAGTTCCCGACTCAGTTCTGAATTTTTTTAACAAGAGGCTTGTAACGATTGTTTTGGAAAGCGTTCAATTAATTTGAATTAGGATTTAAGATTATGACAGTAAGATTTTAGGATGTCTGATTCGAAAAATTATTCATAGGAACTTTTCTAATGTTTAATCAGTTCTCTAGATTACAGAGAATTTTAACGCGTCTAAATTCAATCGACAGAATAAAGGACAGTGAGGGCTCAAGGAAACGAACAATTTTAAAGAAAGAGACGGCTTATTCGAATGCAAACAGATACTGTGGGGAAGTGTATGGTTGTCACAATTAAAGCTCTTCGTGCTTCCTTGAACAACTAAGCTTGTAAAAGAATGAACCGTTGTGTGCAGTTTAAAACCTGGCGGCTTTTTAATTGTTATACTTAGGTTTTACCTTTAATTGAAACGGTATTACATTTTAAGATTGTATGCAAAATGTGATACTAATCAATAATAGGGCAAAATTATTAACTTTTGTGTGATGAAAACTTCGGGGAAGTAGCTCAGCTATTCTGCTTCAAGTTACTTAGCAAGTGGCTTTGTCGTCATTTTATCATGCAAAATTTGGTTAATTTTGCAGAATTAAACAAGAACAAATTATGGCTGAAATAGAATTGATAATGCCTAAGATGGGCGAGAGTGTAGCAGAAGCAACAATAACTAATTGGTTAAAGTCGGAAGGTGATTCCATTGAAGCTGAAGAGCCGGTATTAGAGATTGCAACCGATAAAGTGGATTCCGAGATTCCTGCACCAGAAACAGGAATTCTGAAAAAAATACTATTTCAGGTGGATGATGTAGTAAAAGTCGGAGAGGTTATAGCCATTATTGAAGTTGAAGGCGAAGCCAGTTCTTTAGCCCCCATTACTATCAAAGAAAAAGCTCCGCAAGCAGTTCAAGAAATTCAGAATTCTCCTACTACCGCGCTGACGGAAGAACTAACAAAAAATTCTCCCTCAGGTAAGTTTTTATCTCCTTTGGTGAGAAGCATCTCTGAGAAAGAAGGGATTTCAGGGTCAGAGTTAGATTTAATTAAAGGCACAGGCTTGAATGATAGAATTACCAAAGATGATTTGGTATTGTATATTGACAGCAGAGGAAAAGCTGACTCAAAGGCAGCTAGCATCCCAGAAGCACTCCCTACCTCAAAAGCAGCTCCTGCAGTTGTTACTCCTAAGCCTCAAAGAGTAGTGTCAATGGGCGAAGGAGATGAAATTATTCATATGGACAGAATGAGGAAGATGATTTCTGACCATATGATTATGTCAGTTAACACCTCTGCTCACGTTACTTCATTTGTTGAAGCAGATGTTACTGAAATGGTAATGTGGAGGAATAAAGTAAAAAATGGCTATCAGCAAAGAGAGGGAGAAAAAATTACGTTTACTCCAATAATTATGGAAGCTGTAGCAAAAGCAATTAAAGAAATGCCAATGATTAATGTTTCCGTAAGCGGAGATACAATTATAAAGCGTAAGCACATTAATTTGGGAATGGCTACAGCATTGCCTTCTGGTAACTTAATAGTTCCCGTTATTAAAGATGCTGATCAAATGAATTTGGTTGGACTTTCTAAAAAAGTAAATGACCTTGCGAATCGTGCAAGAAATAACAAATTAAGCCCCGACGAGGTTTCAGGTGGAACATTTACGGTCACAAACGTTGGAACTTTTGGAAACGTAATGGGAACTCCTATTATCAATCAGCCGCAAGTTGCTATTATGGCTATTGGAGCAATACGCAAGAAACCGGCAGTAATCGAAACTTCATTTGGTGACACAATTGGAGTTCGACATATGATGTTTTTATCCCTATCATATGATCACAGGGTTGTAGACGGATCCTTAGGGGGTAGTTTTGTGCAAAGAGTTGCTAAAATATTAGAAGATTTTGATTTAAACAGAGAAGTTTAGTCCACTAACAATGAATTGTTAACGTTTGATAACTTTTTACAAGGATTTGTGAGTTGAATAAAATATATTTGTGTCTGATGAAATTTAGCTGTACCAATTAAATAAAGATGAACAACCAAATAATAAGGTTATTAATTTCTTGCTTTTTGTTCTCAAGCTTTTCAGCTTTTGCTCAAATTGACGATAAAGAGAAGTTTAGAGAAGCATTATATTTAATGGACGAAAGTCGATTTGCAGCTGCTCAGTCAATATTGGAAGAAGTGTATGCAAATGATAAAGAAAATGCAAACATCAATTATTGTTTAGGGTTTTCTATGTTTAGGACTTTTACTGAAAAAGATAAAGTTGACGCATTAGAGTTTCTTCAATTTGCATCGCTCCAGGTTGACCCCAATTACAACTACATGGACCCAAAGGAGCAAAAGGCACCTGTAGATACTTGGTTTTATCTGGGGGAAGCACAACACAATGACTATCAGTTTTTAGAAGCCATAGAAAGCTTTAAGAAATTTAAAACGTTTGTGAATGAAAAACACCCACTTTTCAATGAGATTGATAAAAGTATTAGAATGTCAACTTACGCTCAGCGATCGGTGTTGAACCCTGTAAACATTAAAACAACAAATTTAGGTGCTAATCTGAATGGCTTTTATCCTGACTTCAGCCCTATAATTAGGATTGATGAAAGTGCTATTTATTACACTTCTCGAAGATTGAGAGAAGACAGTTCAAATTTTGGAATATATGATCCAACTGATGGAATGATGTTCGAGGATATTTATGTTTCATTAAGAGAAGACGATGGAAAGTGGGGTTCACCTCATCCTTTAAATATTAATACAGAAGGGCATGAGGCTGCGGTTAACCTATCAATCGACGGAAGAACGTTATACCTTTACAAAGATATTAATGGTAATGGACAATTATTTGAAAGTAAGCTAGAGGATGATTCAATGGGATATGAAACTTGGTCAAAACCTAAATTGTTAGGTTCAGATATTAATACCAAGGCGTACGAAACACATGTTACCATAACTCCTAACGGTAAAAAGTTATATTTTATTAGTGACAGAGAAGGCGGTTTAGGAGGCAAAGACATTTACTATTGTAATAGATTACCTAACGGTAAATGGGCTCTTTCTCAAAATGCGGGTCCAATTTTGAATTCCGATCACAACGAAGATGGAGTTTACATGCATCCTGACGGGAAGACAATGTATTTTAGCTCTGATGGTCACGAAAGTATGGGGGGGTACGATATTCTGTACAGCACTAACACTGATACAGGTTGGACTAAACCTGCCAATATGGGGTATCCAATTAATTCGGTAGATGACGATGTTTTCTTTGTAACAACCCCTGACGGCAAAAGAGCCTACTTTTCTTCTTTTAAGGAAGAAGGATACGGAGAGAAGGATGTGTATGTTCTGGAGTTAATTGATGCAGAGGAATCAATGTTAACTTTATACAGAGGAGAGTTTACCTTTGTAGATGGTTCCGTGCCACCTTCTGGGGCTCGAGTAATGATCACGAATAATACAGATGGAGATCTAGTTGGAGATTACACACCTCGACAAAGAGACGGGCAATTTTCAGCAATTCTAGCCCCTAACCAGAGTTATCATTTTGTTTATGAAGCTGACAGTTATGAAACTTACGAGGAAGATATTTATGTATCATCAGCAGGGAATTACCAAGAAATTTACAAGGAGATTAAGTTAAGGGCCGTGAGAGTTGGGGATGGCTTAGGTAAAATTGAACCTGCAGGACTTTCTTTAGCCAATGTAAAAGGTGGCATAATTAAAAATGGTGTTCCTTTAGCCGGAACGCGCATTAGGTTACTTGATGAAAATGAAAATTTACTTAAGGAAACAATTTCAGACAATACAGGTGATTTTCAATTATTAAGTCTTGATCCTTCAAAAGTTTATTTAATTCGTGTTTATGACATTACTGAAAATCCATTAATGGGTTATGATGTGAAAATTGAGAATGACCAAGGAGAGATTTTACCTTTTGAGGAACTAGATGATACAACATATATTTTTATCCCATCTATTCAGCCATATGAATTTTATGGTATTGGCAGGGTGAAAATGTTGGCAGGAACGGTAAAGAAAGATGGTCGCCCGGTTAAAGGTCTTACAGTGAAATTAGAAGATGACTATAAATCTCTTATTGACTCGCAGGAAACAGATCAATATGGACAGTTTAACTTTCAGAAACTAGATTTAGACAAAGAGTATAAAATTGTTTTTGAAGGAGATTTTCCTGATGACCCTGAGGTCTTAATTACGAATGATTTAGGTCAAAAAATGCGTTTTATAAAAGAGAGTGATGCGATTTATAAATATGCTCCCGTTACGACACTTATGCCCAAGGCATTGCTTACCGATGTGGATGGGGCAGTTACTTCTGAGGGAATACCATTGCCTAACCTTCAGGTGTTATTATTAATGGCTGACTTGAGTTTAATTAATTCTGCGGCTACGGATAATGTTGGAAAGTTCAACTTTGAAGACTTAGACTTGACAAAGCGCTACTTTATAAAATTTGAAGGAGATTTTCCTCCGGATCTTAGGTTAGTTATGTCAAATGATAACTTTGATTTATTACTTTTTAGGAAGATTCAAGAGGGGCTGTATCAATATGACCCTATATTCGTTAGGCTTGAAGATGGGAATAGTGAAGTCTTAGGAAAGGAAGTTACAGACAACGTAGGTGAGTTAAACTTAAAGAAATTAAAGCTCGATGAATATTATCAAATTATTTTTGAGGGGAACTACCCTGAACAAGATCTAATTACTTTAACGAATGGAAAAGAAGAAAAATTTGATTTTCAGTTGGTTAGGTCGGGAGTATATGAATATATACCGAAAGGAGGATTAAAGCTGAAATCGTATTCTGTAGATGTGAGAGACGAATTGGATTTCAAAGAAACGTACCCAAGACCTGAAGAGTTGAAAGATGTTGTTGCATACTTTCAAAAGTATTTTATATATAACGCGAAAGGTATCAGTGAATCAAACAACGAATTTGTTTCATTTATTAAAGATATAGGAGAGTTGGTTAAAATCAGAGGAGATGCAAAAATCATTATAACGTCAAGTGCATCGAAAGTCCCTACAGCAACTTGGAAAACAAATTCAGTTCTTACCAAAAAAAGGGCATATGATACTAAGGCCTTATTAGAAAAAGTGTTTGACAAGCAAGGAATTAATTCTGAACAATATAATTTTGTAGACATAAATACATTGATTACGGGGCCTGAGTATAAAGGAGATTATCGAACTAATATGAGTACTTATGAAAAGTATCAGTACGTAAGAATATTTATTAAATAATATGGGTTTAGAACTTAAAAAACCAATTGTATTCTTTGATTTAGAAACTACAGGAGTAGATGTGGCTAAGGACCGAATTGTTGAAATATCAATTTTGAAATTACATCCTAACGGAAAAAAAGAAGTTAAAACTAGGAGGGTTAATCCAGAAATGCCCATCCCCAAAGTAACATCAGAGATTCATGGTATTTATGACGAAGACGTAAAAGAGGAGCCCACTTTTAAAGCTATGGCCAAAAGCCTTGCTACTTTTATAGGAAACAGTGATTTGGCTGGGTTTAATTCTAATAAATTTGATGTGCCACTTTTGGTAGAGGAATTTCTTAGAGTAGGGGTAGATTTTGAGATTGAAGGTAGAAGTTTGGTGGACGTTCAGAATATATTCCACAAAATGGAGCAACGCACCTTGGTGGCGGCATACAAATTTTATTGTGGAAAAGATTTAACGAATGCACACAGTGCAGAAGCAGACAATATTGCGACCTTCGACGTCTTAGAAGCGCAAATAGAACGTTATGATGAGTTAGAAAACAATGTGAACTTTTTATCTGATTTTTCAAGGCGCACAAATAATGCGGACTTAATGGGCCGTATTGTTTTTAACGATGAAAATATTGAAGTTTTTAATTTTGGGAAGCATAAGGGCACTCCGGTAGCGACTGTTTTAGAAAGGGATCCATCGTATTACAAATGGATGATGAACGGAGACTTTCCGCTTTATACCAAAAAAGTCTTGACAGCTATTAAGCTCAGGAACTTTAATCAAAGATAAATGAAAATTATTTGCGTTGGCAGAAATTACGCCGCACATGCAAAAGAGTTAAATAATCTGGTTCCAAAAGAGCCGGTTATTTTTTTAAAGCCCGATACTGCTTTATTACCTAAAAGTATGCCTTTCTTTTACCCTAGTTTTTCTACCGATGTCCATTACGAGTCGGAGCTGGTGGTTAAAATTAATCGCGTAGGAAAAAATATATCCCAGAAATTTGCACACAAGTATTACTCTGAGTTTTCTGTAGGGATCGATTTTACAGCAAGAGACTTACAGGCGACTTATAAAGAAAAAGGTTTACCCTGGGAGCGAGCAAAAGCTTTCGATGGGTCAGCATCAGTTGGTCAATTTATCAACAAAAAAGATTTGGCAGATTCATCGAATTTAAATTTTTCTTTACGAATAAACGGTGCGCAAAGGCAAGCTGGTAATACTTCTGATATGCTCTTTTCGATAGATTCTATAATACAATACGTATCGCAGTTTTTCACATTAAAGATTGGTGATTTAATATTCACAGGGACCCCCGAGGGAGTTGGCCCTATAAAAATCGGCGACACGCTAGAAGCTTTTTTAGAAAGTAAAAAAGTTCTTGATTTAAAAATTAAGTAATATTCTTTTCTCTAAAACAAATCCCGTAGTTTTCTAATTCATTTAATATAGGCTTGTAAATAGTTTTTTTTATTGGAATATGAACTCCGGGTTCTTTAATGGTTCCATTTAAAATCATCTTAGCGGTTATACCTACCGGCAACCCAACGGTTTTAGCCATTGCTGTATGTATTTGATCATCGCCCTTAACAACCATTGAGGAATGCTTTTCAAACCTTTTACCGTCTTTGGTGTAGATAAATTTATGCCACATTACGATCATATCTTTATCGCCTTCAGCTAACTCCCATTTACGCATCAATATTTGTTGTAAAATTTGGGCTGGAGTAGCATTTTCGATTTCTACCGGTATTTCTTTAAATAAATCTAACCATTCATACTTTTCAAAAAGCTCTATATCATCGTGCGCCATATTTAGGTAATGTCGAAATTTTAATTCAACAGAATCGTGCGGGTTGTATGGTAAAAACAAATTAATAAAAGTTCTAAAGGTTAATTCTTTTGAATTAGGTATGGTGTAAGAATCATCAGTAGCTCCTAATTGAACAAAAGCGTCCCAAGCTCTGCCATAGCCGGGTCTCCTTAGTGTCCCTCTGAACATTGTGCCAATATTTTCTAAATCATATACTTTTCTGTATTTGAGAGAATCTCTATTTGCATATCCTTCAAATTTTCCATACCCTTCAATATTAATTAGTTCTGTTCTGCGGAAGACCTTATTGTAAGGAATATACTTGTATGTCCCTTCTTGAATAAACTTAACAGCGCCACCTTGACATGCTAAAACTACGTTCCTAGGGTTCCAAGTGAATTTATAATGCCAAGGATTATTGTCACTTTCAGGAGCCACAAGGCCACCAGTGAAAGTTTCGAAATCTTTTAATGTTCCGCCTTCATCAATAATTTCATCAATTACTTTTTTAGCAGAAAGGTGATCTATCCCCGGATCAACACCTATTTCATTTATGATGATTACTCCTTCTTTTTTTGCCGCTTCATCTAAATTTTCCATTTCTTTTGAAATATAAGATGCAGTAACCATGTGTTTTTTGAACTTTATACAATCTTTAGCCACACTAATGTGCATGTGGGCAGGAAGCATAGAAATAACTAGGGAAGAGGCTTGAATCTGGTCTTCTCTAAGCGAATCATTATTTACATCGAAGATTAGCGTTGTAACGAAAGGCAAATTAGCAATCTTTTTATCTAAGAATTCAAAATTCTGGTCAGCAATAATAAGCTCCCAATTGTTGCTATCGGCGTTGTCCGTTAGGTACCTTATTAAACTTCCCGTTGATCGTCCTGCACCTATTAAAAGTATTTTTTCCATAATTCGAATGTAAGCCTTTAAATTAATTGAGCTTAAATGCCACAGTCATTTAATGTGGTATTAATTGCTATGTTTATTTTTGTTGTATGGAAAAGAAATTTCTTTTATTTGGTTTGTTATTTGGAGGCCTAGCTGCAGTTACAGGAGCTTTTGGTGCACATGTCCTAAAGGAGGTGTTAAATCAGGTTCAACAACAGAGTTTTGAAACAGGTATAAGATATCAAATGTATCACGCCTTTTTTATGCTTTTTATTTCAACTCAGCCTCATTTAAGAACGAAGCTTATTTTTAATCTGTTGCTTTTTGGAATTGTATTGTTTAGTTTCTCTATTTATTTGTTAAACCTTAGAGAAGTATTAGATGCTAATTGGTTAAAGTTTTTGGGGCCCATAACTCCAATTGGAGGGTTACTTTTGATTTCCGCCTGGGCCATCGCTTTATTTTTAATTATTAAAGTAAAACTGAAGTAGCATGTGTGGCATCACAGGTATTATATCAAATTATAGTCTTTCTGAATCAGAAGGAAAACAAGTTGAAAGAGCTGTAGCAAAGATTGAAAAACGAGGACCTGACGCTAAAGGAATAAAAAGTTATGGTTCAAGTATTTTAGGTCATCGGAGGCTTTCCATTATCGACATTAACCCTGCTTCAGATCAACCAATGGAAGACGCTACTGAGCGGTACTCTATAGTATTTAATGGAGAAATATACAACCACAAGCTATTAAAAGCTGACTTAATAGCAAAGGGGTATGTTTTTAAAAACGAAAGTGATACAGAAGTTCTATTAAATGGTTACGACTTCTATGGCACAGCATTCTTAAATAAGTTGAATGGCTTTTTTGCTTTTGTTATTTACGATAAAAAGGAGAAGACAACTTTGGTTGTCAGAGATCGATTTGGAATAAAACCATTACTTTTTTACAAGAAAGAAAATGCATTTTATTTTGCCTCAGAGATGAAGGCACTGCTGGAGTACGATATTCCTCGAGAAATTGACCATACTTCGCTTTATACATACTTGCAACTTAATTATGTTCCCGAACCACATTCAATGATAAAGGGGATAAAAAAATTAAAACCGGGACATTATTTAAAAATTGATGCTCAAAATAGAGTCCAAAAAATTCCCTTCTATCAGTTAGATTATCCCAAGGTTGGGGAGAATTATGCGGATGTGACTTACACTGCAGCAAAAAGTAAGTTTCTTGATATTTTAGACCGCTCCGTTGAGAAAAGAATGGTGGCAGATGTTCCGGTAGGCACTTTTTTGAGCGGAGGTATAGACTCTTCACTAATCACTGCATTGGCGGCTCAAAAGGTTCAAAATCTTTCTACTTTTTCTATTGGTTTCAAAGATGACCCGCACTTTGATGAAACGGCATATGCACTAGCTGTCGCAAAAAAATACAACACCAATCACCATGTTTTTTCTCTTTCTAGAAAAGACCTGTTACAGAGTTTATACGAAACGTTAGATTACATTGATGAGCCATTTGCAGATTCTTCAGCACTTGCTGTTAATGCTCTAAGCAGAGAAACTAAGAAGCATGTAACAGTTGCCTTATCAGGTGACGGAGCAGATGAGTTGTTTTCAGGCTACCACAAGCATATGGGAGAATATATGATGCGTAAAAAAGGGTTTAAACAACAGATGGTGAAGAGTCTTTCATCAGCATGGTCAATTCTTCCAAAATCAAGAAACTCAAAATTGGGCAATTTATTTCGAAAGCTTGATAAGTTCGCGACTGGTGCATCATTAAGTAAGGAAAAGAGGTATTGGTTGTGGGCTAGCTTATTAAACGAAGCTGATGCATCTAATTTGATGTTAAAAAGTCCGCAAAAGGAGAGTTATTTGAAGCGAAAAGAAGAAGTTTTGGCAGTTATTGCAAAAGGAGAAGACTTTAATGATGTACTTTATACCGATGTTAATTTAGTGCTGCAGAGTGATATGCTTCGTAAAGTTGATTTAATGTCTATGGCGAACGGTTTAGAAGTACGAACCCCATTTTTAGATCATGAATTAGTAGACTTTGCCTTCTCAATTCCTACAAAGTATAAAATTGATGAACACATGAAAAAGAAATTAGTGCAAGATGTTGCTAGAGACTTGTTACCCGAAATAGTGTGTAATAGGCCAAAGAAAGGTTTTGAAGTTCCGTTGCACTCATGGATGAATAATGAATTACGAGGTTTAATTGAAAATGATCTTCTTTCAGACGAGTTTATAAAAGGCCAAAACCTTTTCAACTTACATTACGTAAAAGAGTTAAAATACAAACTGTATTCGACAGATCCTGAAGACTCACAAGCGAATATTTGGGCGCTTCTTGTATTTAACAGTTGGTGGAAAAAATATATTGCATAGATTAGTAATTCTGGAACTCAAATGTAATGCCTAAAGTATTAAGAATAATAAATCGATTTAACCTAGGAGGGCCTACTTTCAATGCAGCTTTGCTGACAAAACATATGGCTCCTGAATTTGAAACCTTGTTAGTTGGAGGTAGAGAAGAAAGCTCTGAGGCAAGTTCTCAGCACGTTTTAAGTAACTTAGGAATCAGGGCTCACTTCATAGACGAAATGCAGAGAGACATTGGATTGTCTAACGATAGAGAGGCTTACAAAGCTATCAAGAAACTCATTAATGAATTTAGGCCCGATATTATACATACGCATGCTTCAAAAGCCGGAGCAATAGGCAGGAGTGCGGGAATCGCCTATGGTAAGGCAAAAATGATTCATACCTTTCACGGGCATGTGTTCCATTCGTATTTTGGGAGGATAAAAACAGGTATTTATAAAAATATTGAGCGTGTATTAGCAGTTAAAACACATAAAATAGTTGCCATAAGTAATCGGCAAAAGTTAGAATTAGCAATGCGCTACAAAATTTGCTCAGCAGACAAAATAGAGGTTATTCCTCTTGGTTTTGATTTGAACCGATTTCAAGAAAATGTTGCTGTGAAAAGAGCTTCATTTAGGCGAAAGTATAACATAGAGGAAGATGAGATAGCCATAGGTATAATTGGAAGGTTAGTGCCAATAAAAAACCACAAACTTTTTTTAGATTCGCTGAAACAAGTGGTTAGTAGAACGACTAGAAAGGTCAGGGCTTTTATTATTGGTGATGGGGAAGAGCGAGACGAATTAAAAAGGTATACTTCTGAACTGGGATTAGATTACTTAAATGGAGACTTTGAAGAAGGAATGAAAGCTACGGTGCATTTCACTTCTTGGATACAAGATGTTGATTGGGCCAATTCCGGTCTGGACATTATCGCTTTAAGTTCGCTAAACGAGGGAACACCTGTTAGTTTAATCGAAGCCCAAGCTTCTTGCAAGCCTATCGTTTCGACAAAAGTTGGAGGGGTAAGTAATATTGTTATTCCAAACGAGACAGCACTTCTTTCGCCATCTAATAATGTAAATCTGTTTGCTGAAAACTTGCTTCAACTTATTGATAATGATGATAAAAGACTAAGTATGGGTCAAAAAGGTTGGGGGTTAGTACATGAAAAGTTTCACTATTTTAGATTAGTAAAGGATATGAAAAACCTTTACAACGACTTACTTCTGTAAAATTTTCACCGTAAACTACCATTAATTGAATAGATTTGTAGTTTAATAGATATTACAGTTATGGGTAAAAGGATTTTAGGAATAGTAGTGGCTTGTTACTTTCTAGCGTCATGTAAGCCTTTGAATCCAAGCATCATGTTTAGAACACCAAAAGAGTTCAAATACGATACGCAGATAAAAGATACCACTAAAGAGTACAGAATAGCAGCTAACGATGCGGTAAGTTTTAGGTTGTTTACGAATAATGGATTGAAATTAGTAGATGTTACCGAAGGTAATCCACAGATGTTCCAACGGCTAAATCAAGGGATAACATATACAGTAGAGTATGACGGCATGATTAACTTGCCAATAATAGGACGTGTAAACGTGAACGGAATGACGGTTCGGGAAGCTGAGTTTTTTTTAGAATCGAAATACGACGAAGTTTTCATCGATCCATTTTTATTGCTAAACGTAATCAATCGGAGGATTACAATCTTTCCCGGCAATGGAGGAGATGGCGTAGTGATTACGCTACAAAATAATAACATAAAGTTGCTGGAGGCGCTAGCTTTGGCAGGAGGATTGGCTGATCAAGGTATGGCCTCCAGAATTAAACTAATTAGAGGAGATCTAGCAGATCCTGAGGTTTATTTAATAGACCTTCGTACGATTAGTGGAATAAGCCAAGCAGACATCATTCTTCAGGCGAATGATATAATCTATGTTGAACCGGTTGGTATAAGAACTAGGCAAGTAATATCAGAAATTGCGCCAATATTTGGAATTGTAACTTCTGCCATAACATTTTACGTTCTTATCCAGTCCCTTCAAGAATAAAAAACTATCGTGGAAGAAGGGCTAAACTCTCAGAATCACAAATCATCTTTAATAAAGGAGCCACTCAGTAATTTTAATACTGATTTTGATCTTGGTTTGTTTTTATATGTTTTTAAAAAGAATATACTTTGGGTTATTCTTTTTGTCGCGGTAGCTGTTTTCGGGAGTTTCCTTTATATTAGATATACTTCTCCAATTTATCAATCAGACGCTATAATTCAAATTGAAAAGTCTAATAAAGCAAATCAGTTGCTTAAAGTAGATGACTATTATGAAACTGGGGATATTTCTTCTGAGATAGAATTGTTAAGATCAAGCTTAATAGCAAAAAACGCGATTCAACAACTTCCGCTCGAAGTAAGCTATTTCAACAAAGGGAAGTTCTTAGATTTTGAATTGTATCGATCTGCTCCCTTTAAAGTTAATGTGTTCTCAAAAGATAGCTCTCTAAACTCAACGGAGGTTGACATTACGTTTATCAACAGGCAAGAAGGAATTCTCAGTTGGGGAGGGGATGATAATAGAGCGGAAAGAAAAATTGCATTTGGTGATTTTGTGCAGCTTCCTTTTGCTACTGTAAAAGTAAATATTAAGAATTATGAAATTATAGAAGAGAATATCAATTCTGTAAATCCTGCAGGTTATTACTTTATTATCAATGATTTAAATTCTCTTTCGCGAGAGCTAATGGATAAGGTAAGTATTGTAATTTTAAATCCAAGTGCGAAGACAGTTTTAATTAGTGTTCAAGAGAATAATCCATTGAAAGCGAAAGAAGAGGTGGTGCAGCTAATTGAAGAGTTTAAATTTTATAACGTAGAGCGAAAGAAACAAGGGTCAAAACAAATTGTAGATTTCTTAAATGCTCAAATATCTCAGGTTTATGAAGAGCAAAAGCGGTCTGTAAAAGATATTTCTAATTTTAAGAGAAAAAATAATTTATCTGAAGTAGGCGAATTTAGTAGCATTATTGCAGATAGATTAAATAAGTTGGATGAGTCCTTAGTTGAATTAGGTCTCCAATTTTCTGTTTTGAAACAAATTCGAACAGAAATCGACAAAAAAGGAGACGAAATAGATGTATACGAATTACTTCCAATCCTAGTAGGAAACAACTACGATGGCTTAATCGAAACCCTCATCGCATCGCTGAATGGACTCCTTCTTGAAAGACAAAATATGCTTTATTCTACTAAAGAAGGAACTCCTCCAATTAAAAAAATTGATTATAGGATTGATATCCAAAAAAAATTGATTGTAAATAGTTTATCATCAATGATGACTAAGATTGATGAACGTAAAAGAAATTTGATTAGAAGTATAAAAGAATTAGAAATAGAACTCTTTGAAGTACCTGACCAAGAAATTGAGTTAGTAAGGAAAAAAAGGAAGTATGACATAAATGAGAAATTTTACACTCTTTTAACTGAAAAAAAGACAGAATATACCATATCGCAACAAGGGTTCGTATCTTCAGAAAATACGTTGAGCGAAGCAACAGTCGCTCTTAATCCAATTTCCCCACAAAAAAACATCGCTTTTTTAGGTTTCTTACTAGGAGGAATTTTATTGAGTTTAGTTTTTGTGGTTATTAAATACCTATTGCACAATCAAATTACCTCAATTACAGAAATAACAAAATATGCACAATCTTCTTTTGGTGTGCTTGGTATGATCCCGAAATACAAAAAGGACATGCCATTGTCTCAGTTGGTCGTAAATAAAAACCCCAAATCATTAATTGCGGAATCTTTTAGATCCATAAGAACTAATTTAGAATTTATTGCAGCCCAAAAAGGGCCTAAAATTATGGCAGTAACTTCTACCGTTTCAGGTGAGGGTAAAACATTTATTGCGATTAATTTAGGGGGTATTATAGCCTTTAGCGGGAAAAAAGTTATTATACTTGATTTGGATATGCGTAAGCCAAAAATTCACAAAGGGTTTGATGTTGAAAATGTAAAGGGTATGAGCACCATTTTGATAGGTAAGGATGAAGTAAGTTCATGCATACATCATAGTAATCAAGCAAACTTGGATTTTATTACGGCAGGTCCGGTTCCTCCAAACCCCTCAGAGTTAGTTCTTAATGAGACACTTAAAACAATTTTAGATAAATTAAAAATTGACTACGATTTAATAATCGTTGATAATCCGCCTGTAGGGCTTGTAACGGATGGAATAGAAGTTATAAAGAATGCGGATTATCCATTGTACATTTTTAGGTCTGAGTATTCTAGGAAGAATTTCGTTCAAAATGTAGACCGCCTTGTAAATGAAAATGGTATTAAAAAACTATCTATTGTTTTAAATGGGGTTGATTCTAAAAAGCGGAGCTATGGTTATGGTTATGGCTATGGCTACGGTTACGGTTACGGTTATGGTTATGGCTATTACGACGAAGAGGAGAAGGAATCAGCAGGATTAAGAAAATACTTTAAGAAAAAACGCTAAGATGAAGGTTATTAAATTAGAGATAATAGGTTTATTAATAATTCAACCTGCCGTATTTGAAGATGATAGAGGTTTTTTTTTTGAATCTTTTAACGCTCAAAAAATTAAAGGTGCCGGTATAACTGAAACTTTTGTTCAAGACAATTTATCTAAGTCCACAAAAAATGTACTGCGCGGACTTCATTTCCAAAATCCACCGTTTAGTCAAGGTAAACTGGTTTCAGTAGTTAGAGGCTCTGTTTTAGATGTCGCAGTAGATATTCGAAAGGGATCATTAACATACGGACAACACCATTCTATTATACTGTCAGAGCAAAATAAAACTCAATTTTACGTTCCTCCTGGCTTTGCGCATGGATTTAAAACATTAGAAGATGATACGATATTTTCTTATAAATGTACAAACGGATACAACAAAAATTCAGAAGGTTCAATAAAGTGGGATGACAGTGATTTAGAAATCGATTGGCAAATTGAAAATCCAATTGTTTCCGAAAAAGATCAAGTAGCTCCATCATTCAAAGACTTAAATTCTCAATTTAACTAAGATGCAAGGAGAGTATTTTATTTTAAAAATATCGTTGTTATTCTTAGGAAGCTTTGTGTTTAGTTTTTTAATAAATAGAATCTTTTTAAAATTTTCGAAGAACTTGGGGATGCGCAACATTGATGACAAAGTAATTCGTTGGAAAACAACTGCAAAGCCTGCTTTTGGGGGGATTTCTTTTTTTATTGTTTTTCTCTTGGTATTGTCTCAATATCAAATATTCTTTCCAAACCAATACACGCCAATAGATTTGAGGTTAGTGGGGATTTTAATTGCCTCTAGCTTAGGATTTTTGGTAGGATTAACAGACGATGCTTTTAACACAAACCCGCTTTTAAAATCAATAGCGCAAGCGCTTTGTGCTATTATATTAATAGCCACCGGCAATTCTATCTGCGTATTTGAGACCGAATGGATGAATTATGCCTTAACCTTTTTATGGGTCGTTGGTCTCATGAATTCCATAAATATGTTGGATAACATGGATGGAATTACAACCATCGCTTCCATATTCGCGTTAATCGGGATGTTAACGGCTATAGTATTCAATAAAACTTTTGAGTCATCGTACTTCGTCCTGGTGCTTGGCCTAATTGGTGCACTTCTTGGCTTTTTATTTTTCAATTGGAACCCGTCGAAAATGTACATGGGTGATGCAGGTAGCCAATTTTTAGGTGTTGTTTTAGCAGCATTATCAATTAAGTTTTTATGGAATCAGTCAGCCGTTGAATTTCATGCAACTTCACGTCAGTTTATATTGCCGATATTGGCTTTTATTGTACCGCTCTCAGATACGGTTACGGTTGTAATCAACAGAATATCTAAGGGCCAATCCCCATTTGTGGGTGGAAGAGATCACACAACTCATCACTTATCTTACCTTGGTCTGTCAGACCAATCTGTTGCTCTGTTGGTAGCGGGTTTGGGTATCTTTTCTACGGTCGTTCTATTAATTGCCCTTTCTATTCCAAATTGGTCACATCTTTTCGCAATCCTCTTCGGAGCTTATGCATTGGTCGTTTTTGTTTCGTTATTTTTAACTACAAAACCACAATTATTTGGAAAATAACCGAAGTATGACAAAGAAATACAGTAGTCCGATGAAGAAGATTAACTTACTATTAATTCCACTAGCATTATTTGGATTATTTTATCTATTTACCTTTTCTTTTGACAAGGATGAGGCAGAAACCGTTCGTCAGACAAAGATGCAAGAGGATTATCAAATCTTTTCCCTAAGTCCGCCTGCTGAAATATTGTTTGCTGGAGAACAGGTTCCTCTTGGAGAACCTGAAGTGTATGAAAGGTTAGATCGTGAAATCCATTCAAACACTTATTTTCATTCGAATACTATTTTATATTTCAAGAAGGCTAACCGTTGGTTTCCGGTGATTGAGCCAATTTTAAAGAAAAATGGTATTCCCGATGACTTTAAATATTTGGCTTTAATAGAAAGCGGGTTACAAAATGTGGTTTCTCCCGCAGGAGCAGCAGGTTATTGGCAGTTTATGAAAGCGACTGGAAGCGAATATGGTTTGCAAATTAATGGGGAAGTGGATGAGCGTTATCACATAGAAAAGGCTACTGAAGCAGCCTGCGAATATTTAAAGGATTCTTATGAGTTGTACAATGATTGGGCATTAGTAGCTGCCTCGTATAACGCAGGAAAAGGAAGAATTTCAAAGGAGTTAGACAGGCAGAAAGCAGGAAATTATTTTGATTTACTGTTAGTGGAAGAAACTGGGAGATACGTTTTCAGAATATTAGCTGTTAAACATATTTTTGAGAATCCTAAAAAATACGGTTTTAATATACGAAAGTCTGACTTGTATGCCGCATTAGATTACAAAACGGTTACGGTCGATTCAAGTGTAACAAGTTTTGCCGATTTTGCAAAAAGGCGTAACATCAGTTATAAAATTTTGAAACATTTTAACCCATGGTTACGAGAAGCTGATTTAAGAAACACAAGTAAAACAAGCTATCAAGTTAAACTTCCGATTAATCCTGATTACGAATTGAATTAATAACAATTTTAAGGTTGTGGTGTTACTTCATTAATCATGAGAAAATCAGAAATAGAAGCAGTAGAGTATTTGGAAGTAGAGGGAGCTAGAGTTCATAACCTTAAAAATATTTCATTAAAAATTCCTAGAGAAAAATTAGTTGTAATAACTGGGTTAAGTGGCTCAGGAAAATCTTCTTTAGCATTTGACACTATTTATGCAGAAGGCCAAAGACGTTATGTAGAAACCTTTGCTTCTTACGCTAGGCAGTTTTTAGGAACTCTTGAGCGGCCAGATGTAGATAAAATTAACGGATTAAGTCCTGTGATTTCTATTGAGCAAAAGACGGTCAGTAAAAACCCTAGATCTACGGTGGGGACTATTACCGAGATCTACGATTTCTTAAGGTTGCTTTACTCGAAGACAGCAACTGCTTACTCTTATGTTACGGAAGAGAAGATGGTGAAATATTCCGATAAGGAAATTCTTAAGCTTATCTTAAAAGATTTTCAAGGAAAACCAATTACATTACTTTCTCCGGTAATAAAAGCCAGAAAAGGACACTACAAGGAATTATTTAAAAACATTCTGAAACAAGGGTTCTTAAAAGTTAGAGTTGATGGTGTAATTGTTGACATTTCTCGAGGAATGCAGGTAGATCGTTACAAAACGCACGATATTGAAATCGTAATTGATCGAATTCAAGTAAACTCTAGTGACAAGACGAGAATCACCGATGCGATTGGGCTAGCGATGAAACATGGGAAAGGTGTTTTAATGGTGATCGAAAAAGGTAAAGAGAAGAATGATCCGCGTTTTTTTAGTCGCAACTTAATGTGCCCAACAAGCGGCATTTCTTATGATGACCCTGCTCCCAATACATTTTCTTTTAATTCGCCATATGGTGCATGTCCAAAGTGTAATGGATTAGGAGAAGTAGCAGAGGTTAGTAGAGAAAAAATAATTCCGGATATTAAAAAGTCTATAAGGGGAGGAGGTTTTCTGCCATTAGGTGAGTATTCAAATAAGTGGATATTTAAGCAAGTTGAAATTATTTTAAATCATTTTGGGTTTAAGTTAACAACTCCAATAGAGGATATTCCTGAGGAAGTGCTAAGTACACTTTTACAAGGAACAAACTCTTCTTTGACGGTTACTGAAAAAATTGGTAGTAGTTCTACAAAGTATGCATTCGATTTTGAAGGTATTACAGCATTTATTAATCGTCAATACGAAGAAAATAAGAACAAGCAACTAGGAAAGTGGGCAGGTCAATTTATGAACAAAGTAAATTGTGATTCTTGCCAAGGGTCACGGTTAAAAAAGCAGTCGCTATTTTTTAAAATCGGGAATAAAAATATTTCACAATTATCTTCAATGGATGTAGATGAATTGGCGGTATGGTTTGAAAAAATTGAAACACATTACACAAATAGAGAATTAGTTATTGCTCACGATATATTAAAAGAAATCCGCAATAGGATTCAGTTTTTACTAGATGTAGGATTAACTTATTTATCATTAAACAGAAGTGCAAAAACTTTATCAGGTGGGGAAGCACAAAGAATTCGTTTGGCAACTCAAATCGGATCGCAGCTGGTTGGGGTATTATATATTTTGGATGAGCCGAGTATTGGTTTGCATCAAAGAGATAACAATCAATTAATTGAAGCGCTTCAAAACCTAAGGAATATTGGGAACTCAATTATTGTGGTTGAGCACGATAAAGATATAATGCTAGCCTCTGATCATCTAATTGACATTGGACCCTTTGCAGGGGTTCACGGGGGTAAAATTGTAGAGCAAGGGACACCTGAAGAAGTTTTGACTGGCAATTCTATGACAGCTCAATATTTAAATAATGAATTAAAAATAGAGATTCCTCAAAAAAGAAGAAAAGGAAATGGACAGTTTATTGAGCTGAAGGGAGCGACAGGAAACAACTTAAAAGGAGTGGATTTAAAATTGCCTTTAGGAAAAATGATCTGCATTACTGGAGTTTCAGGAAGCGGTAAATCTACTTTGATAGATGCTACTTTATACCCTATTTTGAATAACTACATATACAATGGGAAACGGACTCCAATGCCTTACAAATCGGTTAAAGGAATTGAGCAGTTAGATAAGATTATTGAGATTGACCAATCACCAATTGGCAGAACGCCTCGTTCAAACCCCGCAACTTATACTAATGTGTTCACAGACATAAGAAAGTTGTTTGCTAACATGCCGGAAGCGAAAATTAGAGGATATAAACTTGGAAGATTTTCGTTTAACGTAAAAGGTGGACGTTGTGAAACTTGCCAAGGGGCAGGACTTCAAACGATTGAAATGAACTTTCTGCCTGATGTTTATGTGGAATGTCCAGAGTGCAGAGGTCGGCGCTACAATCGTGAAACGTTAGAAGTTCGGTACAAAAGCAAATCAATTTCTGATGTACTAAATATGACAGTAAATCAGGCAGTAGAGTTTTTTGAATATATTCCGACCATATTGCTTAAGATAAAAACGTTGCAAGAGGTTGGTTTAGGTTATATTCATTTGGGACAAGCGTCAACCACTCTTTCGGGAGGGGAAGCTCAGAGAGTTAAATTAGCTACGGAATTGGCAAAAAAGAATACTGGTAATACCTTCTATATTCTTGATGAGCCAACAACAGGATTACATTTTGAAGACATTCGAATCTTACTGAAAGTTCTAAATAAGTTGGCAGATTTGGGAAATACAGTTCTAGTTATTGAACATAATCTAGATATGATTAAGGTTTCTGACTATATTGTGGACTTGGGTCCTGAGGGAGGTAAAAATGGAGGGACTATTATGGCTAAAGGGACTCCCGAGCAAGTTGCTAAAATTAAAGAAAGCCATACGGCACGTTATCTTAAAAGGGAGCTAGAAGATGGGAGATAAAAGGATTATTGAAAAATTTGAAGATAAGGAATGGAGTGAAGTAAAAAGTAACGACTCTTGGGCAGTTTTTAAAATAATGTCAGAGTTTGTTACAGGATTCGAAAAGCTTTCTGAGATAGGTCCTTCGGTATCTATTTTCGGATCTGCCAGAACTAAACCTGACCATAAATATTATAAAATTGCAGATGAGTTAGCGTATAAAATCTGTAAAAAAGGCTATGGAGTAATTACAGGTGGCGGTCCCGGTATTATGGAAGCTGCAAATAAAGGAGCTCACAGAGCAGGAGGTAAATCGATTGGTCTAAATATTAACCTGCCTTTTGAACAGTCTCATAACCAATATATAGATCCGGATAAGAATTTAGAATTTGATTACTTTTTTACAAGAAAGCTCATGTTTGTGAAATATGCACAAGGTTTTGTTGTATTGCCAGGTGGGTTTGGAACATTAGATGAGTTTTTTGAGGCTATAACGCTCATTCAAACAAATAAGATCGCAAAATTCCCAATTGTGTTAATGAGTAAAAGCTTCTGGGGTGGTTTAATTGATTGGATTAAAGCTACCATGTTAGGGGAAAATAATACCGTCAGCTCTGGCGATTTAGATTTGTTTTATTTAGCCGACACCGTTGATGAGGCTGTTGAGCACATCGATAATTTTTACAAGAAATACACGCTGAAGCCAAATTTGTAGACTAATAAATACAATTACTGGTTTAAAGGAAATAAAAAACCCTTTGTCATGCTCAACGAGTTCGAGCAATTGACAAAGGGTTTTCTTTGTTTTACAAGTTGTTTCTTACACTACACCTTGCGCAAGCATAGCATCTGCTACCTTAACAAATCCTGCGATGTTAGCACCTTTAACATAGTTCGTAAAATCACCTTCTTTACCGTATTTAGCAGCTGATTCGTGAATTGAAACCATAATGCCTTGTAATTTCTCGTCTACTTCTTCTGCCGTCCACGAGAGTCTTAAAGAATTTTGACTCATTTCTAAACCTGAGGTAGCTACACCGCCTGCATTAGAGGCTTTTCCTGGAGCAAAGAAAATTTTCTTATCTAAAAATACAGTTACCGCTTCTGGAGTAGAAGGCATGTTTGCACCTTCTGCAACACACATGCAGCCATTAGCAACTAAAGTTTCTGCATCTTCTTCATGTAATTCGTTCTGCGTAGCACAAGGAAGAGCAACATCGCATTTCTCGTTCCATGGAGTTTTTCCTTCATGATAAGTTCCGCTGCTAAATTTAGAAGTGTATTCAGAAATTCTACCTCTTCGGCCATTCTTTAAATCCTTAATCCAATCTAACTTTTCAGCATCAATACCTTCACTGTCTACTATATATCCGCCTGAATCAGACATTGTAATTACTTTTGCACCAAATTCAGTAGCTTTTTCGCAAGCATATTGAGCAACGTTTCCAGAGCCAGAAATTACTACTGCTTTTCCTTTAAAGCTATTGTCTTTCGTCTTCAGCATTTCTTGTGCAAAGTATACTGTTCCATAACCGGTTGCTTCCGGGCGAATTAAAGAACCTCCGTAAGATCTGCCTTTGCCAGTTAAAATGCCGGTAAATTCATTTCTTAATCTTTTATATTGACCAAATAGGTATCCAATTTCTCTTCCGCCAACTCCAATATCACCTGCAGGTACGTCTGTGTCTGCTCCAATGTGTCTTTGAAGTTCAGTCATAAAACTCTGACAGAATTTCATCACTTCGTTGTCAGACTTTCCTTTCGGGTCGAAATCTGATCCACCTTTTCCACCGCCCATTGGCAATGTTGTCAAGCTATTTTTGAAAACTTGCTCGAAAGCTAGAAACTTCAATACACTTAACGTAACCGTTGGGTGAAATCGTAAACCCCCTTTGTACGGTCCAATAGCAGAATTCATCTGGATTCTAAACCCTCTGTTAATTTGCACTTCTCCTTTATCATCTAACCAAGGCACTCTAAACATCAAAACTCTTTCAGGCTCAACCATTCTTTCCAAAAGTTTAC
>Ga0307998_1000256_pt1 | contig 30695 bp, 39 predicted proteins | sample Davwhametageno37_FD_203147 | JGI IMG/M metagenome (GOLD analysis project Ga0307998, IMG submission 203147) | Marine microbial communities from Davis Island wharf, Antarctic Ocean - #37 | ecosystem: Environmental > Aquatic > Marine > Unclassified | place: Antarctic Ocean: Davis Island wharf... | reverse complement strand
TTAGCTGCTGCTGGCTTAGCTTCTTTCTTAGCTGCTGCTGGCTTAGCTTCTTTCTTAGCTGCTGCTGGCTTAGCTTCTTTCTTAGCTGCTGCTGGCTTAGCTTCTTTCTTAGCTGCTGCTGGCTTAGCTTCTGATTTAGCAGATTCATTCTTAAGGTTTTCACCATCACTAACTTCGCTCGTAATCAGTGGTCGATCTACAAGCTCTACATATGCCATTGGGGCATTATCACCTTTTCTGAAACCACACTTTAAAATACGAGTATAACCACCACCTCGTGTGTTATATCGAGGTCCAAGTTCAGCAAATAATTTACCAACAATCTCCCGATCTCTTAAACGGCTAAATGCTAATCTTTGATTGTGGACTGTTGATACCTTTGCTAGCGTAATTAATGGTTCCGCAAATTTCCTTAGCTCCTTAGCCTTTGGTAATGTTGTACGAATAATTTCATGCCTAAGCAAGGATGTTGCCATGTTTTTAAACATAGCTTTTCTGTGACTACTTGTTCTATTTAATTTTCTATGACTCTTTCCGTGTCGCATTTTTTACTCCAATTCTTTCAATTATACTTGCTCAACACCAGCAGGTGGCCAATTTTCAACTTTCATACCTAATGTAAGACCCTTTGTCGAAAGAATATCTTTAATTTCATTTAAGGATTTTCTCCCTAAATTGGGGGCTTTTAATAAGTCACTTTCATTTCTTTGGATAAGATCACCAATATAGTAAATACTTTCCGCTTTCAAGCAATTGGCTGAGCGAACAGTCAATTCAAGATCATCTACGGGCCTTAATAACACTGGATCAATTTGAGGCGCAGGGTTTACTTCTACCTCTGTTAACTCACTTTCCAGATTTGCAAAAACAGATAATTGCCCCATCAAGATCGTTGCAGCATCTCGTATAGCAGCTTCTGCATCAACAACACCATTCGTTTCAACATCGAGTATTAGCTTATCTAAATCTGTTCTTTGTTCAACTCGAGCACTTTCAACAATGTAACTTACTTTATTTATTGGGCTAAATGATGCGTCAATCATTATGTAACCTATCGAACTATCTTCTTGTGGGCCTTTTTGTCTTTGTGGAACAGGTTGATACCCTCTACCCATTTCTACTTTGGCCTCAATATTTAATTTACCTTCTTTATTAAGATTGGCAATTACAAGTTCTGGATTAACTATCTCTACATCGTGACCCGTATCAAAATCTCCAGCAGTTACTGGTCCCTCTTCAGTCTTTGATATTTTTATTGTAGCCTCAGTTCCACTATGAATTTTTAACGCTACTTTTTTTAGATTAAGTAGCACGTCTACCACATCTTCTTGGACACCATCTAGCGTTGAGTATTCATGAACAACGCCGTCTATCTTAACTTCAGTTATTGAATAACCTGGAATTGAAGATAATAAAACTCTCCTAAGAGCATTTCCTAATGTAAATCCAAAGCCTCTTTCCATTGGCTCAAGAACAACTTTTGCTCTTTGTGGGTCAAGTACATCAACATCAGTAATTCTTGGCTTTAAATACTCTGTAGGGCTATTTTGCATAGTTTTCCTTTAAATTTAATTCTTAACTTTATTATTTTGAGTAAAGCTCAACAATTAATGATTCATTAATTGTTGCAGGAAGATCATCTCTTACTGGTTTGTTTTTAAATACACCTTTAAACGCCTTAATATCTACTTCTAACCATTCAGGAAATCCTCTTTCTTCTGCCGCTTCTAATGCTGCCTTAATTCTTAACTGAGACTTTGAAGACTCTACTACTGTAATTTCGTCACCTGGCATTACTTGGTATGACGGAATATTTACTCTCTTGCTGTTTACAAGAATGCTATTGTGTTTAACAATTTGTCTTGCTTCAGTTCTAGAAGCACCAATGCCCATTTTATAAGTAACATTATCCAGTCTTGACTCTAAAAGCTGAAGTAAATTCTCACCTGTAATACCTTTTCTACGATCAGCTTCAGCATAGTACCCTCTGAATTGCTTCTCCAGAATACCGTATATTCTTCTGAGCTTCTGTTTTTCCCTTAATTGAACACCATAGTCAGAAAGCCTGGATGCTCTTCTTTGTCCATGCTGACCTGGAGGATAATTTCTATTTTCTATAGCACATTTGTCAGTAAAACATTTTTCCCCTTTAAGGAATAATTTTTCACCTTCTCTGCGACATTGACGACATTTTGGATCAAGATTTCTAGCCAACTTTACTCTCCTATTATTATCTTGTGACTAAGCATTAAATTCTTCGCTTCTTAGGTGGTCTGCAGCCGTTATGGGGTACAGGTGTTATGTCTTGAATGCTAGTAATTTTTAAACCTACTGCATTTAAGGCTCTCACTGATGACTCCCTGCCTGGTCCAGGCCCTTTGATTCTTACTTCAATATTTTTTACACCAAATTCTTGCGCAGCTTTTCCTGCAGCCTCTGCAGCAACTTGAGCTGCAAATGGAGTGCTCTTTCTTGAGCCTTTAAACCCTGCTCCACCTGATGTTGCCCACGAAAGTGCATTACCCTGTCTATCAGTTATGGTAATGATTGTATTATTAAAAGAAGCATGAACGTGAGCAATACCCTCTACTACATTTTTTTTAACCTTCTTCTTAATTCTTACATTTGCTTTTGCCATTACTCTTCCTTAATTATTTCCTAATTGCCCGAATTGGACCTTTTCTTGTTCTCGCGTTAGTTTTAGTTCTTTGTCCCCTAACAGGCAGCCCTCTTCTATGACGAACTCCTCTGTAGCACCCTAAATCCATAAGTCTTTTTATATTCATTGCCACTTCACGACGAAGATCACCTTCAACTACAACTTTTCCAACCTCATCCCTTAGTTTCTCAACATCAGAATCATTAAGGTCTTTTAGCTTCATAGATGACTTAATTCCCACAGCAACACATATTTTTTGTGCTGTTACTCTTCCAATACCAAATATTGCTGTTAATGCAATCTCGGTATGCTTATTATCTGGTACATTTACTCCTGCAATACGGGCCATGAATTACTCCAATTAAAACGGCAATATTTTTAATAAAGCCTTAAATTATAACTATTTTTTACGCACTTAACAATCTTAAAATTAATGGCATGCGCCTTGTCTTTGTTTGTGTCTAGGATCTGTGCAAATAACCCTAACAACACCTCTACGTCTGATCACTTTACAGTTTCGACATAATGCTTTTACTGATGTTCTTACTCTCATAATATTTCCTTTTTTTGTCCAGTCTTATTTGGCTCTAAATGTTATTCTTGCTTTAGATAAGTCGTAGGGAGTCATTTCAACTGTCACCTTATCTCCTGGAAGAATTCGAATATAATTCATTCTCATTTTTCCTGATATATACCCTAACACCTCATGACCATTTTCTAATTTAACCTTGAAGGTTGCATTCGGAAGATTTTCAAGCACTTCCCCTTCCATTTCTATAGTGTCTTCTTTAGCCATCTATCTAATACCCCCAGAGCTACCTTTAAAGTTTGCCTTCTTAAGCAATCCATCATATTGATAAGACATCATCCTTGACTGTACCTGTTGCATAAAGTCCATTGATACCACAACTATAATTAACAGAGAAGTTCCCCCAAAATAAAAGGGTGTATTAAACTTCAATATCAGAAATTCAGGTACTAAACAAACCACGGTAATATAAATTGCTCCAATAAATGTCAAGCGTCCAGCAATAACATCTATATATTTTGCTGTTTGTTCTCCTGGTCTAATCCCAGGAACAAAAGCACCACCTTTCTTTAAGTTATCCGCAGTTTCTTTTGGATCAAATGTAATTGCAGTATAAAAGTATGCAAAAAATATTATTGCTGAGGCAAACATTAAAATATAAATTGGTTGTCCCGGTGAGATTGCGGCACTAATGTCTTTAAGCCAAAAAAGGCTAGTGCTTGAACCAAACCACCCAGCAATAGTGGCAGGAAACAAAATTACACTGGATGCAAAAATTGCAGGAATAACTCCGGCCTGATTTACTTTTAAAGGTAAATGACTGGACTGTCCCCCATATAACTTATTACCAACCTGTCGCTTTGCATAATTTATCGTAATTCTTCGCTGCCCTCTCTCAACAAAAACTACAAATGCTGTTACTAAAATAGCTCCCACCAAAAGAAAGAGTACTAATGGTATTGAAAAAGCTCCTGTCTTTGTTAACTGAAGCGTATTACCTAAAGCGCTTGGGAGGCCTGCTACAATACCAGCAAAAATAATCATTGATATACCGTTTCCTATTCCACGCTCTGAGATTTGTTCCCCCAGCCACACTAAAAACATCGTACCAGTCACTAATGTAATCATGGATGTAAGTCTAAACATAAGTCCTGGGTCAAGCACTAATCCGGGTTGCCCTTCTAGGGCCATAGTTATACCTAATGCTTGAAAAGCAGCTAGCGCCACTGTTGCTTGGCGAGTGTACTTTGTAATAATTTTCTGTCCCGCGGCTCCTTCTTTTTTTAGCTCTTTCAAGCGAGTCGTCATTGACGTCAGAAGAGTCATAATAATTGAAGCAGAAATATAAGGCATAATTCCCAATGCAAATACTGTAAACCTACTTAATGCTCCTCCAGAGAACATATTAAACATACCTAATATGCCACCACTTTGAGTTTCAAAAAGTTTCTGAAGTACTGTTGGGTCTATACCAGGAACTGGAATGTGTGCGCCCATCCTAAAAATTATCATAGCTCCAAGCAGAAAAAGTAGGCGACTCTTAAGGTCACTCATTTTTCCAATAGATCCTAGTGAGCTATCTTGAGCCAACTCCTAGACCTCTTTTACTTCCTGAATCTTGCCACCAGCAGCTTCTATTGCTTGCTTTGCACCTTTACTTAAATCAATTCCTTGAATAGTATATTTATTCTTAACTTCACCTGATAAGTATACTTTAGCCGTAAGTGATCTTTCTGGAATTAGATTTGCTGCTTTTAAACTTAAGAGATCTACCACACCAGCTTTTAATTTGTTAATTTCACTTGTCCTTACTTTAGCGTTATATGCCTTAGTAAGAGAATTAAAACCTCTTTTAGGTAAACGTCTTTGAATTGGCATTTGGCCACCTTCAAAACCCACCTTATGGAAACCACCTGAGCGAGAATGTTGGCCTTTATGGCCTCTACCAGCCGTCTTTCCAAATCCAGAACCTATTCCACGACCAACTCGTCGAGTATTCTTTTTTGAGCCCTCTGCAGGCTTAATTGTATTTAATCTCATATTAATTCTCTACTTTAAGAAGATAGCTTACTGCATTAATCATGCCACGCACTTCCGGGGTATCCTTAAGCTCAACGCTCTGATGCATTCTTCTAAGGCCAAGCCCGACAATGGTTCCTTTATGAGCCGCTGTTCTACCAATTACGCTCTTAATTAGGGTGACTTTTACTTTACCTACTTTATCTGTACTCATAATTACCCTCTAATTTCTTCAACAGTTTTTCCACGTTTTGCAGCAATTTCAGAAGGGCTATTTACTGCCGCCAATCCGTTTAATGTTGCTCTTACTACATTATATGGATTTGCAGACCCAATACATTTTGCAAGTACGTCCGTTACTCCCATAACTTCAAAAATTGCTCTCATAGCACCGCCTGCAATAATACCAGTACCTTCAGATGCTGGTTGGATAAATACTTTAGCAGCTCCATGCTTTCCCGTAACCGCATGAAAGAGAGTTCCATTATTTAAATTTATTTTCAACATACCTTTTTTAGCTTCATCCATAGCTTTCTGAACAGCTAACGGAACTTCACGTGCTTTTCCTTTACCCATTCCTATTGCACCATCACCATCACCTACTACAGTAAGTGCAGCAAAGCTCATGATGCGCCCGCCTTTAACAACTTTTGTTACGCGGTTCACCGCAATCATTTTTTCTCTTAAACCGTCTTGGTTTTGTTCTTTTGTTGTATCTTTTGCCATTTTATTTCCTAGTATTTATTAGAAAGTTAAGCCGTTTTCTCTAGCAGCATCAGCTAATGCCTTAATTCGTCCATGGTATTTATAACCTGATCGATCAAATGCAACTATCTTTACTCCTGCTTTAACAGCTTTTTCTGCAATTCTTTTACCAATTTCTACAGCCGCATCTACATCACTTCTTGATTTTAATTTTTTCTTAACTTCAGATTCTAAAGTTGAAGCTGTTGCAATTATTTTATTATCATTTCCGTCAATAATTTGTGCATAAATATTAGTGTTTGATCTGAAGACCGTTAGTCTTGTGGCATGAAGTTCTGCCATTTTTGATCTAGATCTTTTTGCACGACGTAGTCTTTGGTTTTGAGCGCTCATTAATTTAACCTTTATTGTTTTTTAGCTTCTTTAATCACAACACGTTCATCAGAATATCGAACGCCTTTACCTTTATATGGTTCTGGTGGGCGGTAGGCTCTAATTTCAGCAGCAACCTGACCAATCATTTGTTTACTATTACTTTTTAATACAATCTCTGTTGGAGTTGGGGTTTGTGCAGTCACTCCTTCTGGCAAGTTATGAGATACAGGATGTGAAAAGCCTAATTCGAGATTAACTTTACTGCCTTGAACTTGTGCTTTGTAACCAACACCAATTAATGTTAATTTTCTCTCGAAACCTTTTGTAACCCCTACCACCATATTTTGCACTAATGCCCTTACTGTTCCTGACATTGCTTTAGAATGCTTTGTTGGTTTTAATGCTTTAAAGGTAATAACTGTATCTTGCTTACTAATTCCAACATCGCCTGTAAGAACCTGATTTAATACGCCTAATGGTCCCTTCGCAGAAACTAATTCGTTTGTAATTGTAAGTTCAACATTATCAGGAAGGACTATTGGATTGTTTGCAACTCTAGACATAACTTTCCCCTTTATGCCACATAACAAAGCACTTCGCCGCCAATTCCTGCAGCTTTTGCTTTGATGTCTGTCATTACACCCTTGGAGGTCGTTAGTATTGCAACCCCAAGCCCATTCATTACCTTAGGTAGATTTTCGCTATCCTTATAAATCCTTAACCCTGGCTTACTAATTCTTTGTATTTTCTCGATAACAGGTTGCCCCGCGTAATACTTAAGATCTACATTTAATGTTGGTTTACCCAAAACAACAGCGACATTAAAACCCTCAATATAGCCTTCATCTTTCAGAACAGAGGCAATCGCTTGCTTAATTTTTGAACTAGGCATCGAAACCGCGACTTTGTTTCTCATTTGTCCATTTCGGATTCGGGTTAACATATCGGCAATCGGATCACTCATACTCATATTTTTTTCTCCCTTACCAGCTTGCTTTTGTAATACCAGGAACTTCGCCACTCAACATAAGATCACGAAGCTTACTTCTGGCAATACCAAATTTACTATAAACACCTCTAGGGCGGCCTGTTAACGCACAACGATTTCTTAATCTTACTGGGCTAGAATTTTTAGGTAATGCTTGAAGCTTTGCTCTAGCTTCAGCTTTCTCTTCGATTGACGAATTTGCATTTTTTATAACCTCATTTAATACTAGGCGTTTGCCTTTATATTTTTCAACCATTTTTCGTCGTTTTAATTCGCGCTCTGTCATGCATAATTTAGCCATATTTGCTTAACCTCTAAATGGAAAACTGAAAGCAGATAAAAGTGCTTTTGCTTCTTCATCAGTTTTTGCAGTAGTTGTGATAGTAATATTCATTCCCCTTAACGCATCAATCTTGTCATATTCAATTTCAGGAAAGATTATCTGTTCTTTAATACCCATATTATAGTTACCTCGACCATCAAATGATTTTGCCGATAGGCCCCTAAAATCTCGCTCTCTAGGAATTGCAACATTAATTAATCTATCTAAAAAAGTATACATTTGAGATTTTCGAAGAGTAACCTTACACCCAACAGGGTAGTCATCTCTAACCTTAAAGTTTGCTATTGATTTTTTTGCTACAGTAACGATAGGCTTTTGTCCTGCCATCTTCTCCATATCTCCCACAGCACTTTCAAGCACTTTTTTATCTGCCACAGCTTCACCAACACCCATATTAAGTGTTATTTTTGTTATGCGTGGTACCTCCATTGAGGATTTATATTTAAACTGTTCACTTAATTCCTTGATAACAGTCTGATCATAAAATTGTCTAAGTCTAGCCATAATAATTTTCCTAAACGTCTATTGCTTCTTGATTAGATTTATAAATACGTATTCTTTTCCCATCTTTAAGCTCTTTAAAAGTAACTTTGTCTGCTTTTTTCGTAGCATTATTAAAAATGGCAATATTTGAAATATTCAAAGGCATTTCTTTACTTATCAAGCCACCTTGTTCGCCTTTTCCGGGATTTGGCTTAGTATGTTTTTTTACCATATTTAAACCTTCAACCATTACACGGCTATTCTCCAACAGACTCAGTACGAGACCTTGTTTTCCTTTATCTTTTCCAGTCTGGATAATTACCTTGTCACCTTTACGAATTTTGTTCATCCGTCTACTCCTAAATAACTTCTGGGGCTAATGAAACGATTTTCATAAATCGCTCTGTTCTTAATTCGCGAGTTACCGGGCCAAATATTCGAGTACCAATAGGCTCATATTTACTGTTTAATAACACCGCTGCATTACTATCAAACTTAATTAATGAACCATCAGGTCGACGAACACCCTTAGCTGTCCTAACTACAACAGCATCATAAACTTCACCTTTTTTTACACGACCACGAGGGGCTGCGTCTTTGATGGTAACTTTAATAATATCACCAACACTTGCGTAGCGTCTCTTGGAGCCACCTAAAACTTTAATGCACATTACAGAACGTGCGCCAGTATTGTCGGCAACTTCTAATCTTGACTGCATTTGTATCATAAATAATTCTCCAACTTAATCCGCTTTATTTTATCTCAGCTTAACAAGGCATACCGCCACGGTCAGTATTGGGGCGCTAGCTATATTATTAAGAGCGCCAAAAAGAGCAGCATTATATGTTATTAAATAAATTAGCTCAAGCTCTGAGCTAATTAATAATTTGCGCTTTTGAAACGACTTTCGTTACAACCCATGATTTATTTTTTGAAATAGGTTTATGCTCAGTGATCTCAACAACATCACCCTCACCAATCTCATTCTTTTCATCATGTGCATGAAACTTGTTAGACAATCTCATAACCTTCCCAATCAATGGGTGCTTAACTAATCTTTCGACTAATACTGTTATGGTTTTATCCATCTTATTACTAACCACTTTTCCGGTTAATGTTCTAATTACTTTTTGTTTTTCAGTCATTATGCTTGGCTCACTTTTTCTGCAAGAACTGTTTTGACCCTTGCAATATCTTTTTTAATTTTTCCCAGTTGATCAGTTTTTGTTGTTTGCTGCGTAGTAACCTGCATACGTTGCGAAAACTGAGACTTTCTTAGATCGATTAGTTCTTTTCCTAGCTCTTCCGTACTTTTTTTTCTTAAATCAGTAGCTTTCATAATTATCCTTTATCCACCAACATGTCTTGTAACAAAAGAGGTTAGAAGAGGAAGTTTGGCCGCAGCCAAACGAAATGCTTCTCTTGCATCAACTTCTGATACACCATCCATCTCATACAACATTTTTCCCGGCTGGATTTCAGCAACGTAAAATTCAACACTGCCTTTACCTTTACCCATTCTAACTTCAGCAGGTTTTTTTGTGATTGGCTTATCTGGGAAGATTCTAATCCAAATACGTCCGCCCCTTTTAATATGTCTCGTCATTACTCGTCTAGCAGCTTCAATTTGCCTGGCTGTAATTCTGCCACGGCCTACTGCCTTTAAACCAAAATCGCCAAAGCTTACTTTATTACCAGTTAAAGCAAGACCAGTATTCCTTCCCTTATGTTGCTTTCTAAATTTTTGTCTAGCAGGTTGTAACATCTTTATTCCTCATCTTTCTTAGATTCTTCGGTTGCCTTTATTTCCGGAGCTTCTGTTTCTTTAGTTTTCTTAACCGCAACTTTTACTGTCTTTTTTTCTGCAGGCTCAGCTTTTTTAGTTGCTGCTTTTACTGTCTTTTTAGCTTTTACTTCAGGTTCTATTGAGTCCTCTTGTTTAGCAGTAATTACTTTTGCCGCGTCTTCAAAGATTTCACCCTTAAATATCCATACTTTAATACCAATAATTCCATAAGTTGTTTGAGCTCTAGCAGTCCCATAATCAATGTCTGCCCTTAGAGTATGAAGTGGAACTCTTCCCTCTCTGTACCATTCAGACCTTGCAATCTCAATACCATTTAGTCGTCCAGAACTCATAATTTTAATTCCTTGGGCTCCAAGACGCATAGCGTTCTGCATAGCTCTTTTCATAGCTCTCCTAAACATCACTCTTTTTTCCAACTGCTGAGCTATGCTTTGAGCAATTAATGTGGCATCTATTTCTGGTTTACGAACTTCTTCTATATTTAGCTGAACTGGAATTCCCATTAACCCCTGTAAGCTTGAGCGAAGCACTTCGATATCTTCACCTTTTTTCCCTATTACTATTCCGGGTCTTGCAGTATAAATAGTTATTTTTGCATTTTTTGCTGGTCTTTCAATAACAATTCTACTCACAGCAGCATTAACTAATTTTTTATTTAAAAATGCTCTCACCTTAATGTCATTTTGTAATAGCATCGGGAAGTCTTTTGAATTAGCAAACCATCTAGATGACCAATTTTTAGTCACTGCTAAACGAAAACCGATTGGATTGATTTTTTGTCCCATAATTATCTCTTTAGTTTCCTACGGTCACAGTTATGTGACAGGTTGGTTTCATAATTTTTCCTGTTCGACCTTTTGCTCGAGCACGAATACGTTTTAAAATTGTTCCTTTATCTACATAAATAGTTTTGATCTTCAATTCATCTATATCAGCACTATTATTATTTTCTGCATTAGCAATTGCAGATTCGACTACTTTTTTAATAATTTCAGCGCCTTTCTTTGGGCAAAAATTAAGAATATTTAGGGCGTTATCTACCTTCTTTCCTCGGACCATATCAGCTACTAATCTTGCTTTTTGTGGAGAAAGTCTAACGCCTTTTAAAATTGCTGAAACCTCAATAGCCATAATTATTTCGCCTTCCTGTCAGCGGAGTGACCTTTAAATGTTCTTGTAAGAGCAAACTCACCCAATTTATGTCCAACCATATTATCAACAATAAGAACTGGTACATGTTGACGACCATTATGCACTGCAATCGTAAGCCCAATAAAATTAGGTAGTATCGTTGAGCGTCTAGACCATGTTTTAATTGGTTTGCGATCTCTTGTTTCTGATGCTACTTCAACCTTTTTGGCTAAGTGAGCATCAACGAATGGTCCTTTTTTTACTGAGCGTGACATATTTATTTACCTTTTATTAGATGGTCGACGACTGATTCTCATATTATCAGTACGTTTATTATTTCTTGTTCGATACCCTTTTGTAGGTACTCCCCATGGACTTACTGGATGTCTACCGCCTGATGATCTTCCTTCACCACCGCCATGCGGGTGATCTACTGGATTCATCACCACACCCCTCACTGTTGGCCTTACACCTCTCCATCTCATTGCACCTGCTTTACCAATCGATCTCAATGAATGTTCGTCATTACCTACAGCACCGAGTGTAGCTTTACAATCAACATGGACTTTTCTTATCTCACCTGATCTTAGCTTTAGTTGAGCATAGTCACCTTCTCTAGCAACAAGCTGAACTGATGTACCTGCGGAACGAGCCATTTGGGCTCCTTTTCCAGGCCTGAGTTCTACACAATGAATAGTGCTACCAACTGGTATATTTTTAAGTAGCATTGCGTTACCTGTTTTGAATGGGGCTTCTAAACCACTTAGTAATTGTTCGCCAGCTGCCACTCCTTTAGGAGCAATAATGTAAGTTCTTTCTCCATCTGCATAGCAAAGTAAGGCTAAATGTGCCGACCTATTTGGGTCATATTCTATTCTTTCTACTGTTGCAGGGATACCATCTTTAGTTCTTTTAAAATCAACTAGACGGATGTGCTGCTTATGGCCCCCACCTTGATGCCTTACTGTTATTCGTCCGTGGTGATTTCGTCCTGAACCACGAATCTTTTTTACTAACAGCGGCGCATGCGGTTTACCTTTGTGCAGACCTTCAGTGACTACTTTTTGCAGTCCTCGTCTACCAGGTGAGGTTGGTTTTACTTTTATAATTGCCATCTAATTTTCCTTATTCACCTGTAAAGTTAATTTCTTGACCGGGCTTCAAGCTTACGTATGCTTTTTTCCAATCTCTTCTTCTGCCCATAGTTTTACCAGATCTTTTTGTTTTTCCATTTACATTTAACAAATTCACTGCCATAACTTCCACTTTAAACATTGTTTCTATTGCTATCTTCACGCCAGCCTTAGTTGCATCTTTTGTAACTTTAAAAGCAACTTGGTTGTATTTATCAGCAATCATTGTAGCTTTTTCAGTAATTTGAGGTCCCAAGACTGATCGCAATGATTTATCTGTAATTTTGATATTGTCGCTCATCCAAACATCTCCTCAAGTTGTTTTACAGCTTCAGTCGTAGCTATTACTTTCGGAAAATGAACTAAACTTACTGGGTCAGCAAACCGGGCTTCTACAACTAATGCATTTGTTAGATTTCTTGAGGAGAGGTATAAATTCTCATCAAATGTATCCACAAGAATAAGTACCTTTTCAGTAATGCCCAACAACTTCATTTTCTCAATAAATTGTTTTGTTTTTGGAGTTTCAACTTTAAACTCTTCGATTATAGACAAGCGATCTTGTCTCACTAACTCTGATAAAATAGATTTCATACCTGCTCGATATGCTTTTTTATTGATTTTTTGATTGAAGTTCTCATCTGGTCTATTTGGGAAAGCTCGACCACCTCCCCGCCTAATTGGGCTTGAAGTCATACCTGCACGTGCATTACCAGTACCTTTTTGGTTGTATGGTTTTTTTGTGCTGTGATGAACTTCCGCTCTTGTTTTTTGGGATCTTGTACCTGAGCGACCATTCGAATTATATGATGATACTAATTGGTGAATCAGAGCTTCATTGAAGTCTTTGCCAAATGTAGCATCTGAAGCAGAAATTGTTTTTGCAGATACCTTACCTTTTTTATCTAGAACTTTAAATTCCATTATGAGCCACCCTTCACTTTAATCGCTGGCTTAATTTCAACATCAGATCCTTTTGATCCTGGAATAGCACCTTTAATTAAGATTAGGTTTCTTGCGGTATCAATACGCACTACTTCCAAGTTTTGTGTTGTTCTTTGTTTTGAGCCTAATTGCCCGCTCATTTTTTTACCTGGAAAAACTCTGCCTGGATCCTGGCATTGTCCAGTTGAACCTAATGAATTATGAGATACAGAAACTCCATGACTTGCTCTTTGTGACTTAAAATGATGTCTTTTTTGTGCGCCCGAAAAGCCCTTACCAATCGTTGTTCCAGTTACATCAACTTTTTGGCCTGTTTGAAATAAGTCAACCGAGATTGATGATGCAATTGTGTGATTTGCTAGTTCAGTTTCAGTAATTCTGAACTCACCTAGTCCGAGTCCAGCTTCTACACCGGCTTTAGCGTAGTGTCCTTTAATCGCTTTAGTTAAGGTTTTAGGTTTAGCTGCACCATAAGCAACTTGAATGCCTGAGTAGCCATCTGTTTCTATAGTTTTGATCTGTGTCACGCGGTTTGGAACTACTTCAAGAACCGTTACTGGAATGCTTGCGCCTTCATCAGTAAAAATTCTAGTCATTCCGACCTTGCGACCAATAAGCCCTAAGCTCATGATCTTTCCTTTATTATTATTAGTTACAAAACTGATTACAATTGATCAGTCTCTTAGAAGAGCGCCATTATATACAACGCTCAGGTTTTTTACAACTTTATTTCTACATCCACGCCTGCTGGGAGATCTAATTTCATTAATGCATCTACTGTTTTGTCTGTTGGATCTAATATATCCATTAATCGTTGATGCGTACGCATCTCAAATTGATCCCTAGAAGTCTTATAAACATGAGGCGATCTTAATAAGTCAAACCTCTCAATTCTAGTTGGTAATGGGACTGGTCCCTTAACTACAGCGCCTGTTCTTTTCGCTGTATCAACAATTTCTTGTGCTGATTGATCGATTAATTTGTAATCAAAAGCTTTTAATCGAATTCTTATTTTCTGACTTACCATGTTTTATTCCTCTAAAGAGCGAGCACCCATTTTCAGGGTGCTTTTTTATAAAATACTACTCAACAATCTTAACAACAACACCTGAACCAACAGTGCGGCCACCTTCACGGATTGCAAAGCGTAAACCTTCTTCCATCGCGATAGGAGCAATCAATGTTGCTGTAATTGACACGTTATCACCTGGCATTACCATTTCTATGCCTTCAGGTAAATCAACCGCACCTGTGACATCTGTTGTTCTAAAGTAGAACTGAGGGCGATATCCGTTGAAGAATGGAGTATGACGACCACCCTCATCCTTACTTAAGCAATAGATTTCTGCTGTAAATTTCGTATGTGGCTTGATTGATCCTGGCTTACATAGAACTTGTCCACGTTCAACATCTTCACGAGCTGTTCCACGGAGTAAAACTCCTACGTTATCCCCTGCTTGACCTTGATCAAGTAATTTACGGAACATTTCAACGCCCGTACAAATTGTTTTTACTGTATCTTTTAAGCCAACAATTTCAATTTCTTCGTTAATTTTAACAACACCACGTTCAATTCTCCCCGTAACCACTGTTCCACGGCCTGAAATAGAAAATACATCTTCCACTGGCATTAGGAATGTACCTTCAATAGCACGTTTTGGCTCAGGAATATAGCTATCAAGTGCTTCTGCTAATTTTAAAATTGCTGGCTCACCAATTTCGGATTGGTCACCCTCCAATGCTTTTAGTGCTGACCCCATGATTATAGGAATGTCATCCCCAGGGAAATCATACTTACTAAGAAGTTCACGCACTTCCATTTCAACCAACTCTAATAGTTCTTTATCATCTACCATGTCAGCTTTATTTAAAAACACAACAATATATGGAACACCAACTTGACGGGATAATAATATATGTTCACGTGTCTGAGGCATTGGGCCATCAGCAGCAGAACATACTAAGATTGCTCCATCCATTTGGGCAGCACCAGTAATCATATTTTTCACATAATCAGCATGGCCCGGACAATCGACGTGAGCATAGTGACGTTTTTCTGTTTCATATTCTACGTGTGAGGTATTAATTGTAATACCACGAGCTTTTTCTTCTGGAGCTGAATCAATTTCAGCAAAGTTTCTTGCATCACCACCGAACTTTTTAGTAAGTACCGTTGATATTGCTGCTGTTAATGTTGTTTTACCATGATCGACGTGACCAATTGTGCCTACGTTTACATGCGGTTTGTTACGTTCAAATTTACCTTTAGCCATAATATTTCTCCTTAATTTATTACGTAATTAAATTACTGTTTATTAATCACTGCATCCGCAACGTTTCTTGGCGCTTCCGCGTAATGTTTAAATTCCATCGAGTATGTTGCCCGACCTTGTGATAACGATCTAACCACAGTGGAATAACCAAACATTTCCGCAAGTGGTACTTCACATCGTATTACTTTTATTCCTGCATTGTCCTCCATGCCCTGAACAATACCTCGTCGTGATGATAGGTCTCCCATTACATCTCCCATGTATTCCTCAGGCGTTTCAACTTCAACAAACATCATTGGTTCTAATATTATCGGATCCGCTTTTTTACAGCCATCCTTAAAAGCAAATGAGGCTGCCATTTTAAATGCATTTTCATTAGAGTCAACATCATGATACGAACCATCAAATAAAGTCACTTTAACATCTTCTATTGGGTAGCCTGCTAAAACACCTGAAGTTATAGTTTCTTTTAGCCCTTTATCAACAGCTGGAATAAATTCCCTAGGGACACTACCACCTTTAATGGAATCAATAAACTCGTAACCTTTACCAGTTTCATTAGGCTCAATCTTAAGCCATACATGACCATACTGTCCTTTACCGCCAGATTGCTTAACAAATTTACCTTCTTGTTCAACAGATTTTTTTATAGCCTCCCTATATGCAACTTGAGGAGCACCGATATCTGCCTCAACAGAAAATTCTCTTCTCATACGGTCAACCAAAATTTCTAAATGTAGCTCACCCATACCTGAAATAATTGTTTGGTTAGTTTCTATGTCTGTTTTGACTCTAAATGATGGGTCCTCTTGCGATAAACGACCTAGGGCTATACCCATTTTTTCTTGATCTGCTTTTGTCTTAGGTTCAACAGCTACATGAATCACAGGCTCTGGGAAAATCATGCGCTCAAGAATCATTGGATTTTTGATATCACATATTGTGTCACCTGTTGTAACATCTTTTAAACCTACTGCAGCTGCGATATCGCCTGCTCTAACTTCCTTTAATTCTTCACGATTATTTGCATGCATCTGCAAGATACGTCCTATACGCTCTTTTTTACCTTTAATTGGATTGTAAATAGTATCTCCAGCTTTAACAACTCCGGAATAAACCCTAAAGAAAATAAGCTGTCCCACAAATGGATCTGTCATGATTTTAAAGCCAAGTGCTGCAAAAGGCTCTTCATCAGAAGCGTGGCAAACCATTGGCTTACCTGACTCGGTCTCTCCTGGTGTTTCACCGACATCCACCGGAGAAGGCATTAATTCAATTACAGAATCCAGCATTGCCTGAACGCCTTTATTTTTAAAAGCCGAGCCACAAAGCATTGGTACAATTTCACTGGCTAAAGTTCTAATTCGAAGCCCAGTTTTAATTTCTTCTTCAGAAAGCTCACCCGTTTCAAGGTATTTATTCATCAACTCTTCGTTAGCCTCAGCGGCATTTTCAAGCATGTTATCTCGCCATTTTTGACATACGTCTTTTAGGTCATCTGGGATATCAACATACTCGAAAGCGATGCCATGATTCTCTTCTTCCCAGAGAATTGCTTTCATTTTTACTAAATCTACAACTCCTTTAAATGTTTCAGAAGCGCCTATAGGAACCTGAATTGGCACCGGATTAGCTTTAAGCCTTGATTTCATTTGATCGTAGACCTTAAAGAAATCTGCACCTTGTCGATCCATTTTGTTTACAAACGCTAGACGTGGAACTTTGTACTTATTTGCTTGGCGCCAGACAGTTTCAGATTGTGGTTGAACACCACCTACCGCGCAGTAAACCATACATGCACCATCTAAAACGCGCATAGATCGCTCAACTTCGATTGTAAAATCAACGTGCCCTGGTGTATCAATAATATTAATTCTATGCTGATCAAATTGTTTTGCCATACCAGACCAAAAACAAGTTGTCGCAGCTGAGGTAATTGTAATTCCTCTTTCCTGCTCTTGTTCCATCCAATCCATAGTGGCAGCACCATCATGCACTTCACCAATCTTATGGTTTACACCTGTATAAAGTAGGATACGTTCAGTCGTTGTTGTTTTACCGGCATCAATGTGTGCACTGATTCCAATATTTCTATAACGTTCAATAGGGGTTTGACGAGCCACTTTTAATTAACCTTTTACAAAAAATTTAGAAACGGAAATGAGAGAATGCTTTATTTGCTTCTGCCATACGATGAACTTCCTCTCTTTTCTTCATCGCAGAGCCTTTACTTTCAGAAGCTTCCATAAGCTCTGCAGCAAGCCTTAAGTCCATTGACTTTTCACCACGTTTTCTCGCGGCATCTCTTAACCATCGCATTGCAAGAGCTGAACGCCTTGATGGTCTTACTTCAACTGGAACCTGATAGTTCGCACCACCTACTCTTCTACTTTTGACCTCAACAACCGGTCTTAAATTATCAATTGCAAGGGTAAAAACTTCAATAGGATCTTTTCCACTTTTAGTTTGAATTTGATCAAAAGCACCATAAATAATTCGCTCAGCTACTGATTTTTTACCACTAGTCATTAGCACGTTAACAAATTTAGAAACCTCCTGGCTTCCAAATTTTGGATCCTGCAAAATATCTCTTTTTGGGACTTCTCTACGTCTAGGCATATCTGATAACCTCTTTTAAATTAAGCTTCTTTTGGGCGTTTTGCCCCATATTTTGATCGACCCTGTCTTCTGTCTTTTACACCAGAAGTATCTAGGCTACCTCGCACCATGTGATAACGAACACCTGGTAAATCCTTAACACGTCCACCTCGAAGTAAAACAACGGAATGTTCTTGTAAGTTATGGCCTTCACCACCAATATAACTAATGACTTCATAGCCCGTAGTTAATCTAACCTTAGCAACCTTACGAAGTGCAGAGTTTGGTTTCTTCGGCGTTGTAGTATAAACACGAGTACAAACTCCTCTTTTTTGTGGAGACGCCTCTAATGCTGGTACTTTGCTTTTTTCTACAACTCTTTTTCTCGGTTTACGAATTAACTGGTTAACTGTGGGCATTGCTTGTCCTTAAAAATTTATTATTATCTAAAAATTCTCTGCTTTTTTTCAAGCCAATAAGCTTGAAAAAGGCGAGAATTGTATTTTGGTTCGGTCATATTGTCAACACTAATTACTCAGTTGGCACTTTAACTTGAGAGTTATCCCCTGCAATCTCTTGAGGAGCAGCATTTTCTTCTAATTTTTCAGAAGGATTAATACTAAATGCGGCTTCTGCATTTTCAAGATTTGTCATATCTTTTTCCGTGCTTTTAGGAAGGGCTTTTAATCTTGCAGCCTCCTTCCTATTTAGATGGTAAGCCATTCCAGATCCTGCAGGAATTAAGCGGCCAACAATAACATTTTCCTTGAGACCTCTTAATTCATCGCGTTTTCCTAAAATTGCAGCTTCTGTTAAAACTCGAGTAGTTTCTTGGAATGATGCTGCAGAAATAAATGAGTCTGTAGCTAATGATGCTTTGGTAATTCCTTTTAGCACATAATCATATTCTGCTGGGGCCTTATTCTCAGAAACAACCTCTTCGTTCTTAGTTAAAACTTCTGCACGCTCAACTTCTTCACCTGGAATAAAATCTGTATCTCCACGGCTTGTTATTCTAACCCTTCTTAGCATCTGCCTAACAATAACTTCGATATGCTTATCATTTATTTTCACCCCTTGAAGTCGATATACGTCCTGTACCTCATCGATAATATACCTCGCTAATGCCTCACGACCTTGAAGTCTCAGTATGTCTGCTGGATCTGCAGGACCATCTACAATAGTCTCACCTTGCGTCACGACCTGTCCATCATGGGCAGTTACATGCTTATCTTTAGGTATTAGAAATTCGTTGGCTTCTCCATCTTCATTAGTAATTACTAAACGTTGTTTGCCTTTTGTGTCTTTACCAAAGGATACCGTTCCAGTATTTTCTGCCAATATTCCGGCATCTTTTGGGGAGCGGGCTTCAAAAAGTTCTGCGACTCGAGGGAGGCCACCAGTAATATCTCTTGTTTTAGAAGATTCTTGTGGAATTCTTGCAAGAATATCACCTACCTTAACTTCTTGATTGTCCACCACCGTAATAATGTAGCTTTTCTGGAAAGTTACATTAACAGAATTATCTGAGCCCTCTAATTTAACTTCCTCACCTTTTTCGTCTAAAAGTTTAATCTGGGGTCTAGTTCCTTTTGATTGCGTTGCCTTTGCTTTTGATTCAATTACAACCAATGTTGATAAGCCTGTGACATCATCAATTTGTTTGGCCACAGTAATACCTTCTTCAACGTTCTCGAATCTCACCTTACCTGCATACTCAGAAATAATCGGACGAGTATGAGGGTCCCATGTAGCCATGACACTTCCAGCCTTAATTTTTGAACCATCATTCACAGATAGTGTTGCTCCATAAGGCACTTTATGTCTCTCTCTTTCCCTACCAGAGTCATCTTCAATTAAAAACTCGCCATTTCTAGATATAGCTATCTTTTCTTTTTTTGCATTCGTTACGTAACGTATTGTTGATGTAAATCGAACTGTGCCTGATGATTTTCCTTCAATTTGACTTATTGATGCAGCCCTTGATACAGCTCCACCAATATGGAATGTTCTCATTGTTAATTGAGTTCCAGGCTCGCCGATTGATTGCGCAGCAATAACACCTACAGCCTCACCTTGATTAATGATGTTTCCTCTACCAAGATCTCGCCCATAACATTTAGCACAAATTCCGTATCTAGTTGCACATGTAAGCGCTGTTCTAACTTTTACTTCATCAATGCCAAGTACTTCAATTTTTTCAACTTCATCCTCACTAAACAATGTTCCCTGAGGGTACAAAACTTCTTGACTGTCTGGATGAATTACATCCAATGCATTAACACGACCTAAAATACGATCACTTAAAGGCTCAACAACTTCACCACCCTTTACAAGGGCTTTTGTTACCAAGCCATCCTCGGTTCCACAATCGTGTTCTGTGACTACTAGATCTTGAGTTACATCAACCAAGCGACGAGTTAAATAACCAGAGTTTGCTGTCTTCAAAGCAGTGTCAGCCAAGCCTTTTCTAGCCCCGTGAGTTGATATAAAATATTGTAATACATTTAGACCATCTCTAAAGTTTGCTTTAATAGGAGTTTCGATGATTGATCCATCTGGTCTAGCCATTAAACCCCTCATCCCAGCAAGCTGTCGAACTTGTGCAGCTGATCCACGAGCACCTGAGTCCGCCATCATATAAATTGCGTTGAACGACTCCTGAGTAATTACATTCCCATTTTCATCCTTAAGAGCTTTTCCATCTTGATCGAATACTGGCTCTACTTTTAACTTACTCATCATTGCATCAGCAATTTTATCTCCTGCACGACCCCAAATATCAACTACCTTGTTATATCTTTCTCCTTGAGTAACTAATCCTGATGCATATTGGTTCTCAATTTCTTGAACTTCTGCGTCAGCATCTGCAATTAATTGAACTTTTTCTGTTGGCACTAACATATCATGAACGCTTACAGACATTCCTGCTTTTGTAGCAAATGAGAACCCTGTATACATAAGTTGATCAGCAAGAATAACCGTATCCTTAATGCCCAGCTTCCTAAATGACACGTTAATGAGCCTTGAAATTTCTTTCTTTTTCATGGACTTGTTAATATTATCAAAAGATAATCCAGCCGGAAGAATCTCAGATAATAATGCGCGACCAACCGTAGTCTCATAACGTTTAATTTTTACTGTCTTACTGTTATCAAAATTAATCTCATACTCTTTAATTCTAACTGTTACTTTTGCATGAAGATCAACAACTCCGTGATCATAAGCACGTCTTGCCTCATCAATATCAGAGAACTTCATGCCTTCACCTCTGGCCGCAATTCTTTCTCTTGTCATATAGTAAAGACCCAAAACGATATCCTGTGATGGGACAATAATTGGCTCTCCATTTGCTGGTGACAGTACATTATTAGAAGCCAGCATTAATGTTCTAGCTTCCATTTGAGCTTCCAATGAAAGTGGTACATGCACGGCCATTTGATCACCATCAAAATCTGCATTAAATGCTGCACAAACTAGTGGATGTAACTGAATAGCTTTACCTTCAATTAGAACAGGCTCAAATGCTTGAATACCCAAGCGATGAAGAGTTGGAGCTCGATTCAATAGAACTGGATGCTCCCGAATGACATCCTCAAGGATGTCCCAAACCTCAGGACCTTCCTCTTCCACTCTCTTTTTAGCTGCCTTAATCGTTGTGGCTAGACCTAGCATTTCAAGTTTATTAAAAATAAATGGTTTAAATAATTCAAGTGCCATTTTCTTTGGTAAACCACACTGATGAAGCTTCAATTGTGGCCCAGTAACAATAACTGAACGACCTGAATAATCAACTCGCTTGCCTAATAAATTTTGTCTAAATCGGCCACCCTTGCCTTTAATCATGTCAGCTAATGATTTGAGTGGGCGTTTATTAGCTCCCGTCATAACCTTGCCACGTCGTCCATTATCAAGAAGTGAATCTACAGATTCTTGTAGCATTCTTTTTTCATTCTTAACAATAATTTCTGGGGCTCTTAAATCTAATAGTCGTCGTAATCGATTATTTCTGTTGATCACTCTTCTATAAAGATCATTAAGGTCAGATGTAGCAAATCTACCACCATCCAAAGGAACAAGCGGCCTTAGTTCCGGAGGCAGTACAGGAAGTATATCTAAAATCATCCATTCAGGTTTAATCCCAGACTTCTGGAAAGCTTCTAACACCTTAAGTCGCTTTGCAATTTTCTTTATTTTAGCATCAGACCCTGTTGCAGCTAATTCATCTCTAAGAGTTAATATTTCTGAAGATATATTTAATGAGCGGAGTAATTCCTTAACTCCCTCAGCACCCATAACCGCATTAAACTCATCACCAAACTCTTCAGTTTTTGCTAAATAATCATCTTCTGTTAGAAGTTGACCTCGGGTTAATGGGGTCATGCCTGGATCAATAACCATGTATGCTTCAAAATACAAGACTCTTTCAATGTCACGTAGTGCTATATCCAAAACCATACCCAACCTACTAGGAAGGCTCTTAAGAAACCATATATGTGCCACAGGGCTTGCTAAATCAATATGCCCCATTCGCTCTCTTCTAACTTTGGATAGAGTTACTTCAACTCCACATTTCTCACAAATAACACCCCTATGTTTTAGTCTTTTATATTTACCACATAAACATTCATAATCTTTAACTGGGCCAAAAATTTTCGCACAGAACAAGCCATCTCTTTCAGGCTTAAATGTTCTGTAATTAATGGTTTCAGGCTTCTTCACTTCACCAAAGGACCAAGATCTTATCTTTTCTGGAGAAGCTAAAGCAATTTTAATGGCATCAAACTCCTCAGCTTGAGTGGTCTGTCTAAAAAGGTCTAATAATGCTTTCATGTCCTATCTCCTAGTTTCTATCAAGGTCAATATCAATCGCTAATGAACGAATTTCTTTTGTAAGTACGTTAAATGATTCTGGCATACCAGCATCAATTTTATGCTCACCTTTGACAATATTTTCATATACTTTCGTTCTTCCAATTACGTCATCCGACTTAACAGTGAGCATCTCTTGTAGTGTGTAAGACGCTCCATAAGCCTCTAGTGCCCATACTTCCATTTCTCCGAATCTTTGCCCACCAAACTGTGCTTTACCACCCAGTGGCTGCTGTGTGACTAAGGAATATGGCCCTGTAGAGCGCGCGTGCATCTTGTCATCAACCAAGTGATGTAATTTCAATACATGCATATAACCTACGGTAACAGGCCTTTCAAATTTTTCTCCAGTTCTTCCATCATATAAGCGCACCTGGGTTTTATTAGCTGCAAAATTTAATAGTTTGGTATGTTCGCTATCGTCTGGGTAAGCTAAATCGAGCATTTGCTGAATGTCTGACTCTGCACCACCATCAAACACTGGAGTAGCAAATGGTACCCCGTTAGTTAAATTTTCAGCAAGCTCTGTTACTTCGTTATCTTTTAATGACTTAATATCTTCTGATTTACCTGAGGATACGTTATATATCTTATCAAGAAAATTTCTGACCTCTGAGGTCTTCTCATTCGCCTTTAACATCTCATCAATTCGATCGCCAAGTCCTTTAGCTGCCCAACCTAAATGCATCTCGAGCACTTGTCCAATATTCATTCGTGATGGAACGCCCAAAGGGTTTAGACAAATATCTAAAGTTTTTCCATCTGCCATATATGGCATATCTTCTACTGGAGCAATTTTTGAAATAACACCTTTATTTCCGTGACGTCCAGCCATTTTATCACCAGGCTGTATTCTCCTCTTAACAGCTAAATGAACTTTAACCATTTTTTGAACACCTGGAGGAAGTTCATCACCCTGAGTCAATTTTCGCTTTTTCTCTTCAAAACGACTATCAAATTCTTTTTTAGCTATATTGAAATTTTCCTTAAAAAATTCGAGCTGTTTGGAATCTTTATCTTCTTTAAGTCTAATCTCAAACCAATCATACTTGCCAAGACTTAATAAAGTTTCTTTTGATAATTTATCACCTTTTTTTATACCTTTTGGTCCGCCAGTTACTGTTTTGTTTATTAAAAGTTTTTCAATACGTGCAAACGTATCCTCTTCAACAATTCGTAATTGATCGGCTAAGTCTTTTTTAAAGTCTGTTAATTGATCACCAATAATTTGCTCAGCTCTTGAATCCCTGTCAATTCCTTCCCGTGTAAATACCTGAACATCAATAATTGTCCCTGACATTCCAGAGGGCACTCTTAAACTTGTATCTTTTACATCAGAAGCTTTTTCACCAAATATAGCCCTTAGTAATTTTTCTTCTGGGGTTAGTTGAGTTTCTCCTTTTGGAGTAACTTTTCCAACCAATACATCCCCCGCCTCTACTTCTGCCCCAATGAAAATAATTCCAGACTCATCTAATCTTCCAATCATTCTTTCTGAAAGATTAGAGATATCCTGAGTAATTTCTTCTGGTCCAAGCTTTGTATCTCTAGCCACAACAGAAAGCTCCTCAATATGAATTGAAGTGTATCTGTCTTCAGCAACAACTCTTTCAGAGATAAGGATAGAATCCTCAAAGTTATATCCGTTCCAAGGCATAAATCCAACAAGCATATTTTGACCAAGGGCAAGTTCACCAACGTCAGTTGAAGCACCATCAGCAACAATATCGCCTCGTTCAATCTTATCACCAATCCTTACTAATGGTTTTTGATTAATATTCGTGTTTTGATTGGACCTTGTATATTTTATTAGATTATAAATATCAACGCCTACTTCGTTTTGCCCAGCTTCTTTATCATTTACCTTAACAACAATTCTTCTTGAGTCAACGTAATCTACAACCCCACCTCTTTTAGCTTGAACAGTCGTTCCAGAATCAGTAGCAACAGTTCTTTCAATACCTGTTCCAACTAATGCTTTTTCAGCACGCAAACAAGGAACAGCCTGACGTTGCATGTTTGCTCCCATCAACGCTCTATTCGCATCATCATGTTCTAGAAATGGAATCAGTGATGCTGCCACTGATACAATCTGTCCTGGTGCAACATCCATGAAATCAACTTTTTCATTGTGAGCCATAGTAAATTCATTTTTATGTCGAGAAGATACTAGCTCTTCTTTAAATTTACCATTACCGCCAATATCTGAATTAGCTTGTGCAATTGTGAAATCACTTTCTTCAATTGCAGAAAGATAATCAATCTTTGCAGTTACTTTTCCAGCCTCAACTCTTCTGTATGGGGTTTCAAGGAATCCATATTTATTTGTTCTTGCATATAATGCCAATGAGTTAATTAGCCCAATATTTGGGCCTTCTGGAGTTTCAATAGGACATACTCTTCCATAGTGAGTTGAATGCACATCCCTAACTTCAAATCCTGCTCGCTCTCTAGTTAGACCACCTGGACCCAAAGCTGAAACTCTTCTTTTATGAGTAATTTCAGATAAGGGATTAGTTTGATCCATAAACTGTGAAAGTTGTGATGAGCCAAAGAATTCTCTAATAGAACTTGAAATTGGTTTTGAATTAATTAAATCATGAGGCATTAAATTATCTGCTTCTGCCTGACCAAGCCGCTCCTTGACAGCTCTTTCAACTCTAACTAATCCTGTTCTAAATTGATTCTCAACAAGCTCGCCAACTGAACGGATTCTTCTATTACCTAGATGGTCAATATCGTCAATTTCTCCTCGCCCGTTTCTTAGCTCAAGTAACAATCCAACAACAGACAATATATCTTCATTCGAAAGAATGAACTCGCCTGCTTCTGTCTTTGGTCCTGCTTTTTCATAAAATCTCTTTAACCATTCAGCATATTGGTCGAATGAGCCTGGGAAGGCACGACGATTAAATTTCATTCGCCCTACATTTGACAAATCATAACGATCAGGATTGAAAAATAATCCTTCAAAAAGTGACTGGACAGAATCCTCTGTTGGTGGCTCTCCAGGTCTCATCATTCGATAAATTGCTACTCTTGCACTGTATTGATCAGGAACCTCATCGGAAGCTAAAGTTTGTGAAATATAGTCACCGTGATCCAAATCATTTGAATAAAGTGTATTAAATGATTTAACTTTTGCTTCAATGAGCTTTTCAACAACCTCTTCAGTAATTTCAGTATTGGTATCAATAATTACCTCACCTGTTTCTATGTCAATAATTGCTTTTGCAATCTTTCGACCCAATAGAAATTCAGGGTTAACTGTAACTGACTTAATTCCAGCTTTCTCTATGTCGCGAATATGTTTGACTGTAATTCTTTTATCTTTAGCAATAATTAAGTTACCTTTTTTATCGCTTATATCAAATTTTGCTATCTCGCCTCTTAGTCTTTCCGCAACAATTCCAAAATTAAATTCTTTTGCTTTAATTTCAAAAGTTTCGAAATCATAAAAAGTTGACAAAATTTCCTCGGCTGACAAGCCAAGTGCCTTTAGTAATGTTGATACAGGCATTTTTCTTCGTCGATCTATTCTGAAATATAAATAGTCTTTAGGGTCAAATTCAAAGTCTAACCACGAACCGCGATAAGGAATAATACGGGCAGAAAACAATAACTTTCCTGAGGAATGAGTCTTGCCTTTGTCATGCTCAAAAAATACACCAGGGCTTCTATGCAGCTGAGAGACAATTACTCGTTCGGTACCATTAATAACAAATGATCCATTCTGAGTCATTAAAGGAATTTCACCCATATAGACTTCTTGCTCCTTTACTTCCTTGATCGTTGGCTGAGATGCCTCTTTATCCATAATGGTTAAGCGAACCTTCACTCTTAATGGAACACCATAGGTGAGGCCACGTTGCTGACACTCCTTTACATCGAAAACTTCATTTCCAAGCACATAACTTACATAGTCAAGCTTTGCATTACCTGAATGACTTGAAATAGGGAAAAGTGTATTAAAGCTTGATTGAAGTCCATGATCTTTTCGTTCTTGTGCAGGCACTTCTCTTTGAAGAAAGGCCTTATAAGATTCAAGCTGCATTGCTAAAAGATATGGAATTTCTAATACCCTCTCTCTTTTAGCAAAACTTTTTCTAATACGTTTTTTTTCAGTAAAGGAATAGCTCATAGCATCTCCAGAGTTAAAAATTTATATAAAAAAATACTTTGGTTCACTAGCATTTTTTTATAAAAATTCTGTTCTTATAAAATAAATGAAGGCCGACCTCGTATGAAGTCAGCCTTTCACTTTTATTAACTATTATTTGAGCTCAGCAGTTGCGCCAGCGTCAGTTAATTTTTTCAATGCTTCTTCAGCAGCAGCTTTAGCTAATGCTTCTTTTACAACTTTTGGTGAAGCATCTACTATGTCCTTAGCTTCTTTAAGGCCAAGTCCTGTAATTTCTCTAACTGCTTTAATAACATTAACTTTGTTATCACCAATGCCAGTTAAATGAAGGTCAAATTCAGATTTTTCTTCTACTGCCGCCGCTCCACCTTCTGCTGCTGCAGGGGCTGCTGCTGCTGCTGCTGCTGCAGAAACACCAAATTTTTCTTCCATTTCTTTAATTAGTTCAGATAAGTCAAGTACTGACATTGAACTTATTGCTTCCAAGATATCTGTTTTTGAGATAGCCATAATTTAATTACTCCTAATAGTTTAAGTTAACCTAATCGCTTTTAAAATCATGCAGGTTTTTGGTCACATACCGCAGCAAGCCCTCTAACAAATTTTGTGGGCACTTCATTAAGAGTGCGAACAAATTTTGCAATTGGTGCTTGCATTGTTCCCAATAATTTCGCAAGTAATTCATCGCGACTTGGTAAGGAGGCAAGAGCTTTAACAGCACTAACATCCATCTTCTCATTGGGCATTGCTCCTGATTTAATAACAAACAAATCATTTTTATCAGCAAAATTACTCAAAACCTTTGCTGCTGCCACTGGGTCTTCTGAAATACCAAATACTAATGGCCCCACCATATCTTCCGATAAGGAAGAGAATGGAGTATCTTCAATAGCTCTTTTTACCAAACTATTTTTGAGTACTTTAAGATAAACACCAGATTTTCTGGCTTCAGCTCTTAGATTTGTCATTTCTCCAACGCCAACGCCACGATACTCTGCGAGTATAAGTGATTGGGCATTTTCAATCTGCTTGCTAACTTCAGCAACTACTGCTTTTTTTTCTTCAAGATTCAGACTCAAGGTCTTCTCCTTCCGTTAAATAAAAGTATTAGTAATACTAATACCGACATAAAAACGGCGACCTCTATCAGGATACTATCCCTTAGGGACCCGCCATCTGCGTAGGTTTAAACTTCTAAATTAAACTCACGTACCTACGGTCTTTGACAACTTCATTGATTAAAAAAATATCAATGAACCCAAAGCTCTAACTTTGTGAATAATAAATAAAATTACTTCACAAAAAATTCAAAAACTAACTAACAATATTGACCTGATCAATACGAATACCAACGCCCATCGAACTTGATACAGACAATTTCTTTATATAAATACCTTTTGTTCCGGTTGGCTTTGCTTTATTGACTGCATCCATTAATGCTGAAAGATTAGCCTTTAATTGATCTACCGTAAATGAAGCACGTCCAATGGTGCAATGAATAAGTCCGGCTTTATCTGTTCTATATTGAACTTGGCCAGCTTTAGCATTAGCTACTGCTTTTGCAGGATCAGGCGTGACAGTTCCAACTTTTGGGTTGGGCATTAAACCTCTTGGACCCAAAACTTGTCCCAATGTACCAACAATCTTCATGGCATCAGGCGTTGCAATAACGACATCAAAATCCATTACGCCTTTTTTAATTTGTTCAGCTAAATCTTCAAAACCTACAATGTCAGCGCCTGCTTTTTTTGCAGCTTCAGCAGCATCACCCTGTGCAAATACCGCAACTCGAGTTGTTTTTCCTGTACCACTTGGAAGAACTATTGCCCCTCTAATTGATTGATCAGATTTTTTTGAATCAATTCCAAGATTTATAGCTGCATCAACTGATTCATCAAATTTCGCCTTTGCTGTTTCTTTGACTAATTTTAGGCCATCCTCAACAAGATAAAGTTTGTCGCGATCTACCTGAGAAGATAAGGCTTTCATTCTTTTACTTGTAGCCATTTATACCCCCTCCACTTCAATACCCATACTTCTAGCGCTTCCAGCAATCGTTCTGACTGCGGCATCCATATCTGACGCTGTTAAATCTGGCATTTTTGTTTTAGCAATTTCTTCGGCCTGCGCACGAGTAATTTTTCCAACTTTATTTGTATGTGGAACAGGCGACCCTTTGTCTAACTTGGCTGCTTTTTTAAGCAAAATAGATGCTGGAGGAGTCTTCATGATAAAGGTAAAGCTCTTATCAGAATATGCTGTAATAACAACTGGAATTGGTAATCCAGGCTCTACGCTTTGTGTAGCCGCATTAAATGCTTTACAGAAATCCATAATATTTAGACCACGTTGTCCTAAAGCTGGCCCTACTGGTGGACTTGGATTTGCTTTCCCTGCTGGTATTTGGAGCTTGATATAGCCCTCAATTTTTTTTGCCATTTTCTATTTCTCCTAAATTTTGGTTCAAACGCTTTTTATAAAAGCTCCCAAACTGTTTTAAACTTCCTTTACTATTTGTCCGAACTCTAATTCAACAGGCGTTGCTCGGCCAAAAATTACCACAGAAACACGAAGCTTACTTTTTTCATAGTTGATTTCCTCAACCATACCCGCGAAATCTTTAAATGGACCATCAACCACTCTTATTGATTCACCCACTTCAAAAGTCATTTTCTGCGTTGGATTAACTTTACTATCATCCATACGTTGTAAAATAATTTCAACTTCTTTATCTTTTATTGGGGTTGGTTTTTGGGCTGATCCACCAATAAAAGCAGTAACTTTTGGAGTACTTCTAACCAAATGCCAACTATCATCATTCATGTCCATTTGTACCAGCACATAACCAGGATAAAGCCTTCGCTCACTAAGAGTCTTTTGTCCAGATTTCATTTCAATCACTTCTTCAACTGGAACTAGGATATCTCCAAATAAATCACCAATAGTGGATTGCTCTATTCTTTCTAATAACGTTCTATGGACAATTTTTTCATACCCTGAAAAAGCTTGAACTGCATACCATTTCTTTGACATCAATTAACCCCGCCCCAATAACAAATTTATAATATACGAAAATCCAACATCAACGAAAGCAAGAAAAATTGCCATTATCACAACTAAAACAAAAACAATTAATGTCATTTGAAAAGTTTCTCTTCTCGTTGGCCATACTACTTTTTTACCCTCGGTTACTGCATTATTTATAAACTCAAAGGCTTCTTTTCCTTGAGAAGTTTTTAAAAAGACTCCAATAGCAGACCCTATTAATCCTAATAATACTAATACTCTTAATACCGTTGGTTGTGCAGACAATAAATAGAAGCCAGCTAATCCAGCAGCAAAGAGCAAGAATGATAAGGTAAGTCTAATATTTATATTCACTTCTACTCCTCTCTATTATATGGCAGGCCAGGAGGGCTTCGAACCCCCAACCCTCGGTTTTGGAGACCGATACTCTACCAATTGAGCTACTGGCCTAAATCTTTATTTAATAAATTTTTTATACAAAACAGTCTAAACCTAGGTCCGACTAATCCTCTTAATTACTGGTGCCCATGGCGGGAATCGGACCCGCGACCTCTCCCTTACCAAGGGAGTGCTCTACCACTGAGCCACATGGGCGAATCCAAAATTTTGGATACTGGAGCGGGCGACGAGGTTCGAACTCGCGACATTTAGTTTGGAAAACTAATG
>Ga0307998_1000253_pt1 | contig 30980 bp, 18 predicted proteins | sample Davwhametageno37_FD_203147 | JGI IMG/M metagenome (GOLD analysis project Ga0307998, IMG submission 203147) | Marine microbial communities from Davis Island wharf, Antarctic Ocean - #37 | ecosystem: Environmental > Aquatic > Marine > Unclassified | place: Antarctic Ocean: Davis Island wharf... | reverse complement strand
ACGGTCATCAATGTATCGTTAGTCGTAAAGGGAATAGCTGTTGCAAAACCAGTAGCAGTACTAATAGTAGTACCCGCCCAAGTTTGTGCCCCAGCAGTTTTGATAACTCTCATTACTTTATTAGTAGTATTTGTTGGGTCAACCATTAACATAGAAGCGTTTCCACCAAAATCAGTCACTGTGTAATTTACCGTAGTACCTTCAAAAGTAACTGGTAAGTCGATTTGAGTTAAAGCAGGAGGAGGAGCTAAAGGTCCAGAAATAGAAACTGAATCTAATCCTATTCCTAAAGTAGAAGTGTTTCTTAATGAAATAATGTATACCATTGAAAGACATCCGGCAGGAGTTGTAATTGAATCCATATAAAGTGTTAATGGAGTACCACTAAATGTTTGATAAGCAGTATAACTTCCAACATATGAAGAATTAGTTATATCATAACATCTAACTCTAACTGAAGCTGTATCAGCAGCACCAGGCCCAGCTGCAGCCCACATATTAATAGTATACTTTGTATTTGGTGTAACAGCAAAGGGCTGAGTAGTCAATCTTTTATGAGATGTTGTGGCATTTACAATATTTGCAAATGAAGTTCCGTGTATTGCACCTAAAGATACTTGAGTAACATTTGAAGCTGAAATACTAGTTGTAGGTCCAAACCAATCTGTTGGATTTCCTGCAGCCCATGAAGATAAATCGCTTTGAAAAACGACCTGAGAGAGAGTTAAGTTAGCTATTAAACTTAATGCTAAAAGTGTAATTATTTTTTTCATAAGACTTATTAATTATATTATTTGATTATGCTATTTATTATGATTTTTTACTTTGAATTCTTTATTATTTTTTCAGTTCTATAGTTTCCGCTTTGGTCACTAATCTTTAAAAGATAAATTCCAGAATTGAAAGTGTCAGTATTTATAATTAATTCATTTGAATTAATATTTGATATCGTTTTTATAATTTTTCCAGTGATGTCAGTAATAATTACTTCATCAAAAGATACTTCTGATGATAATCTAATTTCTCCTTCGAAAGGATTTGGATATACACTAATAGAATTTAATGCATCATTTTCATTGATACTAACAAATGGATCAAATGAAAAGCTGAAGTTGTCTAGAAATATAGAATCTTCAGTTGAAGTTGGAGAGTTAAGTAAGAACACAAATTTTTCTATTGAAGTAGAAGTTGGAACTTTAGATAGATCCATATCAAATTTACTCCAACCTGGAGTAGAGGATGTTACGAATAAAGTGTCTAAAATATAAGTACCAGATGCATCTTGAAATACCATTTTGAAATCATAAGCTCCAGCTGGGCTATATAATTCTATATGAGCAAGGTTATATGTTGAGGAATTAAATGGATTTAATAAAGTCCCACCAAATGCTCCATCATTTGTTGGAGGGATAAACTTAAAGAATTTCCCACATGTATTAGATGTGTTAATTCCAGTTATAAGTGGGTTTGTTACGTTTTGTAAATGAGTCCCATTAGCAAAATCGAAAGTCACATTTCTTTGACATTCATAATCATCAGCTATAGAGACATCTGGTGTAACACCCAAACATGGGTTTATTAAATCTGGTCCCATAATATCATCTAATAAATAGGTGTCAGAATTAAAAGTGTTTGGATCAAGTAATATAACTAGTCTATTAACGGTTGTATCAGTCAAGTTTGTATCTGGTGTACCAGCTAAAACAAATGTTAAAGTTTCCCAAGTATTAGCTACAGTTGTTACTGCTGTATATTCACTATGTCTTCCAAGAGGGTAGTTTGTTGGAGTCGCAATATTTTTGTCTTCTAATGTTATTTGAACAGTTTTTCCAACAGCAGGACTATAAATTTTAATAGTCATACTTTTTGTTCCAGCAGCATAAACAGCAACACTTGCTACTTTAGTTAATCCTATTGGTTCAAGTAGCATTACATCATATTGTGCTCCTGAGTTTCTTTGATATTGAGCACAAATTGCACTTGTATTAACTCCTGTTGTAGATGGATTTGTAAAGGACTGATTAAATACTACACCATTGGTAAATGGATAAACTACAGCTCCTGCATTATCAAAATCATCCCAAGTACTTTGAGATTTAGCATTAAAATTAACAAGTAGAATACTTGCTGTTAATAAAGTGAGTAATTGTTTTTTCATGAAATTTGTATTAATTCTTTAACTATACTTATTGTAATAACAACTATTAGTTATTGTTAAATTTACAGTTAGTAGGCCCAATATAGCAAATTTTAATTTTAATCGCAAATTTATTCAACCACTATGGCTTTCTCTAAATCACCAATTTTAATTACAAAACAACCCGGTTCTACTACCCATTTATTATTCAGATTAACAAAAGCTAGTTCTGAAATAGGGATATTGAATTCAACTGTTTGAGATGAATTAGCTTCTATTAAAACTTTTTTGAATGCTCTTAATCTTTTTACACTTGGCGTAATTGAAGCAACAGTATCACTTACAAATACTTGAATAACTTCTTTACCGTTTAGACTAGAACTGTTAGTTATTTCTATAGATACTGAAATAGTATCATTGCTGCTATATTTTGTTTTCCCAACATTTAAGTTTGAGTAGGTGAAATTGGAATAACTCAATCCAAATCCAAATTCCCATTGTGGGTCAAATCCTTCTTTACCAAAGTTTATATCTAATATTTCAGTGTATTTATGGTCGTAAGGAATAAATGATCCAGTGTGCTTAGGATAAGTGAAAGGTAATTTCCCTGATGGGTTTACATCACCAAATAAATTTTTGGCAAACGCCATTCCTCCATAATCTCCTGATAGGTAACAATGGAAAATAGCAGAGGCTAAAGGCTCTACTTCGTTTATTACTCTTGGTCTATTAAAGCTTAAAGCAAATACAATTGGTTTCCCAGTTTTACTAATTGCTTTTATTAATTCTTGTTGAGCCTTAGGCAATGTTAAATCATTAATGTTACCCGGAATCTCCGTACTAGGAAGTTCTCCTAAGCAAATAACCACTATATCCGATCTTTTAGCCTTGGCAACAGTTTCAGCAATATTTTGCAACTGATTTAAATTAGAACCTAATGAATAGTCAACTTTACCTGTAGAAAGTTGCTTGATAGATTCGTAAAAAGTTAAAGCTCCTTTTGTATTGTATGTACTGTCGATTCCTTGCCAAGTATGAGTCCAAGCTCCATTTTGAATGTTCAATGAATTTGCTGCTTGCCCACAAACCAATATGTTTGATTCTTTTTTAAGTGGTAAAATATTGTCTTTATTCTTTAATAAAGTGATTGATTCAGAAGCTGTTTCTAAAGCAATATTTTTATGTTTTTCCGAACCAAACTCAGTATAGTAATCAAAGTCAGGAATTGGGTTTTTCAACAACCCTAACTGCTGTTTTACCCAAAGTATTCTTCTACACGATTCATCTAATCTTGATTCTTTAATCTCTCCGCTTTTTACTAAATCAATTAAAGCTCTGTTGAATGAATAATCGTTTGGAGTCATACTCATATCAATCCCAGCATCAATTGCTAGTTTTACAGCTTCGCGCATGTTTCGAGCTACTTTATGATCTCTGTAAAGTTTGATAATGTCTTCCCAATCAGTCACAGCAAGTCCTTTAAAACCTAATTCATCTCTTAATAATGTTGTTAATATTTCTGGATTTGCATGAACAGGTATTCCATTTAGCTCTCCTGAATTAATCATTACAGTTAATGCATTTTCATTTATAGCAGTTTCAAAAGTAGGAATGTAGTATTCTTTCAATTGTCTATCGTGAACCCAAACAGGTGTTCTGTCTTTTCCAGATAGGGGAGTACTGTATCCCAAAAAGTGCTTCATACATGATGCAACTTTTTCTTTGTCACCATTTGTTTCTCCTTGATACCCATTAATAGTAGCTTTTGCCATTTGCTTAGCTAAGTAAACATCTTCTCCATAAGTTTCAAAAAATCTTGACCAAAGTGGTTGTCTTCCTAGATCTAAAACCGGAGAGAAGTTCCAAGGGATTCCCGAAGCTCTGCATTCATAGGCAGAAACTGCAGCTCCCATTTTTATTAACTCAGGATTCCAAGTAGCAGCTTGCGCAATTTGTTGTGGAAATAAAGTAGCATCTACTGTATAGTTAACACCATGAATTGCATCAATACCATAAATTACTGGTATTTTATTTCCTCCTGTTGTTGCTTTAGTTTGAATCTCAGTAATAATATCTTCCCAGTGTTCTCTGGTATAAGTGTGACCACCAACATTTAATATTGAACCTACAAAATAATGGTTTATCGCAGAATCAAGCTTAAGAGAATCTAGTTGATGTGGAGTTTCTAAATTGAAAACTTCTCCTTTAGAGATTACATCAAGATTTATTTGAGTCATTTGTCCAACTTTTTCTTCAATGGACATTTTAGAAATAATACTGTTTATTTCTGTATAATTTTCATTCTCAGATTCGGTTGAGTTATTACATGAAAGTGCAAGTAAGAATGATCCTACAAGAGTAATAGTTTTTATTAATCTCATTTAATTGGTAATTTTTATGTCATCAATAAGTACTTCGCCTTGGTTGGTTCCAGTGAAGTATACTTGTTTCATTTGGTCCAGTACAAATCCTTTTTCAGATAAGTTCAGATTTTTTAGTGGAATAGATACTTCCGTCCAAGATTCTGAATTAAAGTTTTGTGAAGTACTGGTAAATACTTCAGCCTTATGACCTTTGAAATCTTCGATAAACATCTTGAATTTACTTGTTTTATCTGCCTTAATTTTCACTGATATTGAAGACATGTTATCAATTCCTCTGAAATTAATCGCATACCATCCATTCCAATTCATTCCCCATTTGGACCAATTACATTCAGTAGAATTGTATGTCCAATGAATGAATGTATTTCCAGCAGAATCCGTTTTTTCGGAAAGACCTTGGCAACTATTATTAGTATAACCCCAAGCATCTTCGGTAAATCTTCCTTCGGTATATACTATTTGATTCAACTCTCCTTTTGGCTTCATTAATTCTACTTCAGCTCTCATTTTATTGAACTCTTCTTTCGAATAATCAATGATTTTTATGTCATCTAAATAAAAAGAACCTGCTCCTTCTAATTGAAACTTCATTTGTTTAACTGATTGTACATCAAACTCATCTTCAATAACAGGGAAATCCCATAGTGGCACAATAATTTGTTTCCAAGTTGTGTCCATTTCTAATCCAACTAAATATTTATTTGCATCAATAAAATAATAACTCCCACCACCACTATAATCTTCGAGATTGGCTACTATTGGAATCGCTTTGGCAGTTTTACTTTGTGTTCTTACATAAAATGAAAGGGCTTTTTTAAATCTATCCTTTGATAGATCTACTGGTTGCCAGTTGTTAAAACTATTACCAAAACCTATCCACTCGCAAGATGCTTTATTCCAAGAAAGTTTAATACTTGATTTTCCAGTGTAAGCATCTTCTTGAGTAATTTCAAAATTACCACAGTTAAATAAAGAGTTCCACATTAATCCTTGTCCTTCAGTAAAGATTTCTTGTTTTGTTTTGATGGAAGCAGCTGGTTGCTCATAGACATCATAAAGCACTTGTTTCTTGAATTTCACACTTTCGCAAGAAACAAATACCAACAGAATAGTTAAGGTTGTAAATAGTCTCAAGGTGTGTAAGGTTTGTTTGTAGTGAAGATTAAGTGATCGATATAAGCCTTGGCATTTCCATTTGCTTTATTAGCAAGATAAAACACATTTATCGAGAATAATTTTCCAGGTTCAGGAAGTCCATTTCCATTTGTAGCAACTTGATTACCGTCTACATCAAATTGGATATCTGCATATTTATAACTTATAAGACTCCAGCCAGTATCTTGATACCAATATTCATAAATGAATCTATCTTCTGTTGCTGGATCAAAAATACCATCTCCATTTTCATCTTCATCAAACCAGAATTGAATAAAAGTATTTTCATTTCCAATATTTTCAATAGGTTTAAAAGCCATATTAAAGTATAGGTTTGAAGCACTAGCAGGTAAACCAAAGTCATTATTATCATCTTGAATCATTACTGAACCAATAGCCCAATCCCAGCCTACTGTTCCGTTAAATCCATAGTAACAATTTCCTTTTGCCGCATTTCCATCTCCACATGTTATACCTCCAGCAACAGTTGTCTGATTAAAGTTTGACCATTTTGTTCCTACTCCGTTTTCAAAACTTGTGATTAATATTCCGTCATCTATTTTGGAACCTGTAACTTGTAATGTGTCATAAAGGATAACTGAATTATCTTCTGATGGGAAACTGATTTCTACAAAAACTGTTTCTAATCCAAATCCAGGAAAGGTATTTGCACCACCATCCCATGTTGCATTGTCAATTGAAATTATTCTATCTGTACCAGAAATCTTTCTATTGGCTCCAGTAGTTTGCCCTTTAAGATCAATAACCCATGTGGTGTTTTTTGATAATTCACCACTAAAATACACCTTATTATCAACCGGAAAATTTACCGTATTGGAACTAACTGTAATATCTTGAGTGATTGAAAACTCTCCGAAAAGGTCATTTAAATTTGGACCATCATAGGTTTCAGAGTCCTCTTTTCTACAAGAAAAAATCAAGAGAATGGTAACGAGAGATAAGATGATTTTTTTCATAATTGGTTAAAATAAAAGGGAGTATAAAAAGGTAAATTGAGATATACCATAGTCTGGGCTTACTCCTGATGTATGTTTAATATTATTAATTTGGTATTGAGCAGATAATATATTTTTATCACTAAACCTATATCTAAGTCCTGCTGCGTATGTGTTTTCATTGAAACCATAATTTACAACATTAAAGTTTACAATGTTGTTAAATTGATTTCGGTCGTTATTGAATTCATTTCCTTTTACCGACCATATTTTTGCTCCAATCAAAATATCAAAACTCTCTACTAGTTCATATGATAATCCTAGATCGACAAAAGTACTGCTAAGAGCAACTACTTCAAAAACTTCTCCACCTCTCGAGGTGTTTTCATATCTTAAACCTAAATCCAGTTTTATTTGTTTTTTCCAACCTAAGTAGTCATTCAAATAAACATCAGTTCCAGCTTCAATTAAGAAAAAGTTTTTCTTTTCTGTTGTTCCAGTTCCTTTTGATTGAGTTAATAAAGCAGTTTTTACAAAACTGTTTTTAAACTTAACTGAATCTGTTCTTTGGAATTCAGCATAAACTCCTTTTCTATTCGGTGTTGCAAGTCCGTATGGATTACTATTGTTATATGCAGCATAGTACGGCATTAATTCTTCAGATATTTTGAATGAGTTTTCTGTATTCCCACTAATTACATCCGAATAGCTTATTTGTCTTCCTATTGCATCATTTGTTATCTGTTGGTATAGTGCTGGGAACTTAGAATAGTTTATTCTTTTTGTTTGAGCTCCAGGCGATAAAAAATCTGCTCCAACATCTTTATATCCTAAAGTAATACTTGTGTTTTTTCCTTTAAAATTAGAAACCACAGATACATCATAAAACCAATCGTTCATAGTTTCTGGCGCTCTATTATCAGCATAGTTGATATATCTCGCATTGGAAATACCAGCTTCAGATTTAAAGTCTAGTTTGATTTTTTCGTTAAGGTCTTTTGAGTAATTAAGGTTAAATGTATGAACATTGTTTTTGTACTGAATGCTGTCAGGAATAGTTCCTTCTAGGTCAAATATGTTTACGGTATTAAATGCTAAAGAAAGATTATCACTTTGAACTAATTTGATTGTTCCACCACCAAAAAGTCTTTCTGGTTCTAAAATTCCATCAGTAGCTCTTTGTCTAGTTATGAAAGTTTTAAAGTCAAGGCTTTTTATCAAACCATTGAACTCTAATCCAAAATTTGCTTTTGCTCCTTGCATTCTCCAAGAATTATTGTTGTTGTAAAACATGTCATAATGAACAATATCTCTTCTTAATGCAAACACATCTCCTTCGTTTATTACTCCTTCTTCTTGATAATTGAATAAGGTATAGGGTGTCATTTTTAAATCGATATCACCTAATTCGTAACGAACTACATCAGCTGCAACTCCTTTTAATGATAACTGTCTTACATCAAAAGAAACTCCACCACCCCAAAATCCACCTAGTTCATTTCTTATACGGAACATAGCTAATACTTCGGTATTGTTATTTGGAAATAGATTTACTCCCATGTCCAACAAGGTATGTCCGTAGTTTGCTTTTCTGGTTGTAATTGTATCAAGGGATTCATCAATATTCAACTCATTGGAGAAAAAATATCCCCTTGCAGCACCATTTATTTGGAACTTCTTTTGTTGACCGAAGATGTAATTTGACAGAATTACAAAAAGTACTATCAGTGTTTTTTTTATCATTAGAAAGTGATTTTAAGTTCAAAAGTAGTTTCGTGACCAGCAAATTGCTCAAGGGCAAAATTTCGATCTTCGAATTTGAAATACCTGTGACGTAAATATATTGCAGTGTTCTTTGCTATCATGTAATCAACTCCAAAACCAACAGCTATTCCTTCTTGGTTTCTTGGTCTTTCAGAAGTTATATCAACTTCGGTATCATAATTTGCTATAGCACGTTCCCAACCTAAATATTGAGACAACACAACCTTTGGAGTTATTCTGTAATAGCTTTCAAATTGATGCGAATAATAACGGATATAAGCTTTTTCAGAAAAAACGGTAACTGGAGAAAAATTAGTTTGAACAGAGTTGTAAGAACCTAAATAAAACAAGTACCAAGGATTGTTGAATAACTTGAATTTGTATTTGGCCTGTAGTTCGATATTATTAAAATATTTATCATTTACTACTTCACCATTATTGGATAAGTCAGTTAAGTTAACTGTTTCGTATACTCCTCTAAAAAGAACAGTTGTTCGGTTGTAGGGTCCAACATTCTGAGGGAAAGCAAATCTCCAGAATTGTGACATAGTAAGTCCATTAATTGCATGACCGTAGGTAAGTGAATTGTTCTTATTTTCTATTTCTTTAGAAACTCCATTTCCAATGGATAGTGAGAAATCATCAATTTTTATTTCGGTATTAATGTTAACACCTTGTCTGTTGTTGGCCATTTGGCCCATTCCTAGCATTGCGCTTCCGCTTTGTTGAAGAACTCCGTTTGCTCCAATTGCCAGTTGAGTACCTGCGGCAGCTGAGGTAGCTTCAGTTACTGAAGTATTTACAAATTCAGCATTGTTATTTACTGCATTAGGACTAATTCTGTAAGCATGAATTTCAATAGGTATTTTTGTTAAGCTTTTGTTTAGGTTTACTTTCAATGATATCATTTCTCCTGGATCTAAATCCTGAAAAACATCTTGATAGTGAGCTACTCCTATTTCACCACTAATAGCTAGCTTATCATATTGAAAGTTAAACTCGGAGGTGAGTATATTGTTTTGAATTACATCAAGAGCTTGAGGATCAGAATAAGATCGTCTATTAAAGCTATTAAGACTTATCCTGTGCTTATTAAATGTTTTGGTTAAACTACCTGCAATAACATTATTAGGAATGGTATTGTCAAAAAATTTAATAAAATTATTGGAAGTTGAATCACTCGATACATTTGCTGCAGTGTTAAATGCCGAACCAGCATTCTGCGTTTTTCCATACATCATGTTTAACGAAAGCCCAAGTGGCAGTTCATTTACATCAATAATAAAACCTTGCACTGCTTGCTGAGCCCATCTCGTATCTTGAGAAATTGCTCCGTTTTTGTAATAATCATCATACCTTTTGTTGATGTCCTTAAATTGAGGATCCCAAGGATTTCTGTCAAATATGCTGTAACGGTTGTATCCTGCAAACGACTTCATGGTAAATGGAGTCATGCTGTGCCAATGGATACCACCTGCTCTTATATTTACACTTGCATATTTTGTTGTAAAACTTCCGTATAGGTTAATTCCTAGTTGTAAATTCCTGTAATAATCAAAATCTCCATTGTTTTGATTCCAAACAACTAAGTCGGTTCCAAATGATGTTCCTGGAGTTGGATTTCCAGCTATGTTCAATGTTAGTTCGGGAAGTTGAGTTGCATCTCCAATTAAAATAGATCTCTTTGCAAGATAGATAGGCTCATCATTAGCTACTTCGTAAGCAAAAGGATTGGTAAAAACCCTGTGTTGAGCAAAAAAACGATAATTCCCACTGATGTTAAACCCTTGTAAAGGAGCTTCCTTAGTCAAAGTATCTTCTTGCCCAAGAGCAAAACAGGATAGAAATATAGAAATACAAATTATGAAAAATTTCATATTACCAGAAGATTGAATAAAGTGCAATTAATAATAAGATGATTCCAAATGAAAGAACATTATAGGTTTTATCAGTTTTAAATAATTTGGATGCAAAATGAATTCCTTTTTTATCATCTACTCCTTTGTTTTGAAGTAATGAGATAACTATCATGATAACTGCTGTTATGATAAATGTAATTCCCATTTGATGCATAAACGGTAAGTCTGGAAAGATGGAACTACTTGACCAACCTTTTGGTCCAACTTTAAAGAATAATGCAATTGGTATTGAAAGAAATGCTCCAATTATTGCCGCTCTTGCTGTAGCTTTTTTCCAGAATAGACCTAGAATAAAAATAGCTAAAATTCCTGGACTTACTAATCCTGTATATTCTTGAATGTATTGAAACATTTCTGGAACACTGTTTAATAATGGAGCAATTAATACAGCTACAATTAAAGCAATTAAACCAGATAGCCTTCCAACCTTTACTAGTTGTTTTTCTGATGCTCCTTTATTAATTAATGGCTTGTATAAATCCATTGTAAAAATAGTAGAAGTACTGTTTAGCATTGATGCAAGAGAAGAAACAATTGCTGCGGCTAAAGCTGCTAAGATAAGTCCTTTTAGTCCTGCTGGAATAAATTTAGAAATTAACCAAGGATATGCTCTGTCGTTTTCTACAACACCAGCTGCATTTGTGAATTCTGCTACAACATCTGGATCTTGAGAGAACATTGTGTAAGCTATAATTCCAGGAATAATTACAATTAATGGAACTATCATTTTTAATATTGCAGCAAATACAATTCCTTTTTGTGCTTCTTTTAAATTCTTAGCAGCTAATGTTCTTTGAATAATATATTGGTTGAATCCCCAATAATAAATATTAGCAACCCACATTCCTCCAACTAAAACTGCTATTCCAGGATACTTGTTATAATCTTTGTGAGCTTTATCCAAAATCATGTCAAATTTTTCTGGAGCATGTTCGTAGATGTAGCTAAATCCTCCTAATAAAGATTGGTCTGGCGAAATATGAGTTAGTGCAATTCCTGTAGTGATTAATCCACCTACAATAAGTAATACAACCTGAATTACATCCGTCCAAACAACAGATGATAAACCTCCATAAAGTGAGTATGCAGCTGTAAATAATGCAAATCCAATGATACAATATATAACCATTGAACCATCTCCGTCACCCATAATGGTATCAAGAGCAGTGGCACCCAAATATAAAACAGAGGTAAGGTTAACTAATACAAATAGTGCAACCCAAAACACTGCAAGTACCGATTTTACTTGAGCATTGTATCTTTTTTCTAAAAATTCTGGAATGGTATAAAGTCCTTTTTCAATGAAAATTGGCAAGAAATATTTCCCTACAATAATAAGTGTTAAAGCTGCCATCCATTCATAGGATGCAATGGCTAGTCCTACTACAAATCCTCCACCTGACATACCAATAAATTGCTCTGCAGATATATTTGCGGCAATTAAAGAAGCACCAACTGCCCACCAAGGCAAAGATTTACTTGCTAAAAAATAATCACTTGAATTAACTTCGTCTTTCTTGGGTCTGGAAACAAATAATCCTACCGAAAGGATTAGAATTGAATAAATTACTAATACAACAATGTCAATGGTAGCTAAATTCATTTTGAAAACTTTAATATAATAATTTCAACTACTTATTGTAGAATTAACACTAAGGTAACAAAATTTTTATTATACTTCAAAGTTGAATCCTTTGTTTTTGAGCATCTCGTACTTCTCCTCATCAAATTTGTAGAGTTTTGCTGGCCTGTGAGATACATTTTCTTGTAAATCTCCAGTCTCCATCAAAAACTTCATCTGAAGAATTTTCTTTCTGAAATTACGGATATCCATTTTCACACCTAAAATTGCTTCATAAAGAGATTGCAATTCGGTAAGAGTAAAAGTAGGGGGTAAGAGTTCAAATCCTATAGGTCTTGTTCTTACAGATTTCTGTAATCGTTTAAAACAAGATTTAAGAATTTTATCATGATCAAATGCTAAATCTTTGACTTTTTTCACCTTAAACCACTTGGCTTTGGATGCAAATGAAGATGGATTTAATTCGTAGTCACCAATTTTAATCAATGTATAATATCCGGTTGTAATTACCCTTCCTAGCGGGTGTCTTTGTGTTTCCCCAAAGGTTTCTACTTGTTCAAAGAATAAGTTACTAAGTCCTGTAAGTTCTTTTAATATATGATTTACAGAGTCATCTAAATCTTTATCAGGTTTCATTAAATCACCAGGTAGCGCCCAATAATCCTTAAAAGGAACTTCTCCTCTTTCAATTAATAGAACTTTTAAATCTTTCCCATCAAATCCAAAAACTACACAATCTATGGATACGGCTAGAGTAAAATATTTAGATAAATCTTGATTCAAACTTTTGCTTTTAAAGTGCTACGCGAAGTTAATAAAATTATACTATTTGACTTTGTTGTAGTTGTTAGAATAAGGGTTAAAGTTTTCTAAACTTAGAAGTTATTCAGCTTTAATATGTTACCAACTTCCACCTGCTCCTCCGCCAGAGAATCCTCCACCACCAAAACCTCCGAAACCACCTCCGCCTCCAAAGCCACCAAGTCCGCCACCTCCTCGAGAACCGCCACCCCCAATAATTATCCATGGCATTCCGCCACCTCTTCGTCCGCCTCTATGTTTTCCCTGTTTGTCGTAATTTTCCCAATCGTCATTTCCTCCATCTCCATATTTTTGGGATAAATACATGATTACTATAAAGATTAAAAAGAAGATTACGATAATTCCAATTCCTCCTCCTTCGGTATTAGCCATATAATCAGCTTCCGATATTTCGTCTTCTGCTAATCGCATTAAGGTTTCTGCTCCGGCATTTATTCCGCCATAATAGCTTCCTTGTTTAAAAAAGGGGATTATTTCGTACTTAACAATCCTGCTCGTTCCTGCATCAGTAATAGCACCTTGTAAACCTGTTCCCACTGCAATAAACACATCTCCTTTTGCATTTCCAATTTTGGGTTTTACAACAAAAACTAACCCATTGTCTTTATCGCTTCTTCCAACTCCAAGTTGATCTCCAAGTTCAATAGCATATTGAGAAATGTCTGTTCCGCAATAGTTATCTGTTGTAACAACTACAAGCACATTGGATGTTCTGGCAGTATATGCTTTTAATTTGGATTGTAGTTGAGCTTTTTCTGAGGTGCTCAATAAGTTTTGAGTATCATAAACAAAAACACCATTTTTCTTTTTAGGAAAACACTCTTCTTGCCCAAATCCTAAAGAAATGGGAAATAGTAAGCCAATAATTAATAATATGTTTTTCATTAGATTCCTGTAGATATTTCGTCAGACAATTCATTCTTATCATCTGATTGGTAAGGGAAAAAGGTTTTTAGTTGTTCTCCAGCTTTTAGTATTCCAGCTTCTAAACCAGCTGCTCTTTCACCATTTTTAAGATGCGAAATAACTAGTTCCTTAGTTTCGTTCCAGAAACTAGCAGGTACTTTTTCGTCTATTCCATTGTCGCCAAGTATTGCAAAATGATGACTTTCGGTAGCTACATAAAACAAAACTCCATTGCGGAGTTCTGTTTTGTGCATTTTTAGTTTTGTAAATACTTTTTGAGCTCGTTCCATCACATCTCCTTTGCATTCAGACTCTAAGTGAACACGAATTTCCCCTGAAGTATTCGTTTCAGCAATTTTTATTGCCTCCAGAATACTTTTTTCTTCTTTCTCGTTTAAAAATTTTTCTAGATTCATTTATTTGTTTAAAGATATATCAATATCATTTGCATCAATATTTTCTGCTCCTTTATCTGCTTCAAACGGTTCTTTAACATCAAATCCAAATACTTTTGCAATTAAGTTCTTAGGAAACTTTCTCACTTTTTTATTATAGGTTTCTATTGTTTCGTTATAATCTCTTCTAGCTTTAGAAATTCTATTCTCTATCCCTTCATATTGTGCTTGAAAGTCTCTATAAGCCTCTGTAGCTTTTAATTCTGGATATCTTTCAAATACTACATCAATACCACCTAAAGAACTTGTTAATTGGCTCTGAAGATTCCTGTAGGTTGGATCATTAATACCCTTAGTTCCGTCAAAATTTTCTACATTTTTAGTTACATTGTCTACTTTGTCTCCAGCTGATTTCAATTCTTCTTTAATTTGTCTTGCTTTAACAACATCAACTAAAGTAGTGTACTCATAGTTAGCTGCACTTTTTACGATTTTAGAAATAACCTTCACTTTATCTACTCTTGCTTGATATTCAGCTTCAATGTTTCCTGAAGCTTTATTTACAGGCTCTTCTGCATTAATTAATCCATTATAACCCGTAATTGCCCAAAATCCAACTATGGCAATTAATATCCATTTCCCATATTTTTTTATTGACGAACCTGAGTTTTGTTTTACAGTTTCTATTCTTTTATCTAAATCCATTTTATTCTAGTTTTTTGTTTCTTCTCTTAAATATAAGAGATATTTTACAATTCTCTCAAAAAAAATGAGCTACGGTTAGTAGCTCATTTAATTGGTTTATTTAATAATATCGATACTTCGTTTCAGGAACTCGGTAAGCTTTTTTCCTGTTAGCATCCCTTTTGCTAATAAAGCTAAGTCAGTTGCTTGCTCAATGAGTTGCTTTTTCTTTTTATCGGTTTTTGTTTCCAAAATCTTAGAAATCAAAGGATGGTTAGAGTTCACAACCAAGTTGTACATCTCTGGCATGGTTCCCATGAATCCCATTGCACCTCCGCCCATTGCTTGTTGCTCTTTCATTCTTCGCATGAACTCTGCTTCAGTAATTTGCATTGGGCTATCTGTTTCGCTCAAGCTCTGAAAGTTAACTGTGAATTTAGCTTTAGGAACTACTTCCTCAATTATTGGCTTTAGTGCTTCTTCGTCTTCTTTGGTTAATTTACTTGGCACTTCTTCGCCTTTGTCAATCAATTTTTCAATTGTGTCGGCATCAATTCTTGCAAAAAAAGTATTCGTTAAATCTTGTTCTAATTTAGAAACTAAGTGTGGAGCCAAGGGTCCGTCCAATACCAATACATCATATCCTTTGCTTGTAGCATTTTCAATTAATGAGTGGTGCTCTTCGGTATCGTTTGTGTACAAATACACAACTTTATCGTCTTTGTCTTTTTGAGTTTCTTTTACTTTTTCAGCATATTCATCCATTGTAAATGACTTGCCTTCAGTATTTCTAAGTAATGAAAATTTCTTTGCTTTCTCGTTAAACTTATCGTCCGATAACATTCCGTATTCAATAAATACTTTAATATCTTCCCATTTTTGTTCAAAATCTTCACGGTTTTCTTTGAACATAGAGTTCAACTTATCCGCTACTTTTTTTGTGATGTACGAAGATATTTTCTTCACATTGTTATCACTCTGTAAGTATGATCTTGAAACATTTAATGGAATATCTGGCGAATCTATTACACCATGTAATAACTGCATAAACTCAGGCACAATATTCTCTACCGAATCGGTAATAAATACTTGGTTCGAGTATAATTGTATTTTGTTCTTCTGAATTTGAATGTCTTTTTTCAACTTAGGAAAATATAGTATTCCTGTTAAGTTGAAAGGGTAATCCACATTTAGGTGAATGTTAAATAAAGGCTTTTCAGACATTGGATACAATTCTTGATAGAATTTATCATAGTCTTCTTCTATAAGTTCTGCAGGAGTTTTAGCCCACATTGGCGAAGTATTATTAAGAATATTATCTACTTCAATAGCATCTTGTTTTAACTTTCCGTCTTCTTCTTTTTCTCCAGTAGGGCTATCAATGTATTCGGTTTTAGTTCCAAATTTGATGTCAACTGGTAAAAATTTACAATACTTATTAAGGATAGTATTGATTCTAGCTTCTTCTAAAAACTCAATAGAATCTTCAGCAACATACATTATAATGTCTGTTCCTCTTGTTTCTTTTTCAACGTCTTCAAGCGTATATTCTGGAGTTCCATCAGAAGTCCAACTTACAGCTTGCGAACCTTCTTTATGCGAAAGAGTTCTAATTTCAACCTTTTCAGAAACCATGAAAGAAGAATAGAATCCAAGACCAAAATGCCCAATCATTGCTGCTGCTCCATCAGTATCTTTGTATTTTTGTACAAATTCCTCAGCTCCAGAGAATGCAATTTGATTGATGTATTTATCCACTTCTTCGCCAGTCATCCCGATTCCATTATCACGGATAGTAATAGTTTTAGCTTCTTTATCAAGAATCACTTCAACTTGTAATTTCCCAACTTCTCCTTTAAACTCTCCTAAAGAAGAAAGTGTTTTTAATTTTTGAGAAGCATCTACTGCATTGGATACTAACTCTCTCAAAAATATTTCTGTATCAGAGTATAAAAACTTTTTAATGATTGGAAATATATTTTCCGTTTGTACATTAATTTTTCCTGTTGCCATTTGTTATTTATTTTTGATAATCTCTTATTTCAAATTTGATACCAACTAGCTATAAGTGACATTAATTGCGCAATAAGATGCAGGTTTCTTCATTTAAAGTGACAAAAAGACATAGAATATATGTTAACTGATAGTTAAAATTGATAACAGAACATCCTTTATTAGTTGCTTTGTACGATAAATTAAATAAGAAACAATGAAAAAAATTATTTTAACAGCACTAGCTATAGCTTCATTAAGCTTTTCTAATGCGCAAACAAAATCAAATGATTGGAATTTAGGTCTTCATTTTGGAACTCAAGAATATTTGGGTGACTTAGGGAACGAATTCTTTACATTTAACCAAAATGGAGCAGTTGGATTATCTGTGTCTAAATACTTAACTCCTTGGTTTGATGTTATGGGTATGGCTACATTTAGTAATTTAGATTTTTCTGATTCTGTATCAGGAAATAGCTTTGCTGCACAATTTTTAGATTTCAATGCAATTGCAAAAATAAAATTTAACAATGGAAAATGGATTAAGGAAGATGCATTTATTCAGCCTTATTTATTTGTAGGATTTGGAGATGCTTTTTCTTTCGCAGATCACTATACAAACAATACTAGAAACTTAGCTGTTGATGTAAACATGTTGGGAGGAGCTGGAATTAACTTTGCAGTAAATGAAAGATTAGGAATCAACATCATGTCTAAGTATACTTACATGTGGACTGATAACTTGGATAACGCTACTTTTTCAGTAAGAAACTTCCAAGATCAAGCTTTGATGACGACAATTGGACTTAACTACAGTTTTTCTGGAAAGAAAGATACTGATAATGATGGTGTATCTGATAAAGATGATAAATGTCCTACAGTATTTGGATTAGCAAAATTTGCTGGTTGTCCTGATACGGATGCTGATGGTATTGAAGATTCAAAAGATGCTTGTCCTAAAGTAGCTGGAACTCTTAACGGATGTCCTGATACTGATAAAGATGGAATTGCTGATAAAGATGATTCTTGTCCTACAGTTGCAGGAATTGCAAAATTCAATGGTTGTTCTGATACAGATGGAGATGGTATTGAAGATTCAAAAGATGCTTGTCCTAAAGTAGCTGGAACTCTTAACGGATGTCCTGATACTGATAAAGATGGTGTTGCTGATTCAAAAGATGCTTGTCCTAAAGTATTTGGTACTGTTAACGGTTGTCCTGATACTGATAAAGATGGTGTGATTGATAGTAAAGATAAATGTGTTAAAATTGCAGGACCTGCATCTAATAATGGTTGTCCAGTAATAAAAGAAGAAACTAAGTAAGTTATGGCTCAGGCTATGGAAGGTTTATTCTTTAACTCTGGTTCTTCAGTTATCTTATCTAAATCTTATACTGTATTGGATAACGTAGCAAGAATTATGAATGAAAACCCTTCATACAAATTATCAATTAGTGGTTATACTGATAACACTGGTAATGAAGCTAAAAACTTAATATTATCTCAAGCTAGAGCTGCAGCAGCTAAAACTTACTTAATTAAGAAAGGTGTTGATGCTTCAAGATTAACTTCAGCTGGATACGGAATTTCTAACCCAAGAGCGGATAACGCAACTGCAGTAGGAAGAAAGTTAAACAGAAGAGTTGAATTTAAAGTAGCATTTTAAATCTCTTTAGATTTTAAAACTAGGTTAAAAAAACCTTAAATTTATCCCGATTATCATTATGATACTCGGGATTTTTTTATGGAAGAAACTGAACAAATACGAAAAATCATTCATGTAGATATGGATGCATTTTTTGCCTCTGTGGAACAACTGGATAATCCAGAGTTGAGAGGTAAGCCAATTGCTGTAGGTGGAAGTAAGGAAAGAGGTGTTGTAGCAGCTGCTAGTTATGAAGCAAGGAAATATAGAGTGAAATCGGCAATGCCCTCAGTTATTGCAGCCCGTAATTGTCCTCATCTTATTTTTGTAAAGCCAAGATTTGAGAGGTACAAAGAAATTTCTACAAAGATTAGAGAGATATTTTCTAGGTATACAGATTTGATAGAGCCTCTCTCTTTAGATGAGGCATATTTGGATGTTACTAATAATAAGAAGAATGAGTTCTTTGCAACTCAAATTGCTATTGATATACGCAAAGACATTGAACAAGAATTAGGGTTAACAGCTTCGGCTGGAGTCTCGTTTAATAAGTTTTTAGCTAAGATTGCCTCAGATGAGAACAAACCTGATGGAATAACGGTAATAACTCCTGAGAAGGCTCCTGAGTTTATTGATAAGCTTCCTATCGAAAGATTTTTTGGAATTGGAAAAGTAACTGCATCCAAAATGATGAATAAAGGTATTTTTACTGGAAAAGATTTAAAGAGTAAGTCCTTAGAGTTTTTAATTAAGAATTTTGGTAAATCGGGTCAGCATTATTTTAATATGGTAAGGCTAAATGATACTAGAAGGGTTAATCCAAATAGGATAAGGAAGTCAATAGGAGTTGAGCACACTTATATGGAGGATATTGAAGACTTGGAAGTGATTAACGAAAAGCTAGATTCGCTAAGTGAAGAATTGGCAAGAAGAATGAAAAGATCTGTAGCCAAAGGAAAGACATTGACTGTAAAGATAAAATTTAATGATTTTACCCAGGTAACTCGGAGCATGACTTTTAAGTATTACATTTCTCGAAAAGAGAATTTGATGGATGGTTGGAAACTAATTTTAAAAGAGGATTTTAAAGTCGATAAGCCAATTCGATTATTAGGTTTGTCTATCTCTAATTTGAAAAGGAATGAGAAACCTAAGAAAGAAGAGGTGCAATTAAAGCTTGAGTTTTAATGACAAAAAAAGAACACATTGATGGAATAGGGGAGGTAACTTTTGTGAAAACGAAAAGAACCAAGAACCTGCGTATTTCTATGAGTCCACATAAAGGCGTTAGGGTTTCGGTTCCTAACTTAATGAGTTTTAGAAAAGCTTTTTCTTTTGTTATAGAAAATCAAGATTGGATTCACAAACACCTTCCAGAAATGGAAAGAAAGCTTGAGGGCCAAACTGTGTTTGATGAAAACACTGATTTTACTACTTACAGAAGGAAGCTTGTTATTTTAATAAAGCCAAATATAAAAGCACCAAGAGCTAAATTACTTAAGGAAAAAATATTAGTTGAGTTTCCAGAGAGTTTAGATATTTACACAGAACAATATCAGGACTTTATTAGAACGATTATTGAAGAAACTTGGAGAAAAGAAGCAAAAGAACTTTTGCCAATTAGAACTAGTGAGCTTGCCACAAAGTTTAATCTGAGTTACGAAAAGGTATCAGTGAAGAATACAAAATCGAGATGGGGGAGTTGCTCACATCAAAATAATATTAGCTTGAGTTTACACTTAATGCGATTGCCCAAAGAGTTAAGAGATTATGTTATTCTTCATGAGTTGGCTCATACGGTTGAAAAAAATCACCAACCTCCATTCTGGAACTTTCTGGATACATTGACAGAAGGGAATGCTAAGAAACTAGATAAAGAATTAAAAAACTATACGACTCGTATTTTTTAATCCTCACTTAAGGCAACATTATATTTAAGACCAAACTTTTTTTGTTCTTCAATAAAATTAAGCTCTGCAGTTTCCACTTTACTATCCATAGAAAGTACAAGGTTTACTATTTCATTATACTTTTCGGTAGTTTGCTCTTCTTTAGGTAGTAAGTAATAAGCACCCATTTGGTAATAATCATAATTTATCCCTTGGTGGTAAAGCTCCATTACATTTAGTAAACTTTGCTGAAAATTAGCATCATCTTTAAAACTTCCTACTTCTTTTATTTCTCCTTTACATTCTTTAATATTACTTAAAGCTTTATCTCTTAATGAGTTTAATTCAGTTTTATAACTATCAATATCAGTGATAGAATCCATTCGACTGATTTTAATAAAATCCATAAAAGCGTTCATATCCTCAGACACTTCATATTGTTTTTTTACTAAGGAGTTGTTGTAATCTAAAGCACTGTTTCCCATATATCCACATGATGCAAGAAGTATAGTTAATGTAGCTATTAAGAATAATTTCATAGTTTTTTATTGGTTTACAATTTCTCCAGAGGTTTCAAGATCCCATGTACTCTCAGATATTGATTTTCCATTTTTGAAATAGAAATCTCCAGCTTTTGATTTTTTGTGAACGTAATCATCTCCTTTATTTCCTACTACTACAACTCTTCTTGTGGTAATTGAAGTGATTTCTCCGTACTCATTTTTCTTTTGATATACTTTTTGAGTTACTCCTTCTGGGAATAAAGCTGCTAACTTATCTTTTGTAACTTCAGATTTTTGAATATCCTTAGTGTCTTCAAGGTCATCATACTTCTTGTTTTTCTCTAAAGCTTTTTCATTGTATTCCTTTTGTTCGTCAGTTTTCTTATCAGCTTGCGAATCTTGATAGTCGTTTAGGTTTTGATCGGTTTCATTAGCTTTTTGAGTGTATTCAGATGTTTCTTCAGCTTTTTTGTCATTAAGCTCATCAATTCCTTCAGATGTTGACAAAGTCTTACTAGTGTTCTCTAATGATTTTTCTTTGTTTAAGTCAGCTAGCTTTTCTGTGTAGTCATTTACACTTCTGTCTTTATTAAGGTTTTCTTTAGCTGTCGCTTTTTCCTTTTCAAGAATCTTTTCTTCTAAATCCGTAATTTCTTGTGAAGTAGATAGGGTAGAGGCTATATTTTCAGCAGACTTCTCTTTGTTCAAATCGGCTAGTTTATCTTTGTATGCTTGATAATCTTCAGTGTTTGCTCCTGTTTTTTTCTGTCCAGCTCTACCATTTTCAACTAATAAGTCATTTGTTTTTTCTACGTACTCATTAATTTTTTCTTGGCTTTCTTGATCAGTTTTAGATAGCTCCTTATTTTTTTCAGCAAGCTTATCATTAAGTTCATTGTACTGAGTACTGTTTTTCTCAATACTTTGCTGGCCTTTATTAGATTCATCTAAAATCTTATCGCTAATCTCATTTAGTTCCTGATTAGTAGTAGTTATTTTTACATTTTCACTTCTACTCAAATCTTGTTTTAGTTCTGTTTGCTTATCCCCATATTCATAATACTCTTCCGATTGTGAACCAACTTTTTTAGCAGCAGCTTCATCTTTCTCTTTTAGTATATCAACAGTTTTCTCTAAGTAGTCAGTTTCGTTCCTTGCACTCAAAACTTCTTTGTCCTGAATCAATTCATTGTTATCATTTATCTTATCTGCCAATGCAACATAATCCTCATTGTTTTGAGTATATTCAGCTGCTTTGTAGCTGTATTCTTCGCTTATGTCATCTTTAAAACTTTCTAGTTCAGCAAAAATCTCTTCGTTAGTTTTTAAATGATTAAGGCTGTTCTTATTATATAAGTTTGTGTTTCTGTCAGCAAACTTCACATAACCTTCGTTAAGCCCATTTTCTTTCTTTTGAAGGGCTAAATATTCTTCAGTATACTTATCATTCAACCTTTCAATTGCCTGATAATTAGCTAAACTATTTTTTTGATTATCTAGACTAGTATTATTAATGTCTTCAGTATATGCATTTAAGAATAAATTAATTGATAGAATACTCCCGTTTCTTCCATAATCATTAACGCCCACATTTTCAGTGATCTGATCACTAATTTTTACATATTCATCATAGGTAAGTTGAGTAAAGTCTACATCTCTCAAAGCTGATTTTTTATTAGCCTTAATTGATGAGTCCACATACTCTCTAAAATCCATGTACTCTCTTAGCTTAGAATTATCTTCAATTGCAGTTAACAAAAATGTTCCGTCATCACCACTCATATCTACTTCAGTTCCATAGAATTCAGCATCAACATCAAAGTAATCATCAGTACTGGCAATGGTATTTCTTTCTTGCTCCGACATGTTTTTAAGAATAGTGTTTATCGCTTGAATTTGATTCTTAGGACGACTTTCATTCGGTTTAATACCTAATGCTGAGTTGTAAGAACTCTTTGCGCTACGATAAGCTTTGTCTTCAAACTGTTGGTCAGCTTTTTTTATTAATGAATAGTATCTTTTGTTCTGTTCTTTGTTTCTTTTATCCTGTTCTTCTTTTTTTGCGTTCTCAGCTGCAAGCCTTTCTTTTTCCTCTTGAGCGTTTCTGGCATTTTCTCTATCCAAACGAGCTTTTTCATCTGCAAGTTCTTGTGCCCTTTGTGCTTCTTTTCTTTTTAAGTCTTCAGCCTTTTTATTAGCAAGATTTTTTTCCATTTCAGCTTGAGCAGCTGCAGCCTTATCAGCTTGTTCTTTAGCCAATCTCTGTTTCTCTTTTTCTCTTTCAGCTTGGTCTGCAAGTTGCTTTGCTTTATCAGCAGCATCTCGTTCAGCTCTTTCTTTAGCTAATCGAGCATTTTCTTCATTTTGTTTTGCTTTATCAGCAGCCTCCTTTGCAGCTCTTTCTTTATCTAACAATGCTTGAGCATCAGCTGCTTTCTTAGCCGCTTCTTGTTTTGCAAGTTCATTAGCTGCTGCTTCTTTAGCTTTTCTTTCTTTTTCTGAATTTTCTTTTGCTAATCTATCTGCATCAGCAGCTTTTCTAGCAGCCTCATCTTTTTCTCTTTTAAGTTTATCTGCACCCTCTTTCGCAGCTTTATCTTTGTTTAATTGAGCTAATTCATCAGCTTTTCTTTTGGCATCTTCTTTATCTTGCTCTGCTTTTAATCTTTGAGCTTCCGCATTAGCAGCAGCTTCTTTAGCAAGTCTTTCTTTTTCTGCCGCATCTTTTTCAGCTTTTTCTTTATTTAGCTGAGCTAATTCATCAGCTTTTTTCTTTGCATCAGCTTTATCTTGCTCTGCTTTTAATCTTTGAGCCTCCGCATTAGCAGCAGCTTCTTTAGCAAGTCTTTCTTTTTCTGCCGCATCTTTTTCAGCTTTTTCTTTATTTAGCTGAGCTAATTCATCAGCTTTTTTCTTTGCATCAGCTTTATCTTGCTCTGCTTTTAATCTTTGAGCCTCCGCATTAGCAGCAGCTTCTTTAGCAAGCCTTTCTTTTTCAGCAGCATCTTTTTTGTCTTGCTCTTCCTTAGCTAATCTTGCTTTTTCGGCCGCATCTTTTTCAGCTTGTTCTTTTTCTACTAATAACCTAGCTGCTTCTTTCTTTTTCTCTTCTTTTTCTTTTGCAAGCTTCTCTGCTTCAGCAACTCTTTTTCTTTCTGCCTCTGCTGCTTCTGCTTCAGCTTTTTTCTTTTCTAATCTTTCTGCTTCTTCAGATGCTTGTTTTGCAAGTTCAATTCCTTTTTTAGCTTTTTCAATTCCATCTTTAGGAGCTTGTTCAGCTGGTTTCACTGAACTTGCTTTTTCAAAAGAAGCAATTGCCTCATCAAATTTATCAGTGCCTAACTCATTATTAGCTTTAGACAACAAATCCGTGTACTCCTTTTCTTTTTTCGCTATATCTGCCAATGCTTTTTTAGCAGCATCAATTTGTTGTGTAGGCTTACTTTCTTCAGGTTTTAGTTTAATAGCATCTTTATAGGATGTTATTGCAGTAGAATAATCTTTAGCAGAAAATTCTTTATCAGCTTTAGCCATCAAATTAGTATAGTCCTCATCTCGCTTTTTTGCAGCCGCTATTTCTTTTTTTGCTTCTTCAATCTTTTCTTTAGGAAGTTTTTCCTCTGGTTTTAATCTTGAAGCTTTTTGGAAGCTAGTTATAGCGGCCTCAAAAGTTTTAGCCTTTAATGCTTTATCACCATCACTTAATGCTAGTTTATAGTCATCATCCAGTTTTTTAATCTTTGCTATAGCTTCTTTGGATGCAGCAATTTGATCTTTAGGTTTAGTTTCGTTCTCTTTTAGTTTAAGAGCCTCCTGGTAATAAGTAATTGCTTTTTCGTAGTCTTTCTCACTAAAAGATTTATCGCCAGCTGCAATCGCCTCATTATATTCTTCTTCTAATTTCTTTGCTGCTGCAATTGCAGATTTAGCTTTCTCAATCTGTTCCTTAGGTTTACTTTCTTCAGGTTTCAGCTTAGCTGCTTCTGTGTATGAAACAATAGATGATTCATAATTTTTATCACTAAAATCTTTATCAGCTTTAGTTATGGCGTTTTTATAATCTTCTTCTAATTTTTTCAATTGAGCAATAGCTGTTTTTGCTTTTTCTATTTGTTCAGTAGGTTTTGTTTCAGTAGGTTTTACTTTTAATGCAGACGTATAAGAAGTTATAGCATTCTCATATTCTTTAGAAGAGAGTTCTTTATCTGCTTTAACCATTAAATCAGTATACTCTTTGTCTTTCTTTTTTATCTCAGCTAATATCCCGTCTATTTCAGTTATTTTCTTTTTTGGATATTCTTCTTTAGTAAGTAAATCACTTGCCTCTTTAAATTTTGTTTTAGATTGTTCGTAATTCTTAGTTGTTAAAAATCCTTCAGCTTCAGAAATTAGCTTATCATAAGTAGCCTTGTTTTTAGCAAGATTTTTAATGATATCATCTATTTCCTTTATTTTTTTAGCTGGTTCCTTGTCTTTAGGTTTTAATTCTTTTGCCTTATTATATAATGTTTTTGCTTCATCAAAACTTTCAGAACTTGTTTTAATAGCAGCTTTAGCCATCAACTCTTTAAATTCCTTGTCAACTATAGCGTTAGCTTGGATGTCAATAGTTTCTTGAAGCGCTTTTAGTTTTTCTTTTGGTAATTTACTTGATGGTTGAGTATACTGTGCAGCTTCATATTTTTCTTTAGCATTTTCGAATTTAAGTAGAGCAACCATTTCATCCCCTTCTTTTATGAGTCTCCTCATTTTATCTTCTTTTTCCTTTTCAGCTAATTCATCTTCATATTTTATCTCAGCATCAGTTAGTTTTATAGCTAACGCTTCATCATCTTTTAGTTTTAATGCTGCTGTCCAATCTTCAACTGTTTTCTTGTAGTCTTTTTCAGCAAGTGCTGCATCACCAGACTTAACTAATACCTTAAATTTCTTCTCTTTATCTTTTTCGTTTCCTTCAAGTTTCTTGAAATATTCTTCTATTTGCTTAGTTCTATTATCATTAAAAGTTTCATTGTGAGTTATGTTTCCAGAGTTCTTATCCATAAAGAACTTGTCTACAGGTTGATTCTCAACTGTACCATAATCAACTCCTTCTTTCTTTTCGTAAACTTCAGTCTCAATGAGAACTTCTACTTCGGCAGCTAATAAATCATCATCATAATTTCTACTGTCTACTTCTATTGTGTTTTTAGTGTGATTGGCTCTGGTCACTACTACTTTATATAGATATCCGTAATAACCCTCGTAAGACTTGAATCCTCCATTAGCATCAGTTGTTCCAGAGTATACCTCTTTACCATTCTGCATGATTGAAACTGATGCTCCTGATAATGGACGACCATTTTCATCTTTTATCTTTCCCTCAAATTTCATAACCGCATCATCTTGCCCAAAAGAGATCCCTGCTATTAGCAAAAAACCTATTAGGATTATCGATTTTGAAATCAATAATGATATGTTACGGAGTTTATTCATGTATGTATATAACTACAAATCCAGAGTTTTGTTACACCTATAATTGAAATCGCTATAAAAATACAATATTTAGAATTATTACTACTCTTTTTAACATTGAGTTTATTACAAAAAAAAACTCCCTTCAAATTAATGAAGAGAGTTTAAATTTTAATTGTTAGTTAATTACTTCTGGATAAGAAGTTTTTTAGTCATGTAAACTTTATCAGAAGATATTCTTACGAAGTATAATCCTTTGCTAAAGTTGTTTACATCCATTATTATTTTTTCATTTGAGTTAGTTATCGATCTAGAACTAATTACTTGCCCAAGAGAATTCATAATTTCTAATCTTAAGTCTCCAGTATTGTATTTGTCGAATACTTCGATAGTTACAAAGTTACTAGCAGGATTAGGGTAAAGGTTAACATTTAAGTCAGCATTTACTTCATTTAATCCTACACAACTTTGGAACGTAATGTTCACTGTGTCTCTTGCACTACATCCTGATGATGCTTGGGTAACAGTTAATATATGATCAGTACTTCCAGATCCAGCCATAGCACCTGTAACGCTTAATACGTTAGTAGTTCCACCATTGCTCCAGTTATATGTGTCATATGCATTAGAAGCAAAGATTGTTACTCCCCCATCTAAACAAGATGTTACATCAGCTCCTAAATTAAGTGCTGGACTAACTGTTCTTGTAGTAATGTTATGAGTTGTAATACTATCACATCCATTAGATGAACCTCCAACTATTGTATCCATTATAACATTTGCAGAATAATACCATAAACTTAACACTTGTACTGAATCACCAATACAGAAGTTATAATTAATAGTTGCTACTGCAGGCGCAAAGTAACTAAGGTTAGTGATAATTGTACTATCACATCCTAATCTTGTTTGGAAAACATCAGTGTAAGTACCAGCAGTTCTATAAAGTGTTGGTCCTACTCTGTGAGGAATTCCTGCACATAATGCTATGTTGTCAGTTCTACTTTTAGAGTAGTTGATAGTGACAGCATATGTCATTGCACTATCACAACCAGATACATTTACAATTGTATCTAAATAAGTACCTGTAGTATTCCATACTTTTCCAGATGGACTTACAAAGCTATCACATCTTGTTACAGTGAAGTTAGCATAAGAGATATATCCAAATGTTAAGTTGAACACCATGTTGCTATCACAACCAGAAGCATTTAGAATTGTATCCATAAACATTCCATCTGTATTCCACACTTTTCCAGTAGGGCTTACAAAGCTATCACACTCAAATTGATTGAATGTTACAAAAGATGCATATCCCATAGTTAATGTTCTAATGTAAATACTATCACATGATCCAGTAAATACTGTATCGTAATAAGTACCGGCAGTAGTAAGGTTCATACCTCTAAAGTCATTACTATCACATGCAAATACTGTGTCCATAATAAATGTAGTAGTTGTAATTGTTAAGTCTACAGTGATTACACTATCACATCCTAAAGCATTAGGAATTGTATCTTGGTAGATACCTGTAGTACTATACCAAACTCCACTTGGAACTTGGAAACTATCACAAATTGATACTAAGATTGTTTCAGAAGACATGTAGTTTACAGTAACATCATACACATGTATAATACTATCGTAAACTATAGCAGTTCCGAAAGTTGTATCAGTATAAAATCCTGAATTTGTGTAAGCCACACCTCCGATTGGTGTTGTAAATGTATCACAAACAGTAATTGCAGAAGTATCAAGTGTTTGTAATAAAACTAAGATATCAGATGTGTCAGAGAATGTTCCGCATGGAGTAACAAAAGTAGCTTCATATTGGTACAATCCGTTTGTCGTCCATCCTTTAGCATATATTTCTGGTGTAGTATCTAATAATATAGGAGTCCCTGTAACATCTGACCATTGTAATCCTGTAACACTAGATGGTGCTGGTAAAGTTACACCTGCATTTAAAACATTTGGATCTTGTGTAGCTTTCGCCCATCCTGTACTATTATTTAAATCGACACCGGTTAATCTAATACCATTTGAACTTGAGCCTGATATTCCGAATCCTGTCCAATCTGAAGGTGTAACACCAGAAGATGCAGGAAAAGTATAAGTTGAATAAGCTACTGCATCAATAATATTACCACTAGGATCTTTTAAAATCCTACCACTAGTAGAACCTGAACTAAATGATGTGTTTGTTGCAATGTAAAAGAAATTATTTGGAGATGAAGTCCCTTGGTATGTTCCAATTATGCTTGTTCCATTTGGACTTAATATTGTTCCACTTGGGAAGGTATGTGTTGCTCTTATTGTTGTACCAGACCACAATTCAAGTGTATATCCTGCCAAATCTGAATTTGGAACACCAGTAATTTCTAAATAATCATCAGCTGTTTGCCAACTAGGTCTCCCTGAAGTTGGTCTACCAGTAGCAGTTCCTGCCCATTGGCAAATTTCTGTGAATAAAAATGTACCTCCTGGAAAGAATGGTGATTGAGTAGATATTTTAACTGAATCTCCAAGTGTAAGAACAACTGTATCCGATTTTGGATTAACAGCTATCAATGCTTTCTTATCAAAAGTATTGTGATCATTTAATGTATCATTCAGTGAACTTGCATTTACAGTATTCGCACCAATATTAGCAGAAACAGTATATATTCCTGGTAACGACATATCAATAGAAGTAATGTATACATCCATAGAAGCTCCTACTGCTAAAGTACCAACACCTATAACGAATGTTCCTGCATCAGCAACTGGTCCAGTTGTAGTCCAGTTAACAGTTAAAGGATTTATAGAGAAATCAACTGTTGCTCCAAAATCATTAGTAATTGTTGCATAAGCAGAATCAGCCACACCATAACAAGGATCAACTTGTTCTAGCCAGGCATCATTTATAGACATATCTCCAGGTAATCCAACAAATTCAACTGCTCCGAAATCAGGAGTTGTTGCGCTTCTTGACATTCCATCTATATCTGATGTTATAGTTGCTATTGGAGTTCCCCCATTATCAGCTATTCCAGAAAGTGGTGTATATAATGTTGCCACTATTGATGGATTTACATCCAAGGAATTTGCACCAAATGTTGTTCCAGTATTCCATGCAGCTTGTGATGCATAATTAGAGCCGTTTCTACCATAATAGTTGGTCCCTCCAGAGTTTACATAAACTAAGTTGTGGTTACTTGTAAAAGATGTTGACGTAGAAGAGTTGTAAACTCCGTATGCCGTGGAAGTTCCAGTACCTTTAATAGAGATTAAGTTATTTTTATAATCAACATTGTTTGGTGCTCCAGAATGGTAGATTCCGTATTTAGTAGACGTTGAACCATCAGTAGTAGTTTCAAAAGTGTTATGGTGTACATTTGTATATGGGCTGTTACCAATATATGCTCCATAAAAAGTAAATTGCGCATTCAAATCATATACAGCATTATTAGAAATTTCTGTACCATCAGTAGCATTATTACTATTTCCATATCTTGCATATATACCATACGCAGTCCAAGTTCCAGCTCCTCCATTGTGAATTTTATTTCCAATTACTTTCATAGTAGAAGAGTAATAACTATAAATTCCAAAAAAAGTTGAACCTGAAGATTTATTAGGTCTGTGTATTTCATTAGCAACTAATTCATTGTTAGCGGCAAAATATAATCTAATTCCATAATTTTGAAAATCTTGAATATCATTACTATCAATAATGTGACCTGACGTAAATGGTCCAAAACTTCCTTGACCGTTCATAATGATTCCCGCATAACCACCAATCAAGGTATTCCCTGTAATTCTACAGTTATTGGCATTATCAGCATAAGAAAATGATGAAGTAAAACTATTCGTTGCTATAATACATACTGCTAAACTAGAAGTGATATTTAATCCAACATTAATCGTGTTGTTTTTGATTGTAATACTATCACAACCACCTCTCATCATTATTCCGAAAACATTAGAAGTTGGAATTTCATTTATAAAATTGAAGTTTTCAATAGTCAAATGAGTAATCCCGTCAAGTGCTAAGAAATATGTTCCAGATCCTCTATTTACAGTTGTTCCGTTTCCGTCAATTGTTAATGTGTTAGTTCCATTCAATCCATTAACACCATTTAAATCCCAGTTCATTATGTGCGGTCCTGATCCAGCAGCTACTGTTACTACAGAAGGTCCAGACATTCCGCAATCTTCAAGAGTTTGAAATAATGATTGTAAACTTACAAAGTTAGTTGAACTAGCTACGGCAGCAGGATTCACAGTATAAGCTCCATTTAATGTAAATAAACAAGCAGTTCTTATAGCACCTGGTCCAGCAGATATACTTGAATCTGATGGTCCACAAATACCTTTTACGTAAAATTCGTAATCAGTTTGTGGAGAAAGTCCAGTTAATGTTAACGTATCATTTGAAGAAGGAACAACTGTTCCAGTTCCAGGAGAAAATCCAGGTACTCCATATTCTACTAACCAAGAGTTTGCAGCAGCAGCAGTCCAAGAGACCTCATGTGTTGTTCCAGTCGGATTAAACCCGATTAAAGCAGAACTAGCAGGACAAGAAGGAGGAGTATATTCATCTGCTCCTATATCTGGTGTTGTTGTATTTCTAACATTTCCATCAATATCATCTGTGATTCCAGTAATAACTGCAGCAGTTCCATTTGCTGCCGTTCCTTGTAAGTGTAAATCTGTTGGCGATAAATATTGAGGATCACTCCAAATACTACTTATTTCTTTGGAAGAAGCAGTTTGCAGTGCAGTTAAATCTGCTCTTGCACCTCCCCAAT
>Ga0307998_1000252_pt1 | contig 30986 bp, 48 predicted proteins | sample Davwhametageno37_FD_203147 | JGI IMG/M metagenome (GOLD analysis project Ga0307998, IMG submission 203147) | Marine microbial communities from Davis Island wharf, Antarctic Ocean - #37 | ecosystem: Environmental > Aquatic > Marine > Unclassified | place: Antarctic Ocean: Davis Island wharf... | reverse complement strand
TTTTCAATTAGTTCTAGGATTTGGTCATTCATAATATAAGTTCTCTCTGTTATTTCATTCTATACAAGTATTATAGCTGGTATTGAAAGCAATGTCAACCTTTATTTTGAACTATTTAAACTGTTTGTTATTGAAGATTTCAACTGCTGATTCGAACAACTCAAAGGCGGCTTGGTCAGTAACAAAGCCCTCTTCTGAAGCGAAGTCCATAGATGAAGAGGCAAACACTTCATCAGCAATTCCTCCACAAGCGTGAAGCAATATGCCTAATTGTTTGGCATCTGAACTTGAAGCGATGATGTCTCCATCGTCCCAAAGTTGAATTTTACCGTCTGAGGCGCTTAAATAGTCGATCATAGTTTTATCTCTCTCTTGATTACTCTTATACTATAGACCAATTGGATGGTATTGTCAACCTTTATTTTGAACTATTTTCATCTTTTTTACAGAGCATATCAGATGCTTTTGTTACCCATATGAAAGGCAATAGACTGTGTACGATAAGTACTCCAGCTATCGCCCAGGCATGCACCAGGTGTTCCAGGTAAGACATCTGGATCTCTCTCAGATGTTTCATTGGTTATCCCTAAACTTCTGAACTGCTTCGTCAAAGATGTGCTGTGTTCCCATCGCTTCAAGCAACTCTACAGTCTCTTGTTGGAACAGTTCCCAGAATTTAGGGTCATGCTCTTGTATGCTGAGGCTGTTATGGAACATATCAAAGGTCTTAATGACCCTAACCATATAAGGAGCTTGGCTCAACCTAGTTTCGCACAACTTCTTTCTAAAGGCTCTGTTACCAACAAAGTTAGGAGTCTTAGTCAAGTACCAAACACCTTCAGCGATCTCTGCACCGAACCTCTCAAGAATGTTCTCTTCAGTGGCAGGGGTGTCTTCGACGGTGTCATGCAAAAGAGCGATAGCTATGGCAGCCATAACGAACTCTTCAGGCTCTACTTGCTCATCGAGGTATTCTTCAACAAGATCAGCGACAGCAATTGGGTGCATGATGTACTCTTCACCAGTGTACTTTCTTACTTGTCCTTCGTGCATTTCAGTTGCGAACTCTAGTGCTTCAATCATTAACTCTCTCTCTCTTGGTTTACTTGACTATTATAGCATATCCAACTGGCTTGTCAACCCTTTATTTCATATTTCGTAGCTTTTCTATCAATTCATTTTGAAGTCGAATCTTCTCTGCCTGCCTTTCCGAAAGCATAGCTGCCTGCCTTTCGAGTTCCAGATACTGCTCATCTATAGCAGTGGTATGGGTCTTCGACTTGGCTAAGGCGCTCGTAAAGTCTATCACGTTACTCATTATATTATCTCCGTTATTGCAGGTTTCTCAGCACTTATCTACCAATGTGTTCAACATCAGTTGATGGTATTACTTGATATGCGCCTTTGTTATAAGCAGGAGCAACAGTAAAGTTCTTAGAAGCTTCTTGTTTCCAAGATTGGTCTTCAGCTGGCTGGTACTTAGTACTACCAGAATATGATGGGTACTTAGCATTGAATGCGTCCATCTGTTGTTCAGCAAATGTCTTCTCTAACACTAGAGGCTGAAACTCAGACTTCGATCTACGCTTAGTTCTAAGTCCTGGAGACTTTCTCTTGCGACCAGTGTGATCGTACCTAAGTGATCCAATGTAACTATTCATATCGTTCTTTATCCTCTAATCTCGCAGGGCGTGTTTCTTCCAGAGACCGCACTCTATCCTCCAATTGCTGGATATATTTTTCAACCAATTCACGGTCGCATAACGTCTGACAGCAGATAGATAGTTCCTGCTTTGCTTCAACAGCCAGCGACTTCACTCGGCGAGTCATAATCCAATCCGTGCTTTATAAAGGCTTTTGATATAGTATTTATTCTTACTGAAGAACTGATCTGATGTGTAAGCGACCTGCTTACCTGTCCAGCTAAAGACTTCATCTCTATGCTCTTCCCAGAGTTGTCTGCAAAACAGACGAAATGGCGAAGGTGTTGGCAACTCTAAAGGCTGTTTATGGTCCATATGCACTTCTCGTTTTAGTTAGTTAAGTATATACTATACATGGATATCTTTTAACTGTCAAGTACTTTTTTATAAATAATAGCAAAGAGGAGAAATTATGTCAATAACATCACTATCATTAGCGGGAAGATCGTTACTTTTCGCACAACTATCATCCATAGCATATCTACCACAGGCTAAGGCAACTAAAGAGGCAAGAGCTTTAGGATTCACTACAACAGAATTCTATAACAAATCAGGCGCTCAAGCATACAGATTTCAAAGTAAGGACGATCTAGTCATCGCATGTAGAGGAACACAGCCTACAGAATTTGGCGATATCAAGGCCGACCTAAAAGCTTATCCAGTTCTAGCAGAAACTATTTCAAGAGTCCACAGAGGATTCAAAACTGAAGTGGATGATCTATGGCCGATGGTCACTGAAGACATATCTAGAAAGCAGAATGCTAGTAAGAAACTTTGGTTTTGTGGACACTCTCTAGGTGCGGCAATGGCAACAATCATGGCTTCTAGATGTAAGCATGATGGCGAATTGGGTAACCCAGTAATGCTGTTCACTTATGGATCTCCTAAAGTTGGCTGGAAAGGATACTGTAATTCGTTAAACGTTGTCCATCACAGATGGAAGAACAACAACGATATAGTTACTACTGTTCCCTTAAGTATGATGGGATATCAACACCATGGTACGGAACATTATATTAACGCTTACGGTCTGATTCGAAATCCAACAGGATGGCAAAGAGTTAAAGATAAGTTTCGTGGTATGTGGATGGGCATCAAAGAAGGTAGAATAGATAACTTCTCAGATCATAGCATAGATGAATACATCAAACACATAAGAGATAATCAAGCAGTTATCAAGTAATTTTTAGAGTTTTTTAAGTTCGTATAGGGTGTATGAGCAGGTAAGTTCTTCTCCGGGTTTTATTTCACGTAAAGCGCAGATGAACATTCGACTATCTCTCTGCACCTTGACGATGTTAGGATCATCAGAGTGGTTATAGAAACCACCTAACGGAGTTCTATGTAGGGTCTCACCCCAATAAAAGTGAGACATCCCTATCTCAGTTCCTTCCTTGATCTCTTCAACAGCCCAGAGTCCTAGACCGTGAATATCGGATCTATCTATCGTAACACTTGATGGTAATGGTAAGTAGGTAAGATCAGTCATTCTTTAATCCCTTCACATGGTTTCTATGAATCTTGCAGTTTATTATTCCGTTGAAATACTCATCAGACAAAAGGACTTCCCTGTCAAACTGCTCCTTAGCTTCTAAGTATCCCATTTCGCCACGACTGTTGCACAAGTGAATAATCTCTCGCTTAAACGCCGTAGGTCCTTGCTCTTCTACGAGTAGCTTAACTTCTTCGCTTGACCCGTAGTAAGTCATCCAATCTGACTCTTTGGTTACCTTTCGCTTTCTTGTCTTTCCTTTAAGTGCTGGCAAAGTACGCTTAGACTGAAATAACTTTTTGCCTACGTACTTCTTGCCATTGTGAAGTTGTGTTATGACGTATACGAATCCCACGTAATCGTCAATCATCTCGCTAGTGAACTCTACTTCGTTTAAGGTCCACATGCTCAATCCCAGGCTTCATCTTCTGTATCCCAATCGCCCATATCATCCTCTTCAATATCGACCTCAGCGCCACAGATGGGGCAAAAAAGTATAGGGTCTTCCATATTGATGGTCTCTACTGTACATTCACTATCACAATAACTACAAACTATATCTTGTCTCTTCATAAATTCTCAACCTCTATTCCGCATGACTTTAGAAATTCTATTCCATCGTCAGACTTGTACTTCGTTTTATAATATACTCTAGATATTCCTGTACCGTAAATAAGTTTAGCACATTCTACACAAGGAGCATGAGTTATATATATGTCTGCACCCAAACCGGCTTCGCCTGATCTAGCAAGCTTACTTATAGCGTTAGCTTCTGCGTGTATGACCTCTGCTTTGGTTCTTAGTTTATACGAAGTAGTTCCATTAGATAACTCTTCGTCTATCTCATCTTCACACGTATTATCCCAGCCTGCTGGCATACCGTTGTATCCGATAGAAATGATTCGATTGTCCTTTACAACAATTGTCCCAACTTGTAGTCTGACAGCAGTGGACAGAGAAGCGAACCTCTCTGCTGTATCCATATAAGCACTCTGCCATTTATTCATATATGGTCCACAACTCTTTGTAACCACCAATATGTCGTTCATCGATTCTTACTTGTGGAAAAGACTTAGCATCTGGAAACATCTCCATCATCTCATCACGTGTAAACTCTCGATTCAACTGATAGTAGTTGTATTCCAAATTCTTGGATTCACACAGCTTTTTAGCCATGTCACAGTATCCACACTGCTCTTTGCCGTAAATCTCTATCATAGAGAGAACCCCTTAAATGTGTCAGTGCTGACATCTTGTTTAGTACCACCACTTACGTAACTAGTGATCTCAGTTTCTTGTGGTGCAACTTGAACTTCTGCCCCGCTAATCCATTTATTAGTCCACGGCAAAGGATTACTAACCTTAGTGTATGGACATTTGAGATTGACGTTGTTCATTCTACGTTGGCAAATGAATTCGATATAACCATTCAGTAACTCAGTGTTAAGACCGATCATTGAACCGTCTTTGAATAGATACTCTGCCCAAGCTTTCTCCTGATCTACTGCATCAACAAACATCTGAATGCATTCATCTTCTGTCTCTTCTGCAATCTTAATGAAGTCTGGGTCATCTTGCTTGAGAACCTTCAGTAGCATTTGAGTAGACGCTAGATGTAAGTTCTCATCTCGTGCGATCAGTTTAATGATCTTAGCGTTACCTTCCATCTTCTTCAATTCAGCAAATGCCCATGAACAGGCGAATGACACGTAGAAACGAACACCCTCTAGAATGTTAACGCTCATCAATGTAAGCCACAACAGCTTCTTCAATTCGTACAGATCAACAACAACTTCTTCACCATTGACTGTATGTGTGCCGACACCTAATAGATTGTACCAGCTACTCATTGTAATTAGATCATCATAGTACTTCGAGATGTCACCTGCACAGTCCGCAATCTGCTGAACGTCCATCATCTCATCGAAGATTTTACTTGGATTACTATACACGTTACGTATGATATGCGTGTAAGAACGTGAGTGAATAGTTTCACTGAACGTCCACGTTTGAATCCAATTCTCAATCTCTGGTAAAGATACGATAGGTGAGAATGCTTCAACTGGCGCTCTGCCTTGAACACTATCAAGCAATATCTGTCTCTTTAGATTACTTGTGAAAATGTGTTGCTCATGCTCAGTTAGCCCACGAAAGTCTTTACTATCTTGGGTAACATCAACTTCTTCTGGTCGCCAAAAGAAACCTAACTGCTTCTCAGTCAGCTTATCAAACGTTTTGTATTTTAGAGTGTCATATCTCTGGATGGTTGGACCACCGCTTGGATCAAAAAACGCTAAAACTTTAGTATGGTCTGCCTTGTTGGCAGTATCAAAAACACTCATTTATATCCCTCTACAATATGCGTATAGTTAATATAACATGCCCCGAAGGGCATGTCAAGTACTATATTTTGCAAGACTCACAATCTTCGTCATCAATGTCAGATTGCTCCAGTTCGGGCAATTCGCCCATCATTTTACCGACATCAAGTTCGCCTTGACCGTCATTCGTATTAAAATAATACAACTGCTTACCGCCATACTTGTAGAACATTAGCATGTGTTGTAGCATAGTACTCATAGGAATCTTCTCATCTTCAAAGAAAATGGGATTATAACTAGTGTTGATACTAATGCCTTGATCGATATACTTTTGCAGTACTGCCATAATTTTCAAGTAACCCTCTGGAGACTTTTGGTCCCACAATAAGTCGTACTTGTTCTTCAGACGCTTGTACTCAGGAACAACCTGCTTCAATACTCCATGCTTTGACTGCTTCACTGATATCAATGAACGAGGCGGTTCAATACCATTTGTAGCGTTAGCGATCTGTGCTGAAGTCTCTGCTGGCATAAGAGCCATTAGTGTGCTGTTACGAATACCAGTATCTTTCAACTGCTCACGTAATGTTGTCCAATCCATACGCTCAACGTGTGGAATTAACTCATCTAGGTCTTTCTTGTATGTCTGATTAGGTGTAATACCATGACCATACTTAGTCTCCATATTACCTGATGGTGCACCAAACTCTACTGCCAGATCGGCACTTGCTTTGATTAGATAGTATGACCATGCTTCTGCGTACTCATCTACTAACTGTAAACCTTTGCTATCAATATTCTGATATGTTAGATCATGTTTAGCAAGCCAATAGGCAAAGTTAATAATACCAACACCAAGAGGTCTACGTTTCTCTGTACTCAGTTGAGCGGCAAGAATAGGATAGTTCTGATAACTCAACAGTGCATCGAGTCCACATACTGCTAAACGACAAACACGTTCAAAGTCTGCTGGTGATTTGATGTTACCCCAGTTGATAGCACTTAACGTACACAGTGAGATTTCACCTTCTGGATCATCTAATGCCTTAAGAGGCTTAGTAGGTAGATCAATCTCTGCACATAAGTTCGACTGGCGAATAGGTGCTAACTCAGCAATGAAGCTACCGTGATCGTTTGCGTTATCTACGTTCTGTAGATAGATGCGACCAGTGTTCTTACGCTCTTCCATGAATGAACTGAATAGATCACTTGCTTTGACAACCTTCTTACGTAGTCGTGTGTTGCGTTCTGCACGTTCATATAGTTCACGGAACTTATCTTGATCCACAAAGAATGCATCGAATAGTCCTGGAACATCACTAGGCGAGAACAATGTAATATCACCACCAGAGATCAAACGCTCGTACATCAATTTATTGAACTGTACACCGTAATCCATATGACGAACACGGTTCTCTTCTGTGCCCTTATTGTTCTTCAACACTAACATGTCTTCTACTTCAAGATGCCAGATTGGATAGTAGATAGTTGCCGCACCACCACGAACACCACCTTGTGAACATGACTTAACAGCAGACTGGAAATGCTTATAGAATGGAATGATGCCTGTGTGAAAAGCATCACCCTTACGAATGGGTGAACCAATCGCACGGATGTTACCACCACCAATACCGATGCCAGCTTTCTGACTTACGTATTTCACAACAGATGCCGCAGTAGCATTGATGCTATCTAAACTGTCATCCGTTTCAATGAGTACGCAACTACTAAACTGTCGCTGTGGTGTACGCACCCCTGCCATAACAGGTGTAGGCAAACTAATGTCGTGCAAACTAATAGCATCATAGTATTCCTTTATCCAACTCATTCGTGTGTTTACTGGGTAATCTTGAAACAAAGAACATGCAATAAGAATATAACACATCTGAGGAGTTTCGAAGATATCGCCACTCACTCTGTTCTGCACTAGATATTTACCACGTAACTGTTCCATAGCTACATAAGTTAGATTCTCATCTCTCTCATGTTTGATAAAAGTGTCAATTTTTGCCCACTCTTCATCATCGTATTTTGTAACCAACTCTTCGTCATAGAACCCATTAGCAGTATTCCTATCAACTAACTCTTTAACTGGACATGGCGTGTATCTGCCATATACCTCTTTACGTAAAGAATAGTTTATAAGCCTTCCACCAACGTATTGGTAGTTAGGAGTTTCTTCGCTAATAAGATCAGCGGCTGCCTTGATTAGAGTTTCTTGTATTTCTTTCGAAGTCATTCCGTTGTAGAATTGGATCTGACTCTTAATCTCTACTTCGCTTGGGCTAACACCAGTTATATCTTCACATGCATGAAATACTACTTTGTGCAACTTCTCGATATCGAGTGCTTCTTTAGTTCCATTTCGCTTATTAACTTGAATCATTTGCTTTTCCTGTTCCATATGTAAACAGGACGGACCATCATGCCTGACAGCCAGTCCTGTATATCCTATTTATTAATGTATTGTGTAATCATAGGAAAAATGCGTGACACTGCCATGCCAATTTCTCTTGCAAGTTCCATGTGTTCTTTTTGTGTTCCGTGACCAGATCGTAATTCCACATAATGAATCCATGATCTAATCGTGCCATTTGCGTACAAACGAGATACTGTATTACCCTCAGGTAAGATTGATCTCGCTTGCTCTTTTGCGATGCCATTATCCACTGCCCATTTGTAAGCAATTTTGGTCTCGTGTATAATCATCTGCTGTTTCATGCGCCAGGCCTTTTTAAGCTCTTCGTCATCACAGTCAATAGAGTTCTGTCTATTTGATGGATCTTGAAGTCTAGCTTCACGAATAACAAAGGAGTTTTCCATAGCTTCTGGATCAGCATATCTCTGAGAGAATTCCTGAAATGAGAACGACCTGTGACGCAGGAACTGCCTAGCGATGTCACGTGTAGTCTCTACTTCAATAGTAGCTGATGCCATTTCAAATGGACTCCAATGTTTATGCTTTACCAAATAATTTAACAACTTCTCGCTACTCGCTAAGTTCATCTGTCCTTGCGGGTTAGATACCTTAGCGCAGTAAGCGATCATATCTTCAATATTCTTTAAACCATGCTCTAACCCATCTACAGCGTATTTTACAGGCTGTGTATGACCAATCAACTTTGCTTTCATCTTATATTGTTCCTCTTATAATCTAGATTTGATAAATTTTCCCATGAGAAGTTTTACAGCTACCGTATTAGGTAAAAACATCCATCGTGAGAATATATAGGCTTTCTTCTCCAACGCTTCCTTAGTAACAAACTTCTTCTGTATGTTGTCCGCATATTCACCATCATATCTCAGTACAGCGTGACCACGATCAGGCGTTTCGATATAGCAGTAACAAACTTTTGCTTTACGTGATATGAGGTTCCACCAGAACTTCACATAACTCTCGCCTGAGATATGCCATAATAGAGTGAGTGCGAAATCTTCACAATCTCCTTCTAACGTACCTTTAGCGGTTTCTTCTCGCATGATGAACCATGCGTCCCGTGATGCGTACTGCTCAGTATCATACCGATACTTAAATTTCTTTCCAAGGCTCTTTACTAATTCTTCTTTATTCATTAACATTTTCTCCAGTAGCTGAGTTGTAGTTTACCATCCAATCCGTGGAACGTGTTGTTGTCTATGATCAACTCTAAATCAGCTTGATTCATATTAGATAATATCATATCATTGATGTCATTGTCAAGTAGTTTCTCTGGCCAAATGCAAACTTTATATCCTTTATCAATACACTTCTCCATACGAGCAACGATCTCTTTGTTTCGAGGCTCATTGTCAAATATGAATACAGCATTCTCAGTGTTATTTAGTCCACTTGCATTACCGTCTGCACCTGCCATAGCAACAGCATTGTTCAAGAAGAGACTGTCTATAGGTCCCTCAACTACATAGTACTTCTTCGTAAAATCAACATCGTTTAACCCAAACATCTTTGGCATTGAATCATCAATCATTATAGTTATATAGCGTAACTCCTCATTACCAAGCGCACGAGCATTGAAGCCAAATACATTACCACCCTTATCGATGAATGGCATGATTAGTCTAGGTCGATCTCTCTCAACTACAGGAAGTTTACCTGGAATGATAGAGTTTACCCACTCATTAAACTTAGGAGCATAGTATAATTTATACTGCACCGATGCTGGGATTAGACGTTTTTGTAAATATATTTTGACTCTGTGGTCATGCTGTAACTGAGACACCTTCTTAATTTTTAGCAGAGGTGAGCCCTTCTTACGAAAGTTTGGAGCTTTCATCTGCAACTTATCTAATGGTTTAATGGGTGTAGGTTTAGTAGCGTAAAGTTCTCGCTTCTTCTCTCTGTCCATCGCTGTGTCTATTATGTATTCATTGTATAGATTGTGATCGTAGAACTTCAAAAAGTTACGCAAGCTATGTGATGCGTTACAGTTATGACAATAGTAAATGGCAGAATTCTCTTTCTCAAGGATCCAGCCTCTAGCTTTTGTTTTGTTCTTTTGAGAATCACCACAGATTGGACATCTGAAGTTTGCTCTATAGGGAGCACTAGCCTTTACTGCGAATCTATCTAACCGTGTAGACAAGATACCAGTAAACTTTAAGTCTGTAACATTCATTAACAACTCCGATGTAGTAATTCAACTGTTAAGTCTATTATACACGAATGGTGCTGGATGTCAAGTCTTATTTACTGAAATATTCCATTATTAATTCTGTTTCGAATCCTATCATCACACCGATGCCCCAAGCACCACCCATAATGATCCACTTCCATCGCTCTAACTGCTCAATTCGACCTGTCATATTAGTGATATAGACTTCGCTTCGATCATCATGCTCTTTGAGAAAGTCCATAAGGGTGTTCATATTCTGCTTAGATAGCTCTCTAGTCTCAGCTTCTTTCTCGGATATGCGTTGATGTATTAGCTCAATCGCCTTTTCCTCAACCCTAGTCATTTCAGAAATGACCTTATCTGTGTCATTGTGCTTGCTGTCGTGAACAGCTAATATCGAGGCTATACCATTAGTAGCGTCTGCGATCTTATCGATAGCAGTATCTAGTCTGGTTAGTAGTCCTTGAATATTCGACACATCTTTCTTCAGTATTTCCACATCCGTACGGACTAGGTTGATATTATCTTCAGCCATCTGAAATCTTTATCCTTTAGGTGGAATTGTATCTTTGAATCTCTTCAAGACGCTATTCGCATTTTTTTTCTTCTTCTGAGTTCTAGGCGATACACCTGGTTCACCGTCTGCACCTACTCCGATGCCTGCAATATTACCACCACCTGCGCTGTTTGCTGGTGCGTCTTCGTCCCACATAGCCTCGAATAGTGCGTCCATATCCTGATGTGTTGCGCTTACTTGTTCCATGTAGTTACTTATCTTAGTCTCAAGTTGCTCTTCCGTGAGCATTTCTCCCTGAGATATTATCTCATCGTGTTCTTTGATGAGATATAATGCGGCTGCATATGAGCCGATTCTTGACTTACCGCCAGGTACTTTCTCTAGCAGTCTTTTGAGTTTCATGATCATGATATCAAAGATACCAAACGAATCTTTCTGTTCTCTAGTAGTGAACTTACTACGCTTGATCAATTGCTTGCCTGACTCATCAATGATGCCAAGCTTGTACGCCTTCCATTCAGCGAAGGGAGTACTCAATCGCTTGATAAACTGAAAGACTAGAAATAGATCAACAATCATAACGCTCTTAACTCTTTTATTATATGTTCGTCCAAAGGTATTTCTGAACTTATTATCTTATTACTTCCGTACTCTATAATGTCAGGCATATAGCCTAGCATAATGACAAATGGCTTTAGTGACTTATGATAGTCTTCTAGTTTGAAGAATAACATTGGTGTAGCCTCTGCACCGAAACAGTTAAAAATTACAGTCAAGTGGTTGATAATCAATCTCACTTTGAGATCATCATCTTCCTCGTATCTCTTAAACAGTCTCTTTAGATGCTGAAATCGTTTTAAATCATCATAGAATTCATCAGCAGATGCCGCCATTCGTATATCATAATACTTAGCCGCATATAGCAAAAAGCTATCTTCTTCAAGTTTCATATTTTATTCACCTTTAGTTTAATACACACAAGAGCCTTAGCTCTCCAATATATTTATAACTAAAATATGGACGTTGATTGGAGATATTAACACCAACCAACGTCATAGTTTCATTCAAATTAAGCTGACTGAGTAGCTACTACTTCGCTTGAAGTCAAGTCTTGAGCCGCTGTAGCACTTACAACACAACGATACTTCTTACCAGCTAAGTTATTAGTGGTTCCAGTAATAGTCATTGTTGCAGTTGTTACGTTGGTGTAGATACCAGATGCAGAGATGTTAGATCCATCTTCTTGCCACTGATATGCTCGACCTGTGTTTCCAGGTAGTGCAGTTGCAACTACAGAAAGTATGATGTCTGCGTCATTAGCAAGATCGACTGTTGCGGCTGATTGTAGAGGCTGAGTAGTGATTGATACTTGTCTATCGAACAACAATGCATCATCAGTTCCATCAACACCAACATCGCCAGCAGTTGAGGCAGATACTTTCATCGGTACGATATTCTCAATCATGTTTCGTGTTACACCGTCTGCGGCTGTAAGAGTGTGAGTTCCTACGCCTACGACTGTAAGTGCTTTAAGACCAGTTGCTCCACCAGTAATCGCTTGTGCGGATGTGCCGTACAGCTTAATCATGCCAGGACCAACGTTATGCACATAAGCTACAGCGCCGTCTGTTAGACCAGTTACGATTGTTTGACCACCTCTAGAGTAAGTCACTGTGCTACCATTGATCAGTACAGTTTGATTGCCAACGCTAATAACGTTATCAGCCAGACTAACACCCACAGCAGTAGAATCAAAAGATAATACTGTTGCTGGTACTGCTTTAGTAGAGTATGTGTTCCAACCTGGAGTTTTAAGTCCTTTAACACGGTTAGTCGATAAGCTCGCTTCAGTAGTATCGATGAAGTATTGATCATCAGGTACTTTAACAAAGTTATGACCTGCGCCAACTCCAACACCAGTAAGTCCTTTAAGACCTGTTGATGCGTGACCTGTAACAGCGTTTACTTTAGTAGTGTACAACTTGATAGTATCTGCGTCAACTCGGTTAACGAATACGGTAGCCGCATCAGTCAAACCAGTGATAACAGTACCACCATTGTCATTGTATACGACCGCATCGCCAGTAAGATAGCTGTGACCTGGTAGTTTAATTGTATTTGATGCAAGAATAACCACTGAGGTTGCAGTTGCGTCAAATGATGTCGTTTTTGTATATACTGCTGGCGTTGCCGCCAAAGTATCTACTGTTCCCCATAATGCCATTTTCTTTCTCCTTATTAAATGGATAATTTACTTAGTAGTATTTATATAATTTTACTGTACGTAACAGTTTAGTTCGTATTTTGCGCCCATGTTATAGACTTGTATCTGTAAGATTTTTCTGACAGGTTTTCCGCCCTTTAGTAGCTTAATGCTGTAAGAGTTGGTCTTATCTTTGCTAGGCTTTTTAGGACCTGTAGCAACTTTATTAGACCAGTCATCTTCGTCAACATCAAAACCTTGCTTCTTAGCAACTGCAATAGCTTCTTGCACTGCGGCTGAGAACGTGCTATGATACAGCTTGTACGATGGAGCTTCTTCTAAAGTCTCTTCTTTCATGAGATACGCATCAACACCACCAGTAGATTTCAGCTTCCACTGCTTGGCTGCCTTCTGCGCTGCCGCATATGAAGTAGGGGCTGTAACAACAACCTTACCCTTTCTAGCATGAACTACAGTATACGTTAAATCTTTGCCTTCGTCAAGCTCTAATTCCTCATTCTGTCTCTTAAGTACAGCCATAACTTGTGGCTGTGAAGATAGACCCTTCTTCAGCTTCTCAATAGCTTTAGTAGCACCTGTCATGTTAACACCAGCATATCGCTTATCTGATGCAATGCCAATTGCCATTTTGATTTCTCGCTGAGAGAACCCTTCGTCTAATTCTACTTCTTCAGTAAAATGTACTGGGACAGAGATAGTGCCTCTCTTAGGATCAAATACTAGAAGACTTTCTTTGCCCTTTGCAGTGCCTTTAAAGTCATTGTGCGTCTTACGGAAGTTTGCTTTGCTAATATGAGCAACACCTTTGACCATCTTATGCTTCATGGCTTCTACCATGATCATCTCGTGATCAAGACTATTGTCTTCTTTTAGCTGTGCCTTAAGTTTTTCGATTTTCTTCTGGATAGCAACTTTCTTCATTTTAACTGAAGATGTGTTACCAAAGAAGGTCTTCATGTACTTCTCAGCTTGATCGATCTGCTTCTGGATTTTTACTTTATCTACGTTAGCAGACAACGTGTCCTGATAGCCATACTCATCAAGATTAGACTCATTCAACTTTTTGACTGTAAGAGTTCCTGTTGGACCTTTATTTGCCATTGGATCACCTAAAGCTTTAGCGCCTTTGGTCAAAGCTTCTGATGTATTACGAGCTTTAACTTTAACAGTCTGACCCTTCTTTAGCTTATTGATTCCCTTAGCAACTGTAACTTCCCATGTTGCTTGGGCAGCTTCGTCTAGTTCAACTTCTTCTTTGAAAGTCTTAAGTGTCATGATCATGTCTTTGTATGATTTGCCCATAGCATCCTGCATCTTAACTTTGGAATCTGGCTTACGCACTTTAGCGAACTTATCTAGGGCAATCTTCATGATGTTCATAGGAATCTTCTGCGACTTACCGTCAGCAAATTTGATAGCCATGTTACCACGAACGTCCATAGATTTACGCAACTGCATGACAATGTTTAACTTAGCCGAAGCTTTGTCCTTGTCAGTTGCGACCAAATCGTCATCAGCTGGATCATACTTAGCTTCGTTAATATCTCCAGACATTTCTAGTCCTCCAGTGCTTTAGCAACGGCTTTACGGCGACGGTGCAAATATTCGTCCGAGTCATCAGTGTCGCCATCGTTGTCGATATCCTTATCTAGACGGTTGACGAACTTCTTTTTAACAGCTTTAGGCTGAACTTTGTCCAATCCTTCACCATCATCAGATTTCTTGTTAGTGTTGTCTTCAGCAACTTCTTCGTGACTACCACACTTGCTCTCATACATTTCGCTTACTTGCTTTTGAACATCTGCAATACTCTTACACTTAGAGTCGCAACCAAGACTTTTCTTTGCGTATGCAATAATCTTAGCATCTGGACCTGACATTTCTACGTCATCTCCGCCGAAGCTTGAAGAACCAATCTTCTTCATCTTGATACCAGCTGGTGCTTTACCAGTAAAAGATTTTACAGTGATAGTGCCTTCAGACAAGCTATCATCTTCATCGCATTCGCAAGGCTCGCATTCGCAATCATCACAAGCTTCTTTTACGGCCTTAGCTTCACTGTAGCTTGCTTTTATTGCAGTAGGTTTAGCAGAAGCTTTGATTGCAGTAAGTACAGATTTTGCTGCCTTATCGTTTGTAGAGATTAAACCAATTTCAGGAGTAACATCTGTCACTACTGGCTTCTTCTTATCACCGTCGGCTTTATCAGCATGACGACCTTTGTGTCCGTCTGTCGCTTCTTCAATTTCCTGTGGCTCCACTTCAACGATGGGCTCTTCTACAACAGCAGGAGCTTCAGGTGTTTTAAACCCTTGTCTAGCTAATTGCACTCCCATAGCATCTGCCATACCTGGATGTAGTGGGGCTATATCTTTCGCTTTTTTAAACATAATGTTTCTCCTTTATTTGTTAATACTATTTATCAGTTATCGACCTTAGATCCAGAACGCCATTGATAGCACGACCAGTACTTAGCCTTCCATTTTGGACCAGGAGTATCACATCCATGACGGGCACGAAACGAAGCACGGCGACCGGGGTCATCTCGCTTTATCTCCATGTTAGGATCACCAAAGGTAACCTTAACAACATTGCCCTTATCATTATTGACATAAACTCCAAATTTCTTCTTTGAGCCAGTAGGAAGTCTGAATGGGTCATTTAGCTTAACCTTTCTTCCTTCGTACTCACTATCTTCTACAACGAGTTCTTCGCAACTACAGTCTTCTTTAATATAATTCCGAAAAGATTTCATTCTTCTTCTCCACTGTTCATCATATATCGATGTGCAGTGTTCAGGTAATCTGCGGCTTTCGTGATCTTATTCTGTACCCACTCAGGCAAATTTTCCTCATCCTCAAACATCCCAATCATATGCTCTGCATCTGAAAGTATGCCTCTGAGTTGAGTCTTAGCCATTTCGCCTTCATTGTCGTATTCATTAGGGTCTTTGGCTTCTGCTACGAATGTCGCAAACGTTTTCATGTGTCTATCCTAATAGTTTTTTCAGTGTAGCTGGACCGGCAATGCCGTCAGCAGTTAATCCGTGCTTTGCTTGAAAATCTCGTACGGCTCTCTTAGTACCTGGTCCAAATATTCCGTCATCTGTTAGACCTAGTTTAGCTTGTATAGCTTTTACAGTATCGTTATTGTCGCCTACTGATACAGTGACGTACTCCACTTTAGATGACCTACTTTTATTGGATACTGACTTACCGCCAAGTATCTCAATTGCGCTATCATAACGAGATGTGCGGTCAGCTAGACCAATATCACCACCGTTAATAACTTTAGTCAATTTCTTAATATTGCCTGTGTCTGCGATAGCGTTCAATTTCTTGTTGTTCCAGAACCAGCAAGCACTTTCGATAGCACCTTTTTCAGTAGCTACATATTCAGCCGCTTGCTCTGCGCTCATCTTAACTGACTTACCAAATTTAGTATAGTTCTCACGTCCAGTAAGTTGCTTTAGTCCACGACCTCTGAACATCCAACCGTCACCTGGTTGCGTGTTTCCCATCTTATACTTACGAAACTCATCGTTGTATACACGATTAGCAATCATCTCTGGGTTACGAGCATACTCGGAAGCACTAGCTTTAGGCGCTTTACCAAAATAACGACCGAACACTCTTAGAAGTGCATCTTCGCTATAGTTTAAATTCTCTTCTAACGATCTAAAGTTATTAGATTCATGGGCACACTGTGCGATGAAGCCTGCAATCCTCTCTACTGTATTGATCTCATACTTAGGGAAGATTTCCTCAATAGCTTCGAACCACATGTCCACCTTATCATTGCCAGGTATCATTGCGGCAAGCATATCTTTAGTTAGTATTTTATCCATTTTATTTTTCTTACTCCAAAACATTATTCATTTATTCCTTTTGTGAAAGTTTTCGGGAAACTGTAAACGTGCTTCAGTAACTCTTTCACTTTAACATTTGACTGCATAACATCTATACTGCCACCTACATTCTTAGCCGCTAACCATCTATGATGTCCATCAATTATATAGCTGTCTGAACTAACGATGAGTGGCTTAGCCTTACCCAAAGTTTTAATACTAGATATCTTATCGACAATTTTGTCTACATTGAAATCGCTCTGTGTGGCTTTTAATTTTGTAGCCTTAACGCTTTTCTTCTGAACACTTACACCGTTCTTCTTAAGATGTGCTATCAACTCATCATAGTCCTTAGACCTGACTTGCGGCATCTTATCTCTCTTTATTCCGAGAGTATCTTTAGCATTAGGTCTTTCGACCCTCAACTCAGCGATATATGTTCTAAACTTCTTCATACTTCAATCACTTTATCGCTAGTGCCAAAGTTCTTCTTACGCATGATAGTCTTATTAACTACCTCGTATTCGTCTTTGTTCTTATCGTAGTTGATAACGATAGGCAGATTCAAATCAGCTTGCATGTCTTTCAACACAGCTTCACTATCTGGATTCTGTCTAATCTCTACTGCCTTTCTCTTAGCGATCTTCTTAAATACTTTCTGTAACTCTGCTACAGTGATTGAAGGCTTGTTACGTGCATCGTTCATACGATCTGCAAAGTGTCTAGTGAATTCGATATCGATCTTGAATTTAGCAAGTAGTCGATCACCAAACTTCTCTAAGTCGTTCAATTGCTTCTGTGTCACATCTTCGCTAAACATATCATCGAATGCTTCATTTATGTTATATGCTTCACCAGGAGTATCTTTCTTATAACGCTTAGTAACTTTATCTGTAGATTGATCTCCAGCACCACCCTCTTCTTTCACATAGCCTTTTGGCAACATAGAAGCCAAAACTCTACCGTTAATGAACTTAGGATAGCTCTTAGCAATCTGTGCGGCATAGTACTCAGCACCGTGCTTCATTCCATTTTTACCACCCTCAATCTTCTTACGATCAAGTAAATCGACAAGGGCTTTTAAGGCATGTGTATAGGCTTTCTTATGTACTACTTTACCTAACTGATTCTTCATGTAGTCCGCAGGACTTTTCTCTGCGAATTCCTCTGATCTTGCGTTCTCGAAATCGTCATTAGTGGGAGCACCATCTGAGCCAGGCTTTCTCATCTTCTCTTTAGAGCCAGCTTTAATACGCTTACGCTTCTTGTGAATGTTATCCCATAGTCCACCCTTCTTGCCTTCGTCTATGTTAGCAATAGTAGCGTTGACGCATGAGAATGCCCACTGATGAATGTCCATAGTATCTGACTCAACGTATGTTTCCATAGCTTCTTCATATACGTGCTGAATGATCTCTAGTTCGACTCCCGACTTAATCGACTTTGCTTCTAAGCTTTGCTCGATCTTATGCTCATCTAGTGTTACTTGGTCGAATATGTCATTAGCAGTTTCTTCTATGAAATTAATTAGTGCAGATTCGTCTGTAAACTCTTCTTTATTAATTTGACGAACTTTCTTACGCAACTCACGTGTCTGCAATGCGTCCATAGACCTCTCATGCTCTCGACTCATATTCTCTCGCTCATCTTTGTGATGTAGCTTGAGTGTCTTTTCTGCATCAGTATTGGTACTAACCTCTTCTAGTGGCTCAACTTCAGGCTTCTTCTTATTACGGAATGCACGAAATCGCCTATCTAGTTTGATAGTGCCGTCTTTCTTTAACATCTCGTGATAACGTGGTCCTGTGCTACCTTCTTCTAAGAACGATTCAAATTCATTGTTGTAAGACTCACCAAGAAACAATTCGAACTCAGCGTTGTAAGACTCGCCCAAGAAGTTATCGAATTCAAAATCAATGGACTCTTTCTTGACGGCAGAACGTTTTGCTAGATCAGCTTTTCTTACCATAGGTAGAAGTCTTTTAGCAATCTTATCGACAGCAGATTTCTTCTTCTCTACACGCTTGTCTATCATCATCTTCTCTCCAGGTCCAAGCTTGGCATAGTTCTCGCCCTTCTTTCCTGCTATCTTCTTACGAATGATTACGATAGCCGCCTTTCTTGCTCGGGCTTTTAGTTTATCCATAGTTGCGGCTTTCTTAGCCATGCGCTTACGGGCTGCGGCAATCTTGCCTTTATACTTTCTCATTGTGAGTGATCGGGCACGTCTTTGTTGCATGTTTAATGCTTCGACCAAATCGTCATCTTCTTCCGTCATCTCAGCTATCTTCATGCCACCACGAACCATATCGTAGATGTCTTGTGCGTCTGACTTAAGTTTCTTGGGTAGACCTTTACTGAATCCCGCTAAGTCGCCTTCAGATGCAAGTTTACGCATTACAGAAGCAGACATATTAGCGGCACTTAAGTCCTTAGCTTTGTCTGAATCTGGGTCTGCTCGATTACCAGCAGATTGTACTTCGATCTCTTTGAGGGTGTAATCCTTACCGTTATATCTGTTAAGTAAAGTTTCAAAGTCTTTGACTCTATCACTACCTACGACAAGCACTACCTTCTCATAACTATTTTCCAGTTCTTGCATGATCTGAATGATAGTTCTAGATTTAGATTTTTGGATAATATTGTTGCCAAACGCCTTCTTCGCAATCATGATCTTATCGTCATAATCGAGTGGGTTCTTTTTAGGGTCTTGGCTATGTGATACGTAAATGATCGGAGTTGCTTTGATTTTCTTTGCAACAGCTTTGATCTTGTTTACTAGAATTTCGTGTCCAGATGTAATTGGATTCATTCTGCCCCAACCGAGAACTACAGTTCTCATGACGGCTTCTTCCAATCTTGGATTGATTTCGATAGCGTTCTTGTTGAGGAGCTCGTCCTCTGAGGATTTCTTAACGCTTTTCTTTTTTGCTTTGACTGGCTTATCGTCTTGCGGTGTGTCTGCGATAGCCTTTTCGTCTGACTTTTGTCCTATAACTTTGTCCATTATTCCCTCTTTATCGTAGGTTTACCTAAGTCTAACTACAAATGTTTGGTGTAAAAGAGTCACCAATGTGTAGTGACTCATCTTTATTTATATAATACGATAACTACTTAGACTGTTCGTATTCTTCTCTTAGTCGAATTGATCGTGCTGATAATGCATCATGCTCAATTTTCTCTTCAGCTAGTGCGATACCAGAAGCAATAGTCCTAGCTTCAGCCTGAATAACATCTTCATGCATATTCTGGAGCATACGAATCTTGTCTTTATGCTCTTGCTCAATAATAGCTGGATCAACGTCATCTACGAATACATCAACTTGCATAGTTGGGACTTCGATTGAGGCTTGAATCACTGGGTCGTTGTCTGGACCGCCATGGGGTAATCCCTCTTCGAGTACCTGTGCAATGAAGTCTAGATCAGTATCTTCCACATCCATCTCTTCTTCAATCTTCTTGAGCGTGATAAATTCCTGAAGTTGAGCAACTAACTGAGACTTTACTAGTCTTCGATCTAGTTCGATGCCGACGGTTCTTCCGTGCGACTCTAGTTGAGCTTTACTCATTGATTCGAATTCTTGTTCCATTATCTATTTCTCCGACTTTGTGAATGTCCAGATACCGTATGCTAGTCCAGCCCAGGCTGCGATCTTTACGATACCACCAAACAAGATGACTGCCGCACAGCCAGCGATAATAACACCAGCGTCTAGGCTAGTTCTTTCTACAAATCTTTCTTTTAACCAATTCATATTATTTCTCCTTTTTTAAAATGCGAAAAGCAGGCATTAAAAGCCTGCTTTATATTAGACTCTTATAGTCTATTTATATGAGAAATTAACCGAGCTGGCTGAAGTAAGAGTTTCTTCTGTCTAGCGGATGACGAATCACTCATCATCACGATCATTATCAGTACTATTAGTCTATTCACAGCTTCCCATTTTGGCGCATCAACATCAAAGCCTTTGCCTGTTCGTGATATCCCATTCTAGCTAACTGAGAAGCGGCTCTTGCGGCACCCACTGATTCAAGTGTAGCGTATATGCCATCTAGTCTACGTGATAGCCAGGAACAAAAAGTGCAATAGTATACATTCATAGTAGTCATTATACCCATCCACGCAAATTAGGATTAGCATCTATCTGATGTGCAACTGTATGAATCATTCCTCTATGCAAACCAATATCTTTTAGTTCACGATCAGAGAGTCTATTGAGTTCTTTGATGGTACTTCTGATTCTACGAGAGTCTGACATTTTAGTTAAGATTTTTTTGAATAAGGCTGTGATTGCTATTCCTACTTGCTGGGAATCTTCCACAGTCATGTGATGTGACATTTATTGGTCTCCTGTTATATATGTCGTTGTTAGCTTGTGCTAACACATATATTTATACAGGAAATTTCAATTTTCACTTCATTCGTTAATGACTTTTATGCATACTCGCCATGCGTCCGCTGACTATTACTTCTGCCAGCCTTTGATGTACTCATCATTGAAGTTAGCGTTACTGAATGCAAGTCTATCAACTAGCTTAACTGCGTTCTTACCTACTCTATCGATTGCAACGAAGCCTTCTTGCTCAGTAACTTTGTATCCATCAGCAGTCTTCAAGAATGTGCCAACGTTCTTAGCTCTATCTAGCTTACGAATGATTGTTAATTTAGCATCTACGATGAGGTTATATAACTCAAATAAACTTACGATCTGGCTCTTATCTGTATTAGAGAAGTATGATAGCACATCTTTGCGGCGCTCTTCTCTACTAGCTTTGCCCTTCTCCGTCTTTAACTTATCAATCTCTTTCTGATAGTATCCATAGATATAGTCCATCAACTCTGAAACAAACTTTGATGGGTCTTTAACTTTCTCGCCTGCACGTACTTTCACATTAACAAAGGTCTTAACTCTAGTAAGAAGTTCTTCGTTCTCTGTGATTCCATCAAACGTAGATCGCTTGATAGAGTTGAATTTCTTGCCCGCTTTAGATAGCGTAGCTGTAACACTTGCGGTCTCAGCTTTAGTCATCGTTGCTGTGCCAGAAACGTCTTTATAGATTGCGTCTACCGACCAGACTGCCCCCGAAGATTTGAGATTGCTTGCGATCTCCTTTCCAAAACTTGCAGACATTGATTCAAAAGATTTACCTCTGTATTCAGTGTGCCAAACCACACCGATCTCGGATCTGAGGATTTGTGAAGCAAGTTTGCTTTTCGCTGGTATCGCATAAACAATGGTATTAGGATGGAAAGTAATATACGATTCTCCACCAATATTAGCCTTCTTGATATCCTTTTTCGCATATAAGAAATCACCCTGTATCACCCCCTTAATATTCAATGCCGGCAAGTTCTTTAGTGCCAACTTCATTTTTATATTCAAATCACCCTTTGCGATATCATCATCGATATCTTTGTTAGTCTTGTATACTTTAGGATTCTTGTTGAAGATACCCTTCTTAGCAACAAAGAACTTGCCGTCAGATGGATCTGTACCCGCAAACACTGCTGGTGCTCCATCCCACTTCACTGTTACGTTAACAGCGGCTTTAGAATCTCCTGACAACATATCACGTAATGCACGTAGATAGTTGATAGACTCCCTAGCTCCATTAACACCTGCGTTCAACAGATTGTCCTCAAGGTGCTCCATGTGAGTGTTCTTGTCTTCAGTCAAAAATGACGATAGGCGTATCATATCATGCTCCAAATAACTTTTGTATGTCTGCGGGATTATCAAGGCTGTACTTCGACTTGATATCTGTTTTTAATCTGCCTTGACAACGATATCCAGCACCCACAACACGGTACTCTTCGCCTTCGACCTTTCTCGCTTTACTTCCAGATGGTCCAAGTCTGAACTCAATATTCACAGAGCCTTTGTACTCGGGCACATCTAGTTTCAATGGGTTGCTACCTAGATAAAACAGTCCTGCTTTACCAATCTGAATGTAGTACACATTCTTTCTATTGTATGCTTTTGCGATAGTTCTCGCTGAATCAAAAGACTGAATAGTATTCATCTTCGCAAGATAGCCAGCTTTCTGTGCCGCTGACCACGCTTCTTTTGTTACTGATCCAAACGGAATAGTATATGGAATCTTTTTATGCAATGCTAGTGGCTCTTGCTTACGAACGAAGTTGACCCAATCCTTTAGTGCCTTGTCTTGTTTCTTAGCCGCTTCTATGAAGAAGGGAATAGCATCTTCGTCTACAGCATCTGGCTTGACTAGCGTGTGCGTCTTGTTTAACGTATCAATGCGAATAGAAGTGCCACCCATTTGGGCGTTCTTGTCCAACTTGATTTCGATATTAAATTCTTTACCGTTATATAATGCTTCGATATCACCTGCGCCTTGATTGCTGTATCCTGCACCTGGCTTACTTCCGACATCTAGTCCTTCAATGCCTGCAGACTTCATCGCATCGAACACTTTCTTTTCGTATGCCAGTCCCTTAGCGCCAACACTTTCGGTGATAAAACTTTTAAATCTGACAGTCATTTCTTAACCTTAAATTTTGTATCGTTAGGATACTCTTGTGCCTTCGAGTTTCTGACCTCAATGACGTAATCTTCTATAGTGTTACTACACATTATCGTGATCTGCTTAGACTTCTTACTGGGATATCTTACGGCAGTAACTTTTATGCCTTTAGCTAATTTATCCAACTTCTCTTTGCCTAACCAGAAAACTTTCCAACCATCTACTTTTCGTCTAACGTAGAAGTAGTTCATACCCCAAGCTCTTCTGAAGATAAACTCGACTTCTTTTGGATTCAGTTTCTTAACTGATATTTTTTCTCTAATCTTATTTATATTACCACGCTCATCGAACCCAGACTGTACCAAGTTTAGATCCACTCCAAACGAGTTTAAGAATTCAGCACCCTTAGAATTGGGCTGTAAATTGCCATCTTTATCGAATAGTGATGCCGCACCAGAATACGAACTAAACGTATTGCCGTTGACATCTTTCAGCGAAACAAACCACTCGTTCTTATTGCTGTCTTGTAATACGATATCACCAATGATGGCACCTAGCTTTGCAATGGGAACGCCTTCTTTCTTAGTAGCACCAGTTCTCTGTTTAGCCGATACTATCTCAGACTGAGCGAATGCTTCGTTAGATTCATTCATTTGACCTATGAGTCCAGACATCTCACTACTTTGACGTATTTTAAAGAAGTTGTCGAGATTAGTTACTGTGCGTGTTTCGAACTTCTCACCAGCGTTTGCACCACGGGCAATGATTATATCATACATCTGACCATCAAACACAAAAGAAAAACTGGGAAACTTAGAACTGTTTGGAGATACTTCATTGTATCTGATCTGTGTAATGTTAGTATCAAGTCTCAACTTATTACCCAGATGGGCAATACAATCTTTACTCGTATCTTTTTCTTTGTTTATGAGGTTTAACCTGTACTCTCGATAACGTTTATCGTTAGAGCCAGGTTTGCCTTTTGGAAACCGAGGGTTGAGTTGATAGTTCTTAAGCTTGACCATCTCGTTTATATTGTTGCCCAGTTTCTCGAATACTTCAGTACTCATCAGTAGATTCCACTTCTTCAGTATATCTACGTATTTATATCTAGATTAGTGGCTCGTATCGATAAGACCTTTTGCTCTAACTCGTTAAGTTCCTTAAGTGACATTTCCTCGAATCTATCAGCGATCTGCCCCCACGGCTCTTTTGCGACCCAATGTTCCATTGACCTCAACTTACTTAAAGACTGGGCATCAGTCATAATTTTAGACTCTTTCATGCGTCATCCTTACTTACAAAATTATCCCATCTATAGAAAGCCTTTCGGTCACTGCACCAATGCCATCCTGTATACTTCTGGTCTTCTTGACTCAACTCACTTTCGTAATACTTCCTTCCATCTTTACCAATCGTTAATTCCATTATGTTTCCTCGTAGTGTTTGTCTTTCTTTCTCTAGTCCGAACTGGCGTCTTCTGGAAGCTTGATCGATTCTACTTCCGATAGTGAAATTTCTCTGCATGTCCTATGTAGCCCTCCTAAAAGTCTGATTAAATATCATTTCTACAAATACCGCTGGAGCACCAGACAGACGAACTGCGGTTCTCTTTACGTTCTCTTCGTCATATTTATCATAGGCGCATTCAAGTATTCTAGCTTCATGTAATGCCTCGGCTACTGCGAGTTCTAATATATTCTTTCCCATAGTGTGCTTCCTCAAATGATCTAATACCGTTGTATATTCCTCTCGGATACTCTCCAGAGAACTTTAACCGCCCACGTTCAATAGCGATCTTATGCTTATGATTATGCACCATTTTGTCCCAGTTGTCAAGTACTTTCTTTGATAATTTATCGAAATACGAATCTGTTATGATAGGACAATCTGATTCGTGATATGAGTACAATGCCATGATGTATAACGGCACTGCCATGTTGATGTCACTGTCTACAATGTGTATAAATTCAATGTCCAATAGGTATTCTCCTCTCAAACATAAACTCCTTTACCATTTCCTTTTCTAAAGCGTATGCTTCGACTTCCCATGGTTGATTATCATATTCTTCGTAGATGGGTATGCCGAACCAAGTAGAAGGACTTCTTCCTTCACCAGATACAAGTCTTCCGTCGATGTATTGTTTAACATGAACTAACTCGTGAAACAGGGTCGCTGTCATCTGTTCTATGCTGGTGTTCCTATTTATCTCTATAGAGTATTCCAACTCTTTCTTATCCATATCCATACAGAATCCAAAGTGTAATTCGGACTCTTGAGAGAGGTATTCTATATTGACGTAGGTGTTGTATGGCAGGTCCAAATAGTCCTGAGCAAAGGTCAGAGTTTCCTCTAACAATTTCTTTGACAATTTTCTTGGTTTTCTATACGTTGAGTATAACATTTCTCACTTTCGGGTTTTATAATTGTATAAATAGCAGTATGGGTGCGTGTTAATGTTTTTAATTAAACAAGAGGCAAGTGTGATCGTTTATAAACAACTCACAGAAGGAATAACTGGTGTAGCATCAAGTATGCAGGTGGGGTTCCTACCAGTCACGCAAACTATTTAAAAAAGACAGTCTTCACAGATTGTCTTTTTTTTCGTCTATAAACCCTTGTCCTTGTAGTCCTTAATCGCAGACTTAATAGCATCTTCAGCTAACACACTACAATGTATCTTAACAGGTGGCAAAGCAAGCTCTTCGGCTAGTTGAGTGTTCTTAACTAAGTTCGCATCAGAGAGATTCATACCTTTGACCCATTCAGTAAGAAGACTGGAAGATGCAATAGCACTCCCACAGCCATAAGTCTTGAACTTCGCATCAGTAATAATATCATTCTCTACTTTAATCTGAAGTCGCATAACGTCTCCACATGCTGGTGCTCCTACCATGCCAGTACCTACAGTTGGGTCATTTGGATCCATTGTCCCGACATTTCTAGGGTTCTCATAATGATCTAATACTTGTTTACTGTATGCCATAAGGCACCTCTATTAAACGTAGAAAGATTCTCCGCAGCCACATTCGCCTGTAACGTTAGGGTTCACAAATTTGAAACCCGCATTCAGACCCTCTTTTACCCAGACCAACTCTGATCCAGCTAAATATGTCTTACTCTTTTCATCAATCACTAGTGTTACACCTCGATCATGTATAACAGTATCATGTCTATCCATATTGTACGAGTACTCTAGCACATAAGCTAAACCACTACAACCAACTGTACGAATTCCAACTCGAATGCCTTCGCAATCGGGTTTGGCTGCCAGTCGATCTAGTAATGGCTCATATGCCGACTCGCCTATAGTAATCATCTTACTAGAGCCAGCGCCATACCCATTTCCATACTTGTATCACGAGTCTCTGCAAAGAACGATGGAGTGTTACCATCAAATCCTGAGCCTTCGTTCAACAGTTTAGCCATCTTTGCGGCAAGTTCAGCAGTACCAGTATAGTACACCGATAGACCACTAGGCTTCTCAAGTACACAATACTCAACAGGCTTATCTGTTACAGAATAACTCATTTACGCATCTCCTCAATCTGCTTTGCTAATCTATCTATATCTTCACGTAACTCATCGATCTGAGAGGCTACGTTTGGATATTTTCTTTTCCAGGCAATACCTTCTTTATCAAGGATATCAATTCCATATCTCTTAGTTGCCCAATCAGCAATAGAGTCGAATTGATTATAACACCAAACCCCTGCACGTGTGTCTTTAAACCATGCCGTTGATGCCGCTCCTAATAAAGCTCCTGCAATGTTACTCACTATCCACAACCACATATTGTTCTCCTTATTTTAGTCCGCCAAAGTCCGGCTTACTCTTGGGTTTATTGTTACGATACGATAGAACATTATTACTGTTACCATCATTTCGCTCTGCTTTCATTCTCTCTCCAAAAGCGCCCTTATCTGCAACAGGACCATCATTAACTAGACCTTGTTGAGCAGACTCTTCAGCATCATATAGCTTCATCTTAGATCGATCTACACCGATCACAAATCGCTTAAGTGTGTTTGTGTCACCCCAACGATTTTTCAACTGCTTTACCATCAACTGCCCTAGACCCTCAAGTTCTTCTGTAGATATCAGACCGAACATAAAGTCAGCAGTAGCTGGTAGACCGAACGACTCAGACGTATCTTCGAGGTTCAAATCAGAACTACTATAACCTGTACGAGTTGTCTGCGTAGCACTAAGAATAGGCACGTTAAACTCTACAGCTAGTCCACGAAGTTCTTCAGCAATAGCTTTGATCAACGTATAAGAGTTGACATTACCACCGGCTTTCATTCTAGCACTTGTACATATATTTAGATAATCAATGTATATGATATCTGGCATAAAGTTCTTCTTTAGTTTCAACTCATTCAAGAGGTGTCTAAAGTGTGAAGAACCCGCACTAGCAGTAGGATACTCTTTAACAATCAACTTACCGGTAGTCTTAGCTTTCACTCTATTGATACGCTTCATGAACACATCTTTAGGCATATCTTGTAGACTGTCCATAGTAGTATTCATCAAGTTAGCATCGATACGCTCAGAGATTTTCTCTTCAGCCATTTCCATAGTAATATATAGTACATTCTTACCGTCCATCAGATTGGCTGCCGCACAGTGCGTCATGAATAGTGTCTTACCAACACCAGTACCAGCTAGACAGATACTAAGAGACTTTCTAGATAAACCACCCTTAGTAATCTTGTTGAAGAGATCGAGGTCGAAACCAACCTTGTCTTCTTTACTATGATAGAACTCATATCGGCCTTCAGTGTCTTCTAGAAAATCGTGACCAATTGCTTGATCAAAAGAAACACCAAGAGCAGTAGACAAAAGATCAGGAATTGACCCCTTGTCTAGCTCCTGATGAGCACCGTCCAGTACGAGAATAGCTTCACGAACTGCATTGAAGACTGCCTTATCTTGGCAGAACTTCTCAGTCTTATCTACGATCCAGTCAATATCAGTTTTGTCATCATACTCTAAAGCATTAATAGTTTCTACGATGTTCTTATATTGATCATCGCTGATATTGTCCTTCTCTTCGATAGAAATACGCAGGGCTTCCCGAGTGGGAATCCCATTGTAATCAGAGATATACTTGACGATAGATTTGAATATTGTTTTGTCAGTAAAGTCACCGAAGTAATCTTCACTTAGAAACGGTACAACTCTTCGCATGTAATCTTCATTATGTAATAAGCCCGCAAGGACGGTGTTTTCAATCATCTACTAAGACCTCCTCGATCTTAACATTAGTTTGGTCGTCTAACATAGGACCATTCGCCATAGTATAACTGTTCTTAATATAAGTAGCAAAGTCAGTCTTCTCAAACATCATTAACCAAAACTCATTGTTATCATGTATCTCTTTAGCCCTCATCTTAGAAGGCATCAAAACTTCACCAGTAGCTGGATTAACAGCTTCGTACCAACCAACATTTGGCTTGACTAGATAACCACCAGCCTCTGCAACATCCATCAGCCCAGACCACTTAGAGATACCGCCTTCAAACGTAACAGTAACAGGGATCTTAGACTTCTCACGAACATAACGAGACTTCTCGATATTGATGATAAAGTGGTAGCCCTTAATCTCAGTGCCAACCTTCTCTTGTTGACGACCAATAATCCAAATAGAATCAGCAGAATAGTAAGCACCAGTACCGCCAGACACAACATCTTTAGGATACAAGCCAATCTCTTTGTACGTGTGATTTACTGCCACAAGTGGAATATCTTTCAAATTCAAATGCGGTGTGATCATACGGAACAAAGACTTCATCTGCTTTGCACGTGACATATCTGCAACAGACTTACCATCCATAGCGTCATCAACTTCTTTCTTAGAAGCAAGGTTACCAATAGAATCGATAACGATACAAACTTTATCGTCTTTGGTTATGCCCTCTAACTGCTTCATAATATCAAACTTTAACTCTTCGACATTCGTAATAGGTGTGTGGATAACTTGATCCATGTTTACACCAAACGATTCGAAGTAAGCTTGAGGTGTACCAAACTCAGAATCATAAAATAAGATTACGGCATCTTTGTTCTTCTTCTGATATGCGGCTGCCATAAGCAACGCAAATGCGGATTTAAAGTGCTTTGATGGACCTGCAAGCATAAGCAAGCCAGGTGTCAAACCACCGTCTACACGACCAGACAATGCTACGTTTACCATAGGCACAGGTGTCGGTGACATTTCTTTCTTACCATAGACTTTAGAATCCATGATAGATGCTGTTAATTTAACTGTCGAATTTCTCGCCAGCTTCTCCATTAATGATGACATAATTTACTCCTCTATTATATATTTTCGTCTGACTAGTATAACATCAATCGTTATAAATGTCAAACAATTTCTTTTCAAATTGTTCAATTTTATCTGTGCGGTTCGGCCAAAGAATGTATTCTTTCTCTGGGTTTGCCTTAAGGTTGTTGAGCAGTGGCGTGATTGCATTGTAAAGTCTATCAAGCTTACCCTGTGCATCCTCTGCTGTGTGATTCAGATCAGTTAGATCCGAGTGTGCTTTTTGAACTACTTCCAGTTCTGTTTCATCAACGGCAGTAAAACCGAAGTCAAATATATCGTCTGTCATGAGAAAAAACCCTCCAATGAGTTTATGTATTCTAGTTCCCAGTTGATGGCATCTGATACCAACTTCAAGGGTTCTTTGAACGTCTTGTTAAATTGCGTTTCATAATCTACATATTGATGCAGTCCGAACTCTTCTGGTAGGAACTGTGCAAATGATATAACATTCTCCATAATTGGATTAGGCATTTTCATGTAACAGAACTTCACTTTAGTACCATTCTTGATCTCTTCAGTATTCAACTTCGCTTTCTTTAGTTGCTCATTATATAGTAATGCGCCACGAACATGAATTGGTGTGCCACTTTTATAAGTAATGTGCTTATCTTTCCACTTAGCAATGTCGCTCACGCCACGAGGAAACGAAACGTCTTCTGGTGGTAAAGTCTTAAACTCTTCGAAGAACTCTGCTACGAACTTCTGTAGTTCTGCTTCAGTAGAGTTCAACATCAACTTGTATGCCTTAACAAACTTGTCACGTACAACTTGAGGCGTAGAAGACTTAACAGCTTCGATGCCCATCACTTTAAGTTTTGGCTCTGCGTACTGCACACCTTCGTTATTATGAACGTTCAAGATGTAACGCTTCTTAGCCATCCATATGCCCTTATCAGCAATAGCCTCTCGTGCCATAACCATACGATTTTCAAAAGCATTCATTTGCGTGAACATTCTATCATAGGCTTTAGCTAGAATAGGAACGATCTTTTGCTCACAAGCTTGGTCGATAAACTTTACTGGATCTTTAGGATTAACAGCATTGACCAGAGGCTCCATGTTCACGTATAACGAATCAGTGTCCATAGCAATCACGTAGTCTTTATCATCAGATTTGAGAATAACATTCATCGCATCATTCATAGCTTGTTCAGCCCACTTAATAGCCAACTGACCAGACAGTGTAATACCCTCAGCAATACGCATATCAAAGTAACGGAAGTACTGATTGCCTAACGCACCATAAAGTGAGTTAAGTAAAATCTTAATAGCCATTTGCGTATTCTCAAGTCTATTTATCTCTCGACTGAGTTCTGGAGTCTTGTTCTTCTCATAATCTTGCATTAAAACGAGCATGCCACGTTTGACTTCTTTACGCTCATTGTACAGACCAATAATGATTTCAGGCAATACACCACGCTTGTCGTTACGATACATAGAACCGTTTACTG
>Ga0307998_1000251_pt1 | contig 30994 bp, 28 predicted proteins | sample Davwhametageno37_FD_203147 | JGI IMG/M metagenome (GOLD analysis project Ga0307998, IMG submission 203147) | Marine microbial communities from Davis Island wharf, Antarctic Ocean - #37 | ecosystem: Environmental > Aquatic > Marine > Unclassified | place: Antarctic Ocean: Davis Island wharf... | reverse complement strand
CGAGCTAATTGCTTAGATACATCAACATCTTCAATTGGAACTATGTTATCCATAAATTCTACAATTGTAACTTCAACACCCATTGCATTGTAGAAATAAGCAAACTCAACACCAATTGCTCCAGAACCAACAACTACCATTTTTTTTGGCAATCTAGGTAATGTTAATGCCTCTCTATACCCGATAATTTTCTTTCCGTCTTGTGGTAAAAATGGTAACTCTCTTGATCTTGTTCCTGTTGCAATTACAATGTTTTTAGCATCATATTCCGTTACTTTTCCATTCTCGTCAGTAACATCAATTTTTTTACCAGGCTTAACCTTAGCTGTTCCTTTAATAACGTCAATTTTGTTCTTTTTCATTAAGAACGTGATTCCATTACTCATTCCGTCAGCTACATCTCTACTTCTTTTTACAATAGCAGGGAAATCAACATCAGCACCTTTAATTTTTATTCCGTAATCCTCTGCATGATTTATATAATCAAAAACATTAGCACTTTTCAATAAAGCTTTTGTAGGGATACATCCCCAGTTTAAGCAAATACCTCCTAATTCTTCTCTTTCAACAATAGCAGTTTTTAGCCCTAACTGAGATGCTCTAATAGCAGCAACATATCCACCAGGTCCACTTCCAACAACAATTAAATCGTAACTCATATCTTATATGTTTTTATTTTGTTCTACTTAACGAACTACGAAAGTAGTTAAAAAGTAGAAAGTTAGAACGTTTATAAAGTTGAAAATTTTACTATTCTATTATTCCTCATTTTCTTTCTACTTTTGAGTTTACAACTTTTTAAAGTAAAGCTATGAAATACATCGTTTCTTATCAAAAACCAAACATGCATTATATTGATATTGAATATGTAATTGAAGATGTAAATTCAGCGACTTTACAAATACAACTTCCTGCATGGAGGCCAGGAAAATACGAACTTGCCAACTTCGCTAAAAACGTACAAAAATGGGATGCTTTTGATAATATGGGTAACGTTCTATTTTCCAAAAAGATTACCAAAGATTTATGGGAAGTTGAAACAAAAGGCAATACGACTATTCATATTAAATATAATTATTTTGCAAATGAGATTAATGCTGGTTCTTCTTATTTAGATGACAAACAACTCTATGTTAATGGTATAAATTGTTTTTTATATGTTCCCGAGAGAATTGAAGAAGAATGCCAGCTAGAATTAATAATTCCTAGTAACTACTCTATTGCCTCTGGATTAAAGGAAACTTCAAAACATAAATTTGTATGCGCTGATTTTCATGAATTGGTAGACTCTCCGTTTATAGCAAGTAACGATATTAAACATTACGAATACATTGAGAGCGGTGTAAAATTTCACCTTTGGTTTCAAGGTGAATGTAAACCTGATTGGAAACTTTTAGAAACTGATTTTAGAAAGTTTAGTAAAGTTCAAATAGCAGCTTTTGGAGATTTTCCGACTAAGGAATATCATTTTATATTTCAAATATTAACGCATAAGGCATTTCATGGTGTAGAACATTATAATTCTACAGTTGTATTACTAGGTCCATCTTACGATATTATGAACATGGATGGATGGTATGAAGAGTTGCTTGGCGTGAGTTGCCATGAACTATACCATGCTTGGAACGTAAAACAGATTCGCCCAATAGAAATGAGTCCTTATGATTATAGTAAAGAAAACTATACAAAATTAGGCTATATTGATGAAGGGGTTACTACTTATTATGGAGATAAACACCTGTTTACTTCCGGAGTTTTTAATTGGAAGCAATATGCTAAAACATTTAACCAGCTACTTAATAGACACTTCAATAATTTTGGAGTAAATAACTATTCAGTTGCACAATCCTCTTTTGATACTTGGCTAGATGGCTACGTAAAAGGTGCTCCCGGAAGAAAAGGATCCATATATACTGAAGGAGCTTTAATTGCTTTTATGACAGATGTATTTATTCTTAAAAATACCAACAACGAAAAATCACTTGATGATGTTATGAAAATTCTATATCAAGATTTTGCTAAAAAAGGCAAGGGAGTTTCTGATTTAGACTACAAACACACGATTGAACAAGTTGCTGGAGTTTCTTATGCTAAAATTTACAATAATTTTTTACACGGAACAGCAGATTACACGGAGCAACTAATAGAAAGTTTAAATTTTATCGGATGTGAATTGAAAATTGAACCTTCAAAAAAACACAATGAGGCCTATTTAGGCTTTACAGTTCGTTATGAAAGTTCGAAATGTATAGTAGATAATATCTATCCAAATTCTATTGCTGAAGAAAACGGATTAGCTATTAATGATGAGTTAATAGCCATTAACGGTATTAAAATTGTCAATAATTTAAGTCAATGGTCTGACTATTTTAAATCGGATGAAATTGCTTTATCTGTAAAAAGAGAACTTGGGGTGATCGAAAAAATCAAACTACAAAAAACAGAAGTCACTTACTTTAATCGATTTACAACAGAACAAAAAGAGGTTAATGACAATTTTAAAGCTTGGAGTAAATAAGCACAGATCACTTTTACTTATCAACAGCTAATCTCTTTTTTATCTAAGCCTTATTAAGCAACACTATTTTTCGATAAATATATTATTACAGCCTATTTATAGCAATAATAATTCGATAAATTTTGTATTTCTTCAAATATCTTTATAAATTAGTAATCTAATTATTAATTTAACTAAATTCAAGAATTATAAACTTCGACATCAAATACCAAGAATCTTATTCAAGAGGATAATTGCTATTAAGATCCTTTTTTGGATTCATTTACATCTTAATACCTCACATGTTTATGTTATTCTTTTTATCTATTGATTCTATTTTTATGGTGGTTATTGCTTTTTGGGCAATTTTATTTACAGAAAAGTATCCAAAAGGAATATCCGATTTTGTAGTTGGAACATTTAGATGGGCTATGAGACTTATACTTTACATGGGAAATATGACAGATACCTATCCTGCATTTACAGAAAAAGTTTTGGCTGGAGAAAACCAAACACAAACTGCACAACATTAGTCAGTAAAACTGATGTTTAAACATTAAAATAATACTTACATTTGAAGCCCTGACAAAATTGTCGGGGCTTATTTATTACAATTTATCATGGAAGAACAACAAGTAACAGAGACCCAAAATCAACAATCATTCAACAACCAAACACAACAGAACTTACCTAATGCAACTGGAGTTTTAGTTTTAGGAATATTGTCTATCGTATTTTGTTTTTGTTACGGTATTATTGGAATTACACTTGGAATTATTGGTTTAGTGATGGCAAAAAAAGCATTAAAACTTTATTTAGCTGCTCCTGACTCATATACCGAAATCTCATACAAGAATGTTAAAGCAGGAAGGATTTGTGCAATAGTAGGACTTTGTTTATCTAGTGTTTATGTAGTTATCGGAATTATATACATTGCCTTTTTCGCAGCCGTAATTGGTGGTGGGTTATTACAAGCTCTCGGAGAATTCCAACTTTAAATTTTCCATATAAAAAAGCCTCCTTAAATAATTTCGGGAGGCTTTTTTTATTATAATCGATAATTCTATTTAGCAGGCAATACTTTTGCCGCAACTTCACCAAAACCAATTCTTAGACCATTTTTCTCAGCAAAACCTCTCATAATAACTGTATCGTTATCATTAATAAATTTACGCTCTGTTCCGTCCTTCATTGGTATTGTTTTCGTTCCTTTCCAACTAAGCTCTAACATAGAACCAAACTCGCTTTCTTTAGGTCCACTAATTGTTCCAGACCCCATACAATCTCCAACTTTTATGTTACATCCATTAACACTATGATGTGCCAATTGCTGATTCATATTCCAGTACATATATTTGTAATTTGATTTAGAAACTGAAGTCTCTTCTCCCCCTTCAGGTTGAATCAATACCTCTAACTTAATATCTACATGCTTCTCTCCAGCATACTCTAAATAAGGTAATACTTTAGGATCTTGAACTGGTCCTGCAGTTCTAAAAGGCTCTAAAGCATCTAACGTTACAATCCAACAAGATAAATGAGAAGCAAAACTCTTCCCTAAAAATGGCCCTAATGGCACATATTCCCATCCTTGAATATCTCTAGCACTCCAATCATTTAATAAAGCCATTCCAAAGATAAACTCATCAGCTTCTTCTGTAGAAATAGAATCTCCTAATGGTTTTCCTTCATAGGTGAAGAATGCTGTTTCTAACTCAAAATCTAATAAATTAGACTGTCCAAAAACAGGCACCTCAGCAGTAGGTGGTTTTTTTTGACCTTTTGGTCTATTAAATGCTAGTCCAGAAGGAATAATTGAACTTGCTCTACCATGATAACCTACAGGAATATGTTTCCAGTTTGGCAATAAAGCATTGTTAGGATCTCTAAATAAACACCCTACATTATATGCATGCTGCTCGCTAGAGTAAAAATCAGTATAATCACCAATTTCCATTGGCATTAACATTTCTACTTCGTCAACATTGTTTAAGGCGCCTTGTAAATCAGCATTGTTTATTGCTGTTTCATTTTCAGCATTAAAGATATCTGAAATGGCATCTCTTACATCTCTTGTTGCTTGTTTACCAAACAACATGAAATCATTTAATCTAAACGAGGTAAAAACTTCTTCATCAATATTAAAAAATCCTAATTGCGCTATTTTATACAAATTGATTACTGTATCTCCAATTCTGGTTGCTACAAAAACCTCCTCATTAATTTTTGCTACTCCAAAAGGAATGTTTTGAATTGGAAAATCAGAATTATCAGAAACCTCCAACCACGTTTTTATATTTTTATCGTTTGCTTTTATCATCTTTAAGTTATTATTGGTCAGTTATTTACTACAAACTGAAACCTTATTACTATTACTGATTACTAAATAAAGGATACTTATTCATCATTTCATTCACCTCGTCTCTTACCTCTTCAATAACGGCTTCGTCATCTCTATTCATAATTACTCGGTCAATCAACTCAACAATCTCAATAATTTCAACTTCTGTTACTCCTCTAGTAGTAATTGCAGCAGTTCCAACTCTAATACCTGAAGTTACAAATGGTGATTTATCATCAAATGGCACCATATTTTTGTTTACTGTAATATCTGCAGTAACCAATAAGTTTTCAGCCTCTTTTCCAGTAATATTCTTAGAACGTAAATCAATTAACATAGAGTGATTTTCTGTACCACCAGAAATAACGCCATAACCTCTTTTGGTTAATTCTTCGGCCATTACTTTGGCATTTTTCATTACTTGCACACAGTAATCCATATACTCATCAGACATTGCCTCTTTAAAAGCAACAGCTTTTGCTGCAATAACATGCTCTAATGGTCCCCCTTGTGTCCCTGGAAAAACTGCTCCATCTAATACTTGGCTCATCATTTTGATTTTTCCCTTCATGGTTTTGTGTCCCATAGGGTTTTCAAAATCTTTACCCATCATAATCATTCCACCTCTTGGTCCTCTTAAGGTTTTGTGAGTTGTTGTTGTAATAATATGACAATGTGGTAATGGGTCTTTTAATAATCCTCTTGCAATTAATCCTACAGGATGCGAGATATCTGCCATTAATAATGCGCCTACTTTATCAGCTAAAGCTCTCATTCTAGCATAATCCCAATCACGAGAATAAGCCGAAGCTCCTGCAATAATCAACTGTGGTTTTTGTTTGATTGCAACTTCTTCCATTGCATCATAATCAACCGTTCCAGTTTCTTTATTTACTCCATAAAACGAAGTCTTGTATAATTTACCTGAAAAATTTACTGGAGAACCATGTGTTAAATGACCACCATGAGATAGATCAAAGCCTAATATTTTATCTCCCGGATTTAATACTCCTAATAAAACTGCAGCATTTGCTTGCGCTCCAGAATGTGGTTGAACGTTTACCCATTCTGCATTAAATAATGTCTTTGCTCTTTCTATTGCAATTGTTTCAATTTCATCAACAACCTCACAACCACCGTAATATCTTTTAAACGGTAAACCTTCAGCATATTTATTAGTTAGTACACTACCCATTGCATTCATTACGTCATCACTAACATAATTTTCTGAAGCAATTAGTTCTACACCTTCTTTTTGACGTACACTTTCATCAGCTATTAAATCAAATATTTCTTTATCAGAATTCATAATTTACCTTTTTTTGAGAATAACAAAGATAAAACTATTCCATTTGTAAAAATGGAAAGCAAGGATAAAAAAGAAAACTTTTATAAACAAGAAATTCACACCCTAAAATGAGTCTAGTTAGCCTTTAAAATAAATTAAAAAGAGAATTAATTTAATTTACCACGTACTTTTTTCACACCATACGCTACACCTGCAATAAGCAAAGCACTCAACCCTCCATCCAATGGGATTTCTGTGCAAGTGGGACATAGAGGTCCACATATACCAGGAAGATAACAACAATCGTTATCTGCATCGTATGCTCCAAAACCTGGAGGTAATCCTGGGCATGCTGCAAAAATCTCACTCCATGGAATAATTATCATTAAACTTAGTAACAATAATGGCAATATATATTTATTTATTTTCATAGGTAAAATCAAATTTAATTTAATTATTTGTAATTCGGAATTCATAATTTACCTTTTTTTGAGAATAACAAAGATAAAACTATTTCATTTGTAAAAAGGAAAGTAAAGATAAAAAAGAAAATTTTTATAAACAAGAAATACACACCCTAAAGTGAGTCTAGTTAGCCTTTAAAATAAATTAAAAAGAGAATTAATTTAATTTACCACATACTTTTTTCACACCATACGCTACACCTGCAATAAGCAAAGCACTCAACCCTCCATCCAATGGGATTTCTGTGCAAGTGGGACAAAAAAGACCACAGAAGGGATTAGGAGCGTAACAACAATTGTTTTCAACATCAACTGGCCCAGTAAATTGCGCCAAAATCTCACTACATGGAATAATTATCATTAAACTTAGTAACAATAATGGCAATATATATTTATTTTTTTCGTAAGTATAATTATTTGTAATTATGACTAATTAATTCTTTTTTATTTACAAGGCTTTAAGTTACTAATTCTTACGTTTTAAAACTTATATGGTTGGAAGCTATCATCTTTTTTTAAAACTCTATAAAACAAGGTAAAGAAAGTAAAAAAAGGTAATGGAGATTGAACCAGTCCTAGTAGTTTCCTTAATGCAAAATAAATATCATTAAAACTATTCGTTAAAAATCCAATTAATGCTAATAGACAAATAACAACAAACAGCACTAAATAGAACAAACCCACCACTTTAAAAAAATGGATAGATTTAAACCAAAAATGTAGTGATAAAATTGTAACGGCTGTCATTACAATACTAAAAACCATTGTTAATCCCCACTTCAATTTTAACAAGTTTGCAAAAGGAATATTGTTAAAAAAATCTGACAACCAATAAGAATTAGACCTATCAAAAGCCTCAGAAGCTAGAATTGCATTTATTTCGAGAAAAAAATTTTGTCTAAAATATGTTAGCAACAAGAGTAAAAATACCCCTAAAAAAGCTACTACTTTATTAAGCTTTAGCTGCCTCATCTACTTTTTTTGATTTGTTGGAAAAATATTTAACCCATACCATCCAGCCAATAAATGTAATAATATACATTATTATGGTAAAGGTATATTTGTGATTAAAATTTAACAGGCTTACAGATACATTACCTGAAAAAATTAGCGCCAAAACCCTTCCTACATTCAACAAATGAATTACTATTATTCCTAGTGGGATAAACCAAATCTTATGTTTCCAATTGCCTTCAAAAATTAAAATAAATCCAGCAAATAACGCAAACAATTCTAAGCCATTACACCCTGAACCAACCTTTACATTCATAGCAGCTCCATAAATTCCAACTCTTTGATAGTCGACATACAATATGTAATCAAAAGCTTCTAAAAGGTTAACCGATAAATACACAAGGTTATCTACAATCATATTATCTAATATTCCAACCTTTAATAACCACAGGTCGTATATAAAAAACCATATAAGATACAATACTAGAGCTTTTAACAGAAAAAAAATGATGAATTTATTGGCTTTCATTAAATATGGTTTTTTACATTGACAATATTAAAGATTTAATTTTAATTATATTTTTTAAGCAATGAATAGCTCCATTTTAAATATAAAATAGATATTTGTTGACAATTACAAGATTCACATGGAAGGCAACGAAAGTTTAGGTTTAAACATTGAGCAACTTAAAGTCTATTTTTTTAAAGGGCTGCGACATTGGTACATATTGATAATTGCACTACTACTAGGTTCTGCTTACGGCTTTTACAATGTAAGGTATAATGTTCCTACCTACTCTGTTAATGGTAGAATTTTAGTAAAAGAACAGTGGAAAGGATATGGTGCAGATGCTTTTTTACCTGGAATGGAGGTTGTTAATGGGAGAAACAGGCTCGCTAACGAAATGGGAATCATAAAATCATTTCCACTAATGAGTAATGTTATTGCAGATTTACCAGATTTAAAGGTAAGTTACTTTGACATTGGAAACGTAAGAAGAACTGAAATGTACAAAACCAGTCCTTTTAAGCTAATATTTGATAGCCTAGCGAATCAATCAATTATTAATAAAATTTATAGCGTAAAAATTATTAATACTAAAAGTTTTATGATTTCTTCAGACGAATTTCAAAAGGATTCCGGAGAAACATATATTTTTAATACCCCATTTAAATTATTAGGAAATGAAGTTTCCATACATTTAAACTTTCTCCCAGTAAGTTTCGAATCTAAAAAATATCAATTCAACTTCAATAACCCTGATTTACTAGCAAAACATTACCAAGATGCTACCATACTAACGATTGATCTAGATGAATCATCATCAATTCTTATCGTTTCTTTAAATGGTACTAACTCAAAAAAAGAGCTCGATGTTACGAATACCATTATGCAAAACTTTATTGATTATGGGATAGAAGAAGGTAATGAAAAAGGTGTGAGCACCTTAAAATTTGTAAATGAGCAAATAGATGTTGTTGCTAACTCTTTAGTAATTGCAGAAAGCAAATTAGAAGCCTTTAAGAAAGGCTCTAATGAAAAAAGAATTGATTATCTAGGTGAAAAGAATATCAATCAAATAATCGAATTAGAAAAAGATAAATTGGAATTAGAATTTACACTTTCTTTCTCTAAGAGTACAATTAATTATATCCAGTCAAATGATGATGCTAAAGGCATTGTTATACCCTACTTTATAGACAGATCAAGTGTCTTATATGATTTAATGGTAAACCTAATTCAAAAATACAACAAGCGCGAAGTCCTAAAATTTAGCGTTCGTGATGAAAGTACTACAATGGAAATTTTAGAAAAGGAAATCTCTATATCTAAATCAATCTTAGTTGAAAATTTAATTTCTTTAAAAAATAAAAGTGAAAACGATTTACTAATTGCAGTAAAACAATTAGAATTATTAGAACAAAAAATATTAGAATCTCCAACTACAGAGAAAAAATATACCATTGCATTTAGAGATTATAGCATTCAAAATAGACTCTACATCTATTTATTAGAAAAAAGACAAGAAGCCCAAATTGCTAAAGCATCTAACATTGCAAAAGCAAGGATTTTGGATTATGCTGATGCTTTTAGGGTGAGACGAACTAGTGTAACAAGTGGTAGTATTTATGAAAAATACATCAGCATATCTGCTCTACTTGGTTTATGTTTAATTGTACTACTTGAATTTATTAATAATAAGGTTATTGATAAATCGGACATTGAAAGCAATACCAAAATCCCTATTTTAGGGTATATTGGCCACAATAAAGAGAACGATAATTTACTGCTATTTAGTCACCCAAAATCTTTGATTTCGGAAGCTTTCCGTACTATTAGAACTAATATCCAATACGTATCTCATAAAGAAGGATGCAGAATTATAATGTTAACCTCTTCTGTAAGTGGTGAAGGAAAAACATTTTGCTCCATGAATATAGCCTCTTCTTACTCTTTATTAAAAAAGAGAACTATTTTAGTTGGAGCTGATTTAAGAAAACCCAGAATTTTTAATGATTTCGGAGTTACCAATAATATAGGTTTGAGTACCTTCTTAATTGGTAAAGCTACACTTGAAGAAGCTACTCAAAAAACGAATAATGAATTCTTAGATTTAATCACTTCTGGTCCTATACCTCCTAATCCCTCAGAATTATTATCTTCTCCAGAATTCAATCAGCTTATTAATACATTAAAAATAAAATACGATCAAATCATACTAGACACCTCTCCTATTGGGTTGGTTACTGATGCAAGGATATTAATCAACATATCTGACGTAGTTTTATTAATTGTTCGGCAAAAACATACACGGATCCCCAATTTTACCAAAATTGCCAGTGAATTAGAAGCAGATCATGAAAAATGCGGCATTGTCATTAACGACATACAAGAAAAAAGAATTGGGTATGGAAAATATGGCTATGGTTATGGTTATGGTTATGGTTATGGTTATGGTTATGGTTATGGTTATGGTTATGGTTATAATGAAGATAAAGGTTAAAAATGGTATTGAAAAATAAAAAAATATTAGTTACTGGTGCTGATGGATTTATTGGAAGTCATCTAGTTGAAAAACTAATTGATGATGGATATCAAGTAAAAGCGTTTGTTTATTACAATTCATTTAATTCTTGGGGCTGGCTAGATTCATTGCCTAAGGGGAAAATGGATAAGATAGAAATATTTTCTGGAGATGTCCGGGATCCAAATGGCGTAAGAACAGCTATGAAAGGGTGTGATATTGTTTTTCATTTAGCAGCTTTAATTGCAATTCCATACTCTTATCACTCTCCTGATAGTTATGTAGATACAAATGTTAAAGGAACATTAAACATCATACAAGCTGCTAAAGATTTAGAAATAGAAAGAGTTATAGTTACATCCACTTCAGAAATTTATGGAACTGCTCAATATGTTCCAATTGACGAGAAACATCCTAAACAACCCCAATCACCCTATTCAGCTTCAAAGATTGGTGCAGATTGCATGGCAGACTCTTTTTATAGGTCTTTTGATATGCCAATAACTATTGTACGCCCTTTTAACACGTATGGTCCAAGACAATCGGCCAGAGCAATTATTCCAACAATAATCACTCAACTTTTAAATGGTTTTGATAAAATTAAATTAGGTGATTTAACTCCAACTAGAGATTTATTATTCGTTAAAGACACTGTAAATGGTTTTATTAAAATTGCAGAGTCTGATAGCTTAATCGGTCATGAATGCAACATTGCTACTAATTCTGAAATCTCAATGCAAAAGATGGCAGATACGTTAATCGAGTTAATTAACCCAGAGGCTAAAATAATACAAGATGAAGATCGTATTAGACCCGAAAAATCTGAAGTATTTCGATTATTTGGTGATAACTCAAAAATTATTGAACACACAAACTGGAAGGTTGAACATACTTTAGAACAAGGGTTACAAGAAACAATTAATTGGTTTTCTAATAAAGAAAATTTAAAGCAATATAAAGCTGGAATTTATAATGTTTAAAAATGTTATAAACTTTATAAAAACTCAATTTCCTAACGAGGATTTTATTCCGTTACACGTACCACAATTTAGTGGTAATGAAAAAAAATATCTAAACGATTGTATCGACTCTACATTTGTTTCTTCTGTAGGTGCTTATGTAGATTTGTTTGAGCAAAAAATGTGCGAATATACAGGTGCAAAGCATTGCATTGCTATTGTAAATGGAACCAATGCGCTACACCTTTCACTTATCCTTGCAGGAGTAAAAAAAGAGGATGAAGTGCTTACTCAAGCATTAACTTTTATTGCTACAGCAAATGCAATTAGTTATTGTAATGCTACCCCACATTTTGTAGATGTAGATAAAGAAACTTTAGGTCTATCACCTACTCTATTAAAAAAGTATTTATCTGAAATAGCTGAAGTGAAAAATAACATTTGTTATAACAAAAAAACCGAAAAAAAAATAGCAGCATGTGTTCCCATGCATACTTTTGGACTACCTATATGTATTGATGAACTTGTTGCCGTTTGTAATGAATATCATATACCTGTTGTTGAAGATGCCGCAGAATCTTTAGGCAGTTTTTACAAAGAACAACATACTGGAACATTTGGGTTACTAGGTACGTTTAGTTTTAATGGTAACAAAACCATTACCTGTGGTGGCGGTGGAGCTATAATTACTAACGATGATGACTTAGCACAAAAAGCGAAGCATTTAAGCACCCAAGCAAAAGTGCCTCACAAATGGGAATATGTACACGATGAAATTGGCTACAACTATAGAATGCCCAATTTAAATGCAGCTCTCGCCTGTGCACAATTGGAACAACTGGAACAGTTTATTCTTAACAAAAGAGCATTAGCACATCAATATCATACTTTTTTAGATTCGCAAAACATTGAATACATTAAAGAACAACAAAATGCTATTTCTAATTATTGGTTAAATACTGTTGTTTTAAAAAATAGGTTTGAAAGAGATCAATTTCTGGAACAAACAAACTCTAAAGGAGTTATGACTAGACCTATTTGGGCATTGATGAATAAATTAGAAATGTTTAAAGATTGCCCAAAAAGTGATTTATCTAATGCAGAATGGATTGAAGACAGAGTAGTTAATATACCAAGTAGCGTACGTGCATAGTAAATAATGAAATACTTAATTATATCAGACATTCATGGTAATTTACCAGCATTAGAGAAAGTAATTTCTATGGAGCAAGTAGAGGGCTATTTAATGCTAGGAGATGTTGTAAACTATGGTCCTTGGAGTAATGAATGTGTGGACCTTATAGATAGTTTACCCCATTGTACCTCGCTAATTGGTAATCATGAAGAATATTTCATACAGAAAGCGTGTAATGTTAAAAACGAAATAGTTCAATCCTTTTTTCATCAGTGCATAGAGAGTTTTGATAGATTTGAAAAAATTTCACAATACCAGAAACAAGTTAACTTCTTTAATTTCATTGGTGTTCATACAATAGAAGATAAATACATATTTCATGATACAGATATATTACTCGATAATAACTATATTATTGGACATTCACATCAACAATTCATAAGACACGAAAATAACCACACAATAGTTAATCCTGGAAGTGTTGGTCAAAATCGAAAATACATTAATGTTATTAATTACGCTCTTTTTGATTCAGAAAATAATACTTTCGAATTAAAACAAACAAAGTATAACATCAATCTTCTTTTAGACAAAATGAAAATTGATGGGTACCCTCAAGCATGCATAGACTACTATAAAAGTAAACAGATCTTAAATTAAACTATGGTTAATATTGGTATTACTGGCACAGGAAGCCTTATTGGACAAGCTATCATAAAAAGTATTCAGCGGAGTGGTGAGAGCGATAATTATAATTTAATTGGCTTCGATTATTTTGAAAATACAGTTGGTTCATTCTGGTGTTCTGAAAATCATGTGCTACCTGACTTATTAGATAAAAATCTAAAAGATCAATGGTTAGAAGAACTGATAAGGATTATAAAAGATAAAAAGATAAAAGTACTTTTTCCAGGAGTAGACTTTGAATTAGAGCCCCTCAGTCAACATAAGGATTTAATTTATAAAGAAACAGGATGTTCTGTTATTGTAAGTTCTAGCGATGTAATTAGAATCGGGAATGATAAATATCTTACCTACAAATTCCTTAAAGACAATAATTTAAATTATCCAAAAACATATCTTCCACAAGAGATTGGTTCATCCTCATTAGATTATCCAGTAATTCTTAAGCCTAGAATTGGAGCAAGAAGTGTTGGAGTTTTCAAAATAAAAAATAAAGAAGAATTAAATTCAGCTCTAATTGACGCTAACGAACCAATAATTCAAGAACTTATTGGCAATGACAATAGTGAATTTACTTGTGGTGTAATAGCGTTTAACGGGGAGGTTAAACAAATGATAGCTATTAAACGAAGTTTAAAAGGAGGTAATACATTTATTTCAGAATTTAAGAAGGACTTTCCTATTGAAATTTATAATTACCTTAATGCTATAGCTAGTAAATTAATGATGCATGGCTCATGTAATTTTCAGTTACGGATAGATAATAATGGAATACCTAAACTTTTTGAAATAAACCCAAGACATTCCGGAACATCTTACATTAGATCTCTATTTGGATATAATGAAGTAATTTACATCCTTAAATATGTCCTTGAAGATAAAGAAATTGAATTCGAATTAAAAGAAGGTAAAGTTTTACGCTATTTTGAAGAGAAACTTACTTAAGATCCGTTAAATCAATATGAAGAAAAAAATACTAATAACAGGAGTAAATGGATTTATAGGTCGAAACCTATATTCCAACCTAAAGGAGGAATACAACGTTATTGGTATAGCTAGAAATGCTAAAGAGGTAAACGGAATATTCAATATTGATTTATTAAACGAAAAATTGTTATTAAACTTTATAAAATCAGAAAAAATTGATGTAATAATTCATACTGCATCAGAAATGGCTAGTTCTGAAAACATTAAAGACATTAACATCTTCCATCGAAATAATCAAATTTCAATTAACCTGATAAATGCTTTAGAGGATGAAAAAAACCTTCATTTGATTAATTTTTCTAGCTCATCTGTATACCCTAATAATTCTGGATTATACTCCGAGAAATCTAGTATAAATCCATCAAAAAACAGTGATTGCTTATACGGATTATCAAAGTTCAACTCTGAAATATTGTTTAATTACCTCTTAAATAGTATAGATAAAAGTATTTCAATCACTAATTTAAGAATTCCAATGGTCTATGGGGATGATATGAATGAGAATAGAATCCATAAAGTATTTGAAAAAGAATTATTAGCAAAAAATTCCATAACTACATGGGGAGGTGGAGATCGAATTATATCGCATATCGAAATAAATGACCTCTGCAAACAGGTTTCTCAATTGATAACTCAGAATATTTATGGAACATACAATGCAATTGGAGAAAGTATTTCACTTTTAAACCTTGCACAACGTATTATTACAGAGAAAGGGAATGCTAACAGTCGTATAATAAAAGAAGCAAAAGGCAATAAGTTTGAGTTTAAATTGGATGGAAGTTCTCTTAAAAAAATCTTAAATGATTAAGCATATTAAATTCATATTATTTTTCCCAAAGATTGGGCCTGATATGTACTTAACACATTGGCTTTTGTTTTTTAAACCTTTTCGGATATGGTTTCAACAAATAAAAATTCCAGGTATATCTAAATCAGCAGAAATTAGACCCTACTGCACGATTTTGGGTACAAAAAATGTAGAAATTGGAGAAAGAGTAATTATACCACCAGGGACTTTATTATCTACTCATCCAGGAAATTTGACCTCTAAAATAATTATTGAAGATGATGTCCTTTTTGGGCCAAATGTATCTATTTATAGTAGTACACATAATTATGATAATACAGATATTCCTATAAAAGATCAAGGTTATACTTCGAAAGAAGTTATTTTAAAAAAAGGTTGTTGGCTTGGCGTAAATACGGTTATTATGCCAGGTATTACAGTGGGAAAAAATGCGGTTGTTGGAGCCAATTCTGTAGTAACAAAAAATGTTCCTGATTATGCAGTTGTTGTTGGTGCTCCAGCAAAAATAATAAAATATACAAATGAATAAAGTCTTAATAATAGCTGAAGCAGGTGTAAACCATAACGGTGATATTGAATTAGCCAAACAATTAATTGATATAGCTGTTGAAGCAAAAGTAGATATCGTTAAATTTCAAACAGCAATACCAGAACTAGTAGTATCAAAAAATGCTACTAAAGCTGAATATCAAAAAAAAGAAACTGGTGAAGGCTCTCAATTAGATATGATTCGAAAGATTCATTTTGAATTAGATGTTTATATTGAATTGCAAAAGTATTGTGAGGATAAAAATATTCAATTTTTATCCTCACCGTTTGACCATATTTCTATTGACTTCTTAGATAAAATGGGAATGGAAATATTTAAAGTACCTTCTGGAGAAATAACAAACAAGCCCTACCTTGAACATATTGGAAAACTCAATAAACCAGTTATCATTTCTACTGGTATGTGTGAATTATACGAAATTGAAAGGGCAATTGACACCTTACTTTCTGTTGGTGTTAAAAAATCTGATTTAACAATACTTCATTGTAATACTGAATACCCTACTCCAATGGTTGATGTTAATTTGAAAGCAATGAACGCTTTAGGTGAAAAATTCGGTGTTAAAGTTGGATATTCAGATCATACCATTGGTATTGAAGTTCCCATAGCAGCTGTGGCTTTGGGAGCTACAGTTGTCGAGAAACATTTTACTATTGACAAAAAAATGATTGGGCCTGACCATAAAGCATCTTTAGACCCTCAAGAATTAAAAGATATGGTTATTGGGATTAGAAATATTGAAAAAGCTTTAGGTAGCTCTTTAAAAGAGCCAACTACCTCAGAGTTAAAAAATAGAGACATAGCAAGGCGAAGTATACATTTAGCCAACGACATTAAAAAAGGAGAGGCTTTAAAAAAGACAGATATAGTTATGAAAAGACCTGGAAATGGGATTTCACCATACGATATAGACAATATAATAGGGAAACTCGTAAAGAGAGATCTATTAAATGACAGTATCTTAAACCCAAACGACCTATTATGAAAATTACAATTTTAACCAGTAGTAGAGCCGATTACGGAATACTACGACCTTTAATTGTTGAATTAAGTTCGAATTCTAATTTCGAGGTAAGTCTAGTTGCTTTTGGCACTCATATTTCTTCTTTACATGGTAATACAATAACAGAAATTGAGGCTGATGGAATAGAAGTTTCGGAAAAAATAGACACACTCGTTTCTGGATCAGGTCCTAGGTCTATTTCTGAAGGGATTGGATACACTTATAAAAAATTTGCGAAATATTGGGATACAGTTGAAACAGATCTAATTGTATGTTTAGGAGATCGATTTGAAATGTTTGCTGCCGTTGGTGCATCGGTTCCTTTTAATATACCTGTAGCGCATGTCTCTGGAGGAGAAGTCACTACTGGAGCAATAGACAATGTTTATCGTAATTCGCTAACGTTAATGTCGAAATATCATTTTGCTTCAACAGAAATTTACAAGGAAAACATAGAGAAATTAGTTGGCAAAAAAGAAAACATTTATAATGTAGGAGCATTAAATTATGATAATTTAATGACAATGGAATATTACTCTAAAGATGAACTTAATGAGCATTTTGATATTAATCCCCAAAAAAAAACTTGCCTAATAACGTTTCATCCCGAAACCGTATCTTATGAAAATAATAAAAACCATATACATGAATTAGTTCTTGCTCTTGGCGAACTAAATGAATACCAGCAAGTCATCACCATGCCAAACGCTGACACTAATGGAAACCTGATACGTGAAAAATTAATCGAATATTCACAAAACACCAAAAATGAGGTAGTACTCATTGAATCTTTAGGTTGGAAAGGGTATTTATCTACTATGAAACATTGTGAATTTATGCTTGGAAATACTTCTAGCAGTTTTGTTGAAGCATCTTTTTTTCAAAAAAAGGTAATTAATATTGGTGAAAGGCAAAACGGGAGATTACTTACTGATAATATATTTTGTTGTAAAATTGAAAAAAAGGAAATATTGAATCAAGTATTTTTAATAGAAAAAATGGAACCTTTTAACAAAATAGACATGTATGGCAATGGTAATACGTCAAATAAAATAGTGAAAATACTCTCAAATATAAAACAGTAAATTACTTAAAGCAATAAACCAAATTTGGTTTTATTTATCTTCCAATTTAAACGGCTATAACAGTTTATATACTAACCATGTTTTTTAACTCGATTGACTTTGCAATATACCTCCCAATAGTATTTATTCTATACTGGTTCGTTACTAGCAAAAACTTAAAATCACAAAACTTTCTAATTGTTTTAGCAAGTTATGTCTTTTATGGTTGGTGGGATTGGAGGTTTTTGTTATTAATAATTTTTAGCAGTGTAATTGATTTTGTAATAGGGCAAAAACTAAGAACATCAGAAAACTTAAATCGAAGGAAAGTTTTACTTTGGATTAGTATAATAGTAAATCTCGGTTTCTTAGGTTTTTTCAAATACTATAATTTTTTTCTTGATAATTTTATCACAGCATTCTCTCTGTTAGGCAAAGACATTCAGCCTAATTCCTTAAATATTATATTACCTGTTGGTATTAGTTTTTATACTTTTCAAACATTGAGTTACACAATTGATGTCTATAAACGAAAACTGGAGCCAACAAATGATTTTATAGCATTTTCAGCATTTGTAAGTTTCTTTCCACAATTAGTCGCTGGTCCAATTGAGAGAGCAACCCATCTCCTTCCTCAATTTTATAAAAAACGAAAATTTGATTACAAATTAGCAGTTGATGGAACGCGGCAGATCTTATGGGGTTTATTTAAAAAAGTAATAATCGCTGATAACTGTGCAGAATATGCCAACTTAATATTTGATAATTCGGCAGATATGGGTGGGATCAATTTAGTTTTAGGAGCTCTATTTTTCACCTTCCAGATCTATGGAGATTTTTCTGGATATTCTGATATAGCAATAGGAACATCCAGATTATTTGGCTTTGATTTAATGCAAAATTTCGCATTTCCCTATTTCTCAAGAAACATAGCAGAGTTTTGGAGGCGTTGGCATATTTCCTTATCTACTTGGTTTAGAGATTACCTCTATATCCCATTAGGAGGAAGTAGAGGTAACCTCTTAAGTAAAATAAGAAACATCTTTATTATTTTTGTTGTTAGTGGTTTTTGGCATGGAGCAAACTGGAATTTTATTGTATGGGGAGCTTTAAATGCCTTTTACTTTTTACCAATATTACTTGCGAAAAAAAACCGTAACTATTTAGATGTAGTAGCTGAAGGTAAAATTACACCTTCAATGAAAGAATTGTTTTCAATACTTTTAACGTTTGGACTTACTGTTTTTGCTTGGATATTTTTTAGAGCTGAAAATCTTAAACATGCCATCGAATATATCTCAACTATTTTTTCTAAATCTATATTTATTTTACCTAAAGGATCTGATTTTTTAAGCACTACATTACACCCCTTCAATATAATTTTACTAATAGGTGTATTTATTCTCATGGAATGGAAAGGTAGAGAGGGCCAACACGCTTTTTCACATCTTGATTCATGGAAAAAACCTTTTAGATATTTAATATACTATGGAATAATAGCAGCAATAATTTGTTTAAGTGCTAAAGAGCAAGAATTTATTTATTTCCAATTTTAATTACTAATGAAAAGATTTCTTTCTAAGCTTATTATTTTATCAATCCCAATTTTGGTCTATTGCATTTTAGCAATAATTTTCATGCCCTCTTTATTGAGTGTAAAATATGGACCTAGCACAAAAGATCAAATAGAATATTCATTTAAAAGGGCCATAAATTCCGATTATAATTTATTGATTTTAGGAAACAGTCGGGTTTATAGAGGTTTAAATCCAGCTATTTTTCATCAAAAATCCTTTAATTTCTCTCACGACAATGACTCCTATAATCAGTCTTATTATAAGTTAAAGCTTCTTTTGAAAAAAAAGAAACAAATTGATTTTCTTATCTTAGGGATTGATTATTTTCAATTCAGTTTTTTCTCAAACACAAGAAACTATATATATGGCGATTATTTGGGTGATAATTACTTGAAAGATTTTGATGACAATATTCTAAGACTCAAAATAGATTATTATAAAACCAATATTAACCCCAACAAATTGTTTAAATCATCAAATTCAAATAAACCATTTATTAGAGAAAACGGTCAATTCATTAACCCGGGGGTTGCTACTAAAAATGATACCGTAAGTAGAGATATTAATAGATTGGATATTCATGAAAAATATTTTGAAAAAATTATAAACTTATGTCGGTCAAATAATATAAAATTGTTTTTGGTTATGCCTCCAGTAAGAGAAATAGAGTTGAAATCATACAACCCATTACAACTTGATGATTTCGACTCATACATTAACAGGTATTCGAATAACAGTAACATCTTTTATTTAAATTACAGCGAGGATAATAAGTATAAGCTTAAAGACTACACAGACGTAACACATCTTAATGAGGATGCTGCTAACAGGTTTTCAAAGCAATTAAATGATACTATACCGCTACTTTTGGAGTGAAAAAGATGGCTTCAATAATTATCATCTATAAAAAAGAGAAATCTATAAAATGATTAACTTTGAAAATACCTAGACATTATATAAACAGAAAACTCTCATTACAAACAAAATACGAATAGACTATAATAGTATAATAACTTAGCAAAAAAATGAACTTGCAAAGTTAGCTTATTAAAAAACTAAAACTAGATGTTGAATCGCATCATATTTAAATTATTAATACAAAAAAAATTAAATGAGTCCAAACAATCATATAATACTACAAAGTAAAACCTTAAGCGAGGCATTGAAGCAAATGGATGAGCACAGTGGTGATATTCTATTACTATTTGTAGTTAATGAACAGAACAAGCTAGTTGGCTCGCTTACTGATGGTGATATTAGAAGAGGCTTAATTAATGGTTCTGGCATCAATGATCTTGTAGAAAAAATAATGTTTACTAATTTTACTGTATCACTTGAGAATAATGTAGCAGAAAAAATTAAATCTATAAATATTAATCATATTAAATTACTTCCTGTTGTTAATGATAAAGGTATTCTCGTTAATATCGTTAACCTATTAACCCATAGACAAATCCTACCTATTGAAGCTTTCATAATGGCTGGAGGTGAAGGAAAAAGGTTGCACCCTTTAACAGAAAACACTCCTAAACCTTTATTAAAAATTGGTAACAAACCTATAATTGAACATAATATCGATAGATTAAAAACTAAAGGAATAAAAAAAATCCATATTTCTATTAAATATTTAGGCCAACAGCTTAAAGATTATTTTGGTGATGGTAATACAAAGAACCTGAAAATATCTTATGTAGAAGAAAAGGACCCCTTAGGAACTATTGGTTCCGTTTCGTTAGTTGATCATTTCGAAAAAGATACCATTCTCTTAATGAATTCCGATTTATTGACTAATTTTGATTTGTATGAAATGTATCAAAAATTCATTTCTCAAAATTCAGACTTAATGGTTGCTACAGTTCCTTACAAAGTGAACATCCCTTATGCTGTTATGGAAACAAAAAACAATCAAGTTACTTCACTTAAAGAAAAACCAACATACATCTATCAATCTAATGCAGGTATCTATCTATTTAAAAAAGAAGTTGTTGATTTAATACCAAAAAACAAACATTTTAATGCTACTGATTTAATGGAAAAAATGATTGCCATGAATAAAAAAATTGGATACTTCCCAATTCTTGGTTACTGGTTAGATATTGGTCAACATGAAGATTATGAAAAAGCGAATGAAGACATTTTGCACATTAAACTATAATAAATTATGATTTTAGACAACATTAAAAATATAGACACCTATAAGGGTTTAAGTAATAATATAGATGACGCAATCGAGTATTTGAAATCTTCAGATCTATCAACATTAGAAAACGGAAGAAATGAGATAAATTCAAATATGTTTGTCTTAGTTAACGAATATTCAACACAAGGAAACGAATCGAACATATCTGAAGCACATCGTAAATATATTGATTTACAATATATTATTAGTGGTTCAGAAATTATAGAGTACGAAACATTAAGTGACCAAAACCTGGTAAAAGAATATGATGTTGAAAATGATTATGTATTACACAATTTAAGCAATAAGAGTAGTCTAATACTTTCAAGTAATATGTTCGCATTATTTTTTCCAAACGATCTACATATGCCTGGTTTGATTTATGAAAAAAGCGAGCAAGTAAAAAAGATTGTAATTAAAATTTTAATTGATTAACCTATGAAACTAATTGCAGAAACAGCTATGCATCATGATGGCGATTTTAATTTTTATAAAAAATTAGTTTCATCTCTAGTTACTGATACGGAGGCCGATTATATAAAGCTTCATGTCACGATTGATGCCAATGAATATATGAGCGAAGACCACCCTGCATACACTTGGCTACAAGGACGAGTTTTTTCAGAAGTAGAATGGAATGAGATTTTTAATATCGTAACAGCTGGCAATAAAAAACTCATGTTACTATTCAATGATTGTAAGGCAATTGAATTTGGAATGAAATATAATCCAGAATTAGTTGAAATTCATTCCGTTTGTTTAAACGACCATGTTCTATTAAATAAATTAAATGAGAAAATTAATAGTTCTACAAAAATAGTCCTAGGTGTAGGTGGATCAACGTTGTATGAAATAGAAGGCGCCATGTCAATACTTAATACCGATAATATTGTATTAATGCATGGCTTTCAAAATTTCCCCACAGACTTTAAAGATATAAACTTTCTGAAAATCCAAAAACTCTTACAATTATACTCTAATTTATCACATGGTTATGCTGACCATACTTCTTGGGATCATAAAGACAATGTATTAATTACAATGTTCGGTGCTGCTCTAGGAATGGATTATCTAGAAAAACATGTAACAACCAATTATGGTGAGAATCGAGTTGATTGGCAAGCAGCAATAAGTATTGAAATGTTTAATGATTTGAGTGATAAAGTGAAATTATTAAAAGCATGTAATGGAGATGGTTTATTAAAACTAAACCCAGGAGAAGAGGCATATTCTGTTTTTGGAGCAAATAAAAAAGCTGCTATCCTAAATAAAAACATTATTGCTAGCCATGAATTATCGATAGATGATTTTTCTTTTAAGCGTACAGGCCAAAGTTCAGATTTATCTCAATTAGATGTACTTGCAAAAAAAGGGAATAAAATAAAAAAAGACCTAATGAAAGGTCATTGTTTATTAATAGAAGATTTTGAATAAGATGAAAATAGGTTTTTTTATTACAGCTCGATTAAAGAGTACACGATTAAAAAAGAAAATAGTATTAGAAATTAACGGAAAAACTGTAATTGATAGAGTTATTGAAAGAGCCTTGGCTGTAAAAGGAATTGACGGTGTAGTTTTATGTACATCTACCAATCCACAGGACGCTGAACTCTATCAATATGCGCTAAAAAATAAAATTGAATTTTATCCTGGATCAGAAGATGATGTACTCGAAAGGCTCCATTCAGCTGCAATTTATTTTGGTTACGATGCTTTTGTAAGTATTACAGCTGACAACCCTCTTTTTTCAATTCACACTTCCAATCTATTAGTAGATTTATACAAAAAGAATAGGTATGATTTTATAAATACCATCGGCCTCCCTATAGGTTGTGCCACATATGTAATTGATGTAAAAGCTTTGGATATTTCTCTCAAAATTAAAGAACACAGTGATACTGAAATTTGGGGTCCCTTTATTAATCGAGAAGATGTCTTTAATATTGCAGAATTACATGTGGAAAATTGTAAAATCAATTCAACCCAAAGAATAACATTGGATTATCTTGAAGATCTAAAATTAATACAAAAATTGTATAGCTTTTTTGGCCCTAATGAAATTCCTTCAATCCAACAAATTGAGCATCTATTCGAATCTGAAGAAGGATTAGCGTCAATTAATGGAGATCATAAACAATTAGCCCTTGATCCAAAAATTGTTGAGGAAATCAACCTTCTTTTTAATTCAAAAAAGGATTTAATTGAAATTTATGCTAAAGAAATAAACAAAAAGCTAAGTCCTAATAAAACTATTATTGAAACTTCCATTTAATCCTTAATTCTTAAAGAAAGACGTAGCCAAAGCTTGCCAAAAAAATAAATAAATCCTGCTATTACAAAAATATTTAAAAATGAAATTTACTACAATACTTAAAAAAAAACGCTCAAAGTTATTTCTCAGTGTATTAGCCATATTTGGAATACTCTGTTTTCTTTATCATAATGATACTGCATATAATAAAATACTAAAAGAAAAGATAAACACTAGAACTATAGCGTATTTTGGCACTGATGTCTTGGCTATATCAAATGACATTGCTCACCTTCTAGATTTTAAAGGGAAAATTAAAACCATAATAAATCCTTTAGATAAATCAGATTATATTAATATAACTATTAGTCCTGAGAGTTTATCAAAATTAAATGAAGGTCTTCAAAAAGTTCCTAGAAAAAAGAAATGGGTTAAAATAAATTTTAATATATCTGAGGGTAATTTTAATGCGAAATTGAAATTTCATGGCACATCTATCAGACATTATCAAAATGATAAATTTTCATATACGATAAAACTTCAAAAAGATTCCAATCATCTAAATGAATCAAGGAGATTCAAATTGATAAAAGCTGAAGAATATGATCCATTGGCCATTGTACCTAATAAAGTAGCAAAGACTATGGGACTTATTAGTAGCTATGGGGAAATGAAAATTTTAAGAATTAATGGCGTAGAAAAAGGCCACTACTATTTTGTTGAAGATATAAGGAAAGAACTATTAGAACGTGAATATGGAATTACAAATTATACTATTTTAGGAAATATTCATGATTTAACCAGGAAAGAAAACGTTGCTTATGAAGATCCACATATAAGTGATAATGATTTATATTTTGGACATATTGAAACCACAAAAAGTCTTTTTTTTGGAAAAGCTTTGGAACAATACAAAATACTAACAAAAGAGATAGACGCTGGAAATATTGAAGTAGTAAAAAAGAGTTTTGACATAGAATATATTTCTAAATTTCTTGCTTTAGCAGCTGTATTTAATGACGTCCATTTTATGTCAGGTCATAACGTTAAGATACTATATGACTTTGGCCGAGGTAAATTCTATCCTATTTATAGAATTGAAACTGGAGGGCACGATATTCCCATAAAATATAAAAAGTTTCCCTTATTTAATGAAATATTATTCAAGTCCCATCCAAAATCATCTCCAAAATCTGTTAATGTAACCCTATTCAAACTTCTCTTAACAGATAACGAGATTAGAAATAAAAGAGATATGTATATCAATGATTTTTTCAATAATAAGAATTCCTTTATTGAGGGAGTAAAAGAAGTATATCAAGTAAATGAGCATATAATGTTATATGCTCAAAAATCAAGAAGAACTTATGACCAATTAAAAAACAAACAAATAGCCAGAGTTATAGAGACTCTGACACTAGGAAAAAAGTATATAGATTATGCCAGCATATTTCTCACATATGACAGTACATCAAATGAACTTAATTTACTCGCAGATGTATTCTCTCCAATAAATATATCATATAAAAAATATGATTTTCATAAAGAAAATATTAATGGAATAGAGTTTAACAAAGATTTACAATGGGTCTATAAATACAAAAAATTTGATATTGATTATGATAATTTTAATCCAAAAAAGTTAATATTCATCAATAATCTAACCAAAGATACTATTTCAAAAAAACGCATATACATCAACTATATTGAAAATTCATCACCATATATTAAAAAATCAACTGAGGAGATGTTAAACGAAAACCAGATTAACTACTCTCTAGTTAATAACCATTTAACTATACTTTCTGGTAATTATATAATTAAATCTGATGTCATTATTAGTCCAAAATTCAATACTCATATTCAAAAAAATGTAACATTTAGAGTAGATAATGATATAAACCTATGTGTTCTTGGCAACATAACAATAGATGGTTTAAAAAATAAAGAAGTTGTAATAAAAAATTTAGACCCAAATGGAAATTTTGGAAGCTTTGCAATTCTGGGACAAGACTCTTCATCTTATGCAAACATTAATTTTTTAAAAGTATCTGGAGGTAAATCTTCTTACTTTATGAAAAGACATTTTACTAGTCAATTTTCTATATTTAACTCTAATGTTACTCTTAAGAATTCCATTTTTGAAAATAGCATGGGAGATGATGGTTTAAATATAAAATACAGTAAAGTATCAATTGATAGTTCTAAATTCATAAATAATCTTGCAGATCAAATTGATCTTGATTTTTGCTTTGCAACAATTTCAAATTGCACTTTTACACCATCATTAATTGACAGTAATGGCGATGGCTTAGATTTAAGTGGTAGCTATTCTAAAATTACCAATTGCATTTTTTCTGGTTTTTTGGATAAAGGGTTAAGCATTGGTGAAAAGTCAAAAACGCTTTTAAGTAACTGTTCATTTAATAAAAACGTTGTAGCCATTGCCATAAAGGATCAAACAACATTATACTCTTGGAGAAATTCTTTTAATTCAAACAAAATAGACTATAGTGTTTTTGTTAAAAAGAAAATTTTTAAAATCCCAACATTATACATAAACGAAAAATCAACAAACCTCAAAATCAATTTGGTTGCTGGTAATAAATTCAATTTAGAAGAGTCCCGAATTAAAATAGAAGAAGAACAATTCATAACAATGTATGAAAATTATAAGGGAAGTTCTCTTCTATCAAATACATTATATCTTAATCAACTGGTGAGTGATAATTAAACTTATTCTTGTCAACTAGAATAAATAGAACCAATTTTTAAGAGTTACTTTTACTCTTATTTTATTTAATAAAACACATAGTGAATTTTGCGAAAAACAAAAACCTTAATTTATAAGTTTTGAAAATGAAACTTTACATTAATCTATTTTATCAAATTGATCTAGCTCAATTCCCTTTAACTATTGAAGACAAAAAAGATAATCAATATCTCGACTTTCAGGGAAGATATGTGGAAAGCGAATTTATAAAAAATATTTCTCTTGAAGTTTTCAGTTATAATCGAAACAAAGCAGTAAAGGACTATACCTCTTTTATAAGTGCTTTGTCAACCATGGAAATTAACAATAAACACATCAGATCATATCAATTTAATGATTTGCCATTATTTTGGTTAACACAGATTTCTGAAAAACATTTACATCATTGGATGATGCAGGCTATCCTTTTAAAGGAGATTTTAACTAGTAATTCTGATTTCTTCAAATCTTACGAAAACATATATATTCTTATTCCTAGTAAATTAAGAGAGTCTCAACAAATAATTCAAGATTTTTTCAACTTCCTCAATATTGAAGTTCAATTTACAATTTTAGGTTCTTCTCCTACAAGAAACAGTTATTTCAGTTTATTTAAAACTGCTGTAAAAACGATGTTCTTGTTTTTTAAAATGAAAAAACCAGAATTAACTAAAGATCAGTCTAATATAATTTTCTTATTAGCTGGTAACATTACAGAATACACTAAGAAATTCTTTATTAACATTAGTAAACTTGATGATCAAAATAAAAAAGATATTACTCTAATACCTTTATATTTCTGGAATAACCCTAAAGCTAAAATAAACTATAAGGTTCCTCATTTATTTTGGAAGACGAGACCTAATATTTACACTTTATTAGAAACCTTCTATACATTATTTAGACTATTGTTTTCGATTAAGAAAATTGATAACAAGCAAAAAATAGATATCGATAACATATCCTATCCAATAGCACTGCTTGTTAAAGATTTTGAAAATGTAATCATTAATTCGAATTCATTACTAATAATGAATTGTTGGCTAACTCGTTATAATAAGCCCCTTATTGATAAAGTCAAATTCTTTTATGAAGATGAATTTTATCCGAGTGGTAGGAATATTTCTTTTTGTTTAAACAATAAAGAAACATATGGAGTTCAACATAGCATGATTTCTAAAAATCAATCTGTATACCACATTTCAGACATAGAACATAAATCATTTGATGATAATAAAGAAGATGGATTACCCTTACCAACTAAATTTATTGTGTGGGGTAAATACTTTAAATTCCAATTTTTATCTCATAATTCTCTCCCTGAAAATTTTGTTTATGTAGCTGGAAATACAACATATATCAAGAAATCTTCAGAAAAAAAAACAATAAATAAATCCAATAAATATTTCAACGTTTTATATTGTTTAACGAGATTAGAATTTTTCTTAGAAGAAAAAAAAATACTAAGAGAGACTTTAAAAAACATCCCTAATGTAAATTTAATTGTAAGGTTTCATCCTTTATGGAAAATTGATAAAAAATTAGTTTCTGATTTTTTTAAAAATATGAAAATTACGTTTAGTCGTGAAGAAAATATCTTCAGTGGCATTGATAATTCTAATCTAATTCTAACAAGCTCTCATTCTGGAGTTTGGTTAGATGCAATTATTGCCGAGAAACCCGTAATTAGATTAACCACTTCATATGAAGATGATATTAATCAGAGCGATTTAATACATAATGTAGCTACCTCAAAAGAAATGGAAAATGTTTTACAACATATTTTAAATAGCGATAAGAATACTAAAGAAAGTGATCTTTTATATTTAAATAAGGATAGGTGGGAAAAACTTTTAAATGAAACTAATGCTTAAGAAATTATTCTCACATACACTATTATATGCTTTAGGGCCACAAATTCCAAAACTGGCTAACATCATATTGTTACCTATTATTACTCAATATTTAACCACTACCGATTACGGTGTTTATGGTACAATAATGGCTTATAACGGTCTATTATTAGGGGTTAAGACGCTAGGTTTTGATGTACTATTCGTCAATGCATTTTTTAAAAAATCAAACCGTTGGCAATTGTATTGGAAAAGATATAGTGGCATTCTGTTCTTGTGGCAACAGTTATACACTTTACTATATGCCTTCATCCTTTATCTAATTATACCAGATGAAGCTATTGAAAATAAACTACTTCTTACTTTATTAATTATTGTACCCAATTATCTATTTTCAATTATAAATGCTTTAGGAGGGAGATATTTTCAAATAGCACAGAAACCTCAAAGAATATTTTTCACAACTGCAATTACTGGAATATCTACCATTATTATCAACTATTACTGTATTGTTATTTTAAAAACAGGATACATGGGCTGGTACTTCTCTGCTGCAGCTGGTTCTTTTATTATGTTCTGTTCTTATTTTTGGCCAGTAATAGGCAAATTAAAAATTTATCCAATTTTAAGTTTAAAAAAGAAGTTTATAAAAGATGCTCTAAAAATTGCGTTACCTACCGTGCCCCATAATTATTCTTCATATCTTTTAAACTCTTCCGATCGTTTAGTTATGGATCAATTAAATACATCAATAACCAATATCGGAAAGTATAATATGGCTTATATTATAGCTAATTATTTCGAAATTTTTGGAACGGCAGTTGGGATGGCTGTTGGTCCATATTATACAAAACTTTATAGTAAAGAAAATCCTGAATCAGAAAATCAAGTTCGAACATTAACTTTTTTTTTACAGACATGTTTCATTTTACTTTCTTTTACTGCTTCATTATGGGCAAAAGAAATTTTCTTAGTATTAATTAGTAATCAGGAATTGAGCAGTGTTTACTATATTGCTATTATCATCATTATGGGGTATTCGTACCGTCCAATGTATTGGGCATCAATTAATAAATTATTTTATTTAGAAAAAACTAATAAATTATGGAAAGTATCCTTCATTGGTGGTGCTTTAAACATATCTTTAAATTTAATTTTCATCCCTATTTATGGTTTTGAAGCTGCTGCTGTTACTACTTTAATCAGTTTGTTATACATTGGTTTTGCAGGTTTCTTTTTAAAAGAATATAAAGAAAACAATAGTGTTAACTACTACCCTTTAAGATGGTTATTACTTATAATAATAAGTACTGTGGTTGTCTTTTTAATAAGAGATATTTCTATTTTATATAAGCTATTAGTTACTTTAACTTTGCTTATTATATTTATCATCTACCTTATGAAAAATATAAAAAAATTAAAATCAATTGAGATATGATAACAATAATTGATTACGGTGCAGGTAATGTTAAATCTGTGCAAAACATGTTAAAAAAGATTGGAGTTGAATCAACTTTAACAAAAGAAATTTCGGTTATTGAAGAAGCTACTAAATTTATTTTACCAGGTGTAGGAGCTTTTGATTATGGAATGCAGCAGTTAAAAAAAAGCGGTTTAATTGAAACGTTGAATAAAAAAGTTATTGAACAGAAAACACCACTCTTAGGTATTTGTTTAGGTGCTCAAATGTTAGGGAATAAAAGTGAAGAAGGTTCTGAAAAAGGTTTAGGCTGGATAGATATAGATGTAGTAAAGTTTGATAAAAAACTACTTGATTCCAACCTTAAAGTTCCACATATGAACTGGAATGAGATTAAAATCAATAAAGAAAATCTACTTTTAAAAAAATTAAACAATGAATCCCGATTTTACTTTGTGCACTCTTACCACATGAAAGCAAACAATAACGAAGATATTTTATGTACCTCTAATTATGGATATATTTTTGTTTCGGGTGTAAATAAAGATAATATTTGGGGAGTACAATTTCATCCAGAAAAAAGCCATAAATACGGAATGCAACTATTAGAAAATTTTGCTCAGCTTTAAAAGTGATTAACTTTATGATAATATAACTTTTAACTTTAAGAACTTTCTAACTAATAAAAATGCGAAGAGTAAGAGTAATACCAGTACTAACAGTTGACAACGAAAAACTAGTTAAGACTATTAAATTTAAGCACCCTACCTATATTGGGGACCCTATAAACGCTGTTAAAATTTTTAACGATAAAGAAGTTGATGAGATTGTTTTACTGGATATTACAGCTACAAAAGAGAACAGAGCACCTAATTTTACATTTATAGAGGATATTTGTAGTGAAGCTTTTATGCCCTTTGCTTATGGAGGAGGAATAACAACAATACAACAAATAGAAAAATTATTTAAATTAGGAATTGAAAAAGTTGTTTTAAATTCTTGTATTGAGACTAATTTCAATTTAATAACCGAGGCTTCATCTATTTTTGGATCACAAAGTATTGTAATCTCAATAGATCTTAAAAAAAATATTTTCGGGAAGTTTCAATTAATGAAAAATTCTGGCACTAAAAAAATTAAGTATACGCTCGAAGATTATATCAAAAAGATAGAAGAACATGGTGCAGGAGAAATATTTC
>Ga0307998_1000249_pt1 | contig 31075 bp, 28 predicted proteins | sample Davwhametageno37_FD_203147 | JGI IMG/M metagenome (GOLD analysis project Ga0307998, IMG submission 203147) | Marine microbial communities from Davis Island wharf, Antarctic Ocean - #37 | ecosystem: Environmental > Aquatic > Marine > Unclassified | place: Antarctic Ocean: Davis Island wharf... | reverse complement strand
AGATTTAAATTCAACTCTTCTATTTTTTGCTCTAGCTTGAGACGAATCATTTCCATCAATCGGCATAGTTTCACCGTAAGATTTTACTTCAATTCTACTAGAATCAGCACCTAATTCAATCAATTTAGCCTGAACAGACTCAGCTCTTCTAAGAGATAGCGCATCATTATATTGTGTGCTTCCATCACTTGATGCATGCCCTTCTATTATAATTTTTGCACTTTGATTTTCATCTAACACACGCTTAATTTCACCTATTGCCACAAGTACTTTTTTGCCCATAAGCTTAGAGCTTTCAGCAGCAAACATTATATTAGAGCCAATACCGTTCATCTTATCTAAAAGATCTTTTGGTGCATCAGGACAACCACCACCTTCAGCTGTACCGGCTTCTTCAGGACAAGTATCATCTTTATCAGCTACTCCATCTTTGTCTGTATCAGGCCATGGGCAACCTTTATTCTCAACATCACCAGCATCCTCAGGACATTCATCTTCTGAATCCACAATTCCATCAGCATCAGCATCTGGACATCCATTCAATTCAACTAATCCGACAACATCAACACACGCATCGTCTTTATCTAAGACTCCGTCTCCATCCGTATCTGGACATCCGTTATTTTCTTCTGGACCAGCTTCTTCAGCACAACCATCTAAGTTGTCAGGAATTCCGTCTGCATCTGTATCAGGACATCCTTCAAACTCTTTAAGACCAGGAACATCTGGACATTTATCTTTCTTATCTGAAATACCGTCTTTATCAGCATCTCCAGAACCAAGGCCAAAAGAAACACCTACAGTGTGCTGTAAATAATTTACATCAGGACGGTCTTGGGTTGCACGATAGCTAGATTCTAAAAACAATCCCCATTTATCTCCCAGACTTAAGTTTAATCCAACCGATCCAAAATAAGTGACTGATAATGATTTTGATGCATCGTATTTAGCTCCAGATGTAGCATTAAAGGAAGTAAATCCCCAACCCGCTTTTAAATAAGGACTAAGTTTTGAATCTCTATCAAAGCCATATTTCAGGGCTGCATCGATGTTATAAAATTCAGCATCGGACCCACCAGTTTCATTTTGAATATTATTAGACGAAAATTGTGTACCAAGAGCAATTCCACCATATATCGAACGAAAAACCGATATAGAGGGAACTCCTACGCTAAGGCTCTTGAAATCACTTTTTCCATAAAGGATACCGTCACTAAGAGGGCTACCAAAATCGTTTTGTAATCCTACGCCATTGATTCCTGCTGAAATCAACCATGGATTATCAGAGGTTTGTGCTTGAACTACTCCAGCAAAGAGGAATAATAAAGCGATTAGTTTTAAATTTTTCATGTTTTATTAATTAATTACTTAAGTTATTATGAACGATTTTTATATAATTTTATTACCACATCACAGTAAATAAAGTCTCTTCATAGGTCTAAAATACAACTTTTTATAATTAAATAAAAAAATGTTTTTATTATCTCGATTTTTTAGAATAAAAATTAGGAGAAAAACTGCAACAGTATTATTAAACAAATTATCTTTAAAGAGTATTTAATTCAAATAATAAAGTCATTTAATGGGTACAAAAGCAGACTTAGAAATCGCCACCAACACCTTAGCAGCTAGAGGATATTTAAAGCTTCCAGTTCCAGCGAAAAATAATATTGTCTCTGAAATTAAGCGCTTAAAAAAGGAGAAAAATGCTGTGATACTAGCACATTATTATCAAAACAAGGATATTCAGGAATTAGCCGACTATTTAGGTGATAGTTTGTATTTAGCCAAAATTGCAGTAGAAGTAGAAGCAGATATCATTGTTTTCGCGGGTGTTCATTTTATGGCAGAAACTGCAAAAATAATTAATCCAACAAAAAAAGTTCTTCTACCAGATTTAAAAGCAGGTTGCTCTTTGGCAGATTCTTGTCCACCAGCAGATTTTAAAAAATTCAAAGAACAGTATTCTGAGGCCTTAGTAGTAACGTATATCAATTGCTCCGCAGACATAAAAGCCCTGAGCGATATCGTTTGTACATCAAGTAATGCTTTGCAAATAATTGAATCAATACCCAAAGACAAGCAAATTATCTTTGCTCCGGATAAAAATCTTGGCCGATACCTTATCAAAGAAACAGGTCGTGATATGATTTTATGGGAAGGTTCATGTATTGTACATGAAGCTTTTTCATTTGAAAAAATAGTAACACTCTTTAAAGAATATCCTCAAGCAAAATTCATAGCACATCCCGAAAGTGAAAGCCAAGTATTGGATGTTGCTCACTATATTGGTAGCACATCTGGTTTGCTCAAGTTTGTTCAAGAAGACAATGCAACAGAATTTATTGTTGCAACTGAAGCTGGCATTTTACATGAAATGCAAAAAAGAGCGCCACATAAAACATTCATTCCTGCACCTGTAGAAGACGATACTTGTGCCTGTAGTGAGTGTGCCTTCATGAAACTTAACACCCTAGAGAAATTATATCTTTGCTTGGAACATGAATTGCCAGAAATCCTTCTAGAAGAAAGCTTAATGAGTCAAGCGCGTCTCCCTATCGAACGAATGCTAGAAATTAGTTAAGATGAATACAGATGTACTTGTTATTGGATCCGGAATTTCTGGATTATCCTATGCTATCAAGTTGTCAAAATTATCTCCGACAACAAAAATTACTTTAATCTGTAAAGAAGATTTGATGGAGGGCAATACCCGATATGCCCAAGGAGGAATTGCTGCGGTTTATAATTTCGAAAAAGACTCCTTTAAAAAGCACATTGAAGACACCTATATCGCTGGCGATTACGAAGGAGACCAAGATGTTATTGATTTTGTTATTAAAGAAGGTACCGATCGTGTAAATGAATTGATACAATGGGGAACTGCATTCGACACTAAAAAAACAAAAGAATTTGATTTAGTCCGTGAAGGTGGACATTCTGAAAATAGAATTTTACATTACAAGGATCATTCGGGTTCAGAAATACAACGTGCATTGATTAACACAGTCAAGGCAATTGATACCATTGAGTATTTAGAAAACCACATCTTAGTGGATTTAATTACCGATCACCACACCAAAACAGAACATAAGCGTTGTTATGGAGCCTATATTATTTCTACTCTTGATCAAGAAATAATCACAATAGCCTCTAAACTCACAATCCTCACGACTGGTGGAGTTGGTCAACTCTATGAGTTCACAACTAATCCAAAAGTAGCAACGGGTGATGGACTTGGAGCGGCATATCGAGCAAAAGTACATATCAAAAACTTACCCTATATTCAATTTCATCCCACAGCACTTCACCCAAAAGTAAACGGAGACACCTTCCTGATTACCGAAGCTGTTCGTGGATTAGGTGGCGTACTCAAAAACTTAAGTGGTGAGCGATTCATGTCTAATTACGATCCTAGAAAAGAATTAGCTCCCCGGGATGTCGTGTCTCGAGCTATCGCTCAAGAATTACTTTCACGAAAAGAAAATAATGTATTATTAGACGCTACTGGTATAGAAGAAGACGAATTCTTGTCACACTTCCCCATGATACACGAAACCTGTATTTCAATTGGGATAGACCCAATGAAAGAAGGGATTCCAGTTGTTCCTGCTGCGCATTACAGTTGTGGTGGCATAGAAGTTGACTCCAATGGAGAATCGAGCTTAAAAGGCCTCTTTGCTATAGGAGAATGTAGTCATACTGGACTTCATGGAGCTAATCGACTGGCGTCAAATTCCTTGTTAGAAGCTATTGTTTACGCCCATAGAGCAGCTGTATTATCTGCAAGCAGTCTGAACAAACCCATCTTAGAAAATTCATTTTATAACAATATACCGCATTGGGATGGTCAAGAATATTCTTCAGACTTGAAACTTGATAAAACTCAAAAACTTTTTAGTAATCTACAACAGATTATGAGTGAAAAAGCTGGTATTTTTAAAACAAACAATGGATTAAAAGAAGCTTCTATCGAATTGAGCCTTTTGTATACAGAAACACTCGACTTATATCAAAAAAACAAACTGACACCTCAGTTATGTGAATTAAGGAACATGGTAAGTGTAGCCTATTTACTAATCAATCAGGCAATAGAAATAAAAGAAAACAAAGGGGTGTTTTACAACAACGATTATGCATAAAAATCATTTTCTTAAAGATTACAAAAACGAAATTGACTTATTCATTGCTGCAGCTATTAATGAAGATATAGGGGATGGCGATCATACCAGCCAATCTTGTTTATCGAACAATAATATAAGTAAGGCGAACCTTTTGGTCAAAGAATCTGGAGTGATCGCCGGAGTTGAGCTTGCCGAACATATCTTCAAAACCAAAAATGAAACGTTTACTTTTGAAACAAAAATAAACGATGGCACACCGGTAAATCCGGATGATGTAGTTTTTACTATCGAAGGTCCACAGCTTGAATTATTGTCTACAGAACGTCTAGTTCTGAACTGCATGCAACGAATGAGTGGAATCGCTACGCTCACGCACCAGACAGCTGACCTCATAAAACACACCTCTTGTAAGCTATTAGACACCCGAAAGACGACCCCTAACTTTCGATATCCTGAAAAATGGGCCGTACGTATTGGAGGAGGAGATAATCATCGAATGGGCTTATTTGATATGATCATGATCAAAGACAATCATGTAGATTTTTGTGGCTCAACAGCGGAAGCATTAAGTAAAACAAAAAAGTATTTAGAAGCAAATGATCTAAACATTCCCGTGATAATCGAAGTTCGAAATCAATCGGAAATTAAAGCTTGCATAGGTTTTCCATGGATTCACCGGATTTTACTGGATAATATGAATCCTGAAGTTTTAAGAGAAGGGCTTAAAATTATAGATGGGAGAATAGCAACGGAAGCATCGGGAAATATCACCAGAGAAACAATTATAGAAATTGCGGAGACTGGAGTGGATTATGTTTCTATGGGAGCTTTAACACATTCTGCACTAAATATTGATTTGAGTCTAAAAGCAGTCTAGAAACTGTTTTACAAATTCAACACGGAGTTATAGCCCGAAAGGTCGATAGTAAACCATTCGAAAGTTGTATTTTGATTTTGAATGGAAACTGGAATTCGAACTCGAATTGTCTTTTTTTCTAATGCCAGATTATTCAACACATCATCTTCCAATTGCATTTGAAAAACATTGCTTCTAGAATAAGTTGATTTGGATACGGTGACTCCTCCATTTACATCAACGATTTCAATATTGACAGGACAAACGCTTAAACAGCGTGGAAATTTAAAGTCATTTTCATTAGTAGCGGTGGACTCAAAATAAACACCAACTATATTCCCTTTATCCGAACCACTTTTCACAATCTTAAAATTAGCAGTAACACCCATTTCAATAATTGTACCGTCTTGAGCATTGGTTTTTATTGTATTCGTTGATAGTTTTCCTAAAATAAAATAAGGAACGATATCCTCTCCTGAAGGCAATTGCTTCATGTCAAAAAACCAACCAGCTTGCTCATATACTCCTTGAGCAATTTTTTGAGCTTTATCACTGGAGTTAGAGACTGAACATGAGGAAATTAAAACCAGGATAAGCGCTAAAGAAATTATTGTGTTTTTCATGTAAAAAATATTTTAAAAATACGAAGTTTATTGTTCAATAAAAAGTTTATACTACATTTACTATATATATTGATTTAGATTTAAATCCAATCAGTACAAATGTCTATGATTTTCTCAGAACAAACAAATTTAGAATCGATTTTAAATGGGTTGTTTCGAACTTATTTTGAACGCGTACCCGATGTTAAAAAGATAACAAAGGCAATGATTAAAAAAGGATGGGTCTACTCACAAGAAGACATCATAAACGATCATGTAGCTTTTAGAACATTAGGCCTAGAAAATCTTGGAATAGAATCTTTTGAAAAAATATTTCTTCAACATGGTTACGAAAAAAGAGAATTCTATACGTTTAAGGAAAAAAAACTTGACGCCTATTGGTATTCCCCTCCAACAGGTAATTTACCTCGGATTTTTATAAGTGAGCTTCGCGTAAGTGACCTCAGTGACCAAACGCAGCAGATCATACATAAATATACCGATTCAATAAAAAGTGATCCAATTGACTCCATAAATCTGAATAAGCCAACAGAAGTTATTGAATTTTTCGAAAAACCTTTATGGGAATTACCTACTCTTATGGACTATAATGACCTTTTAAACGAAAGCGAGTACGCTGCATGGGTGATTTATAATCGATACTATTTGAATCATTACACCATTAGTGTGCACGAGTTACCAGACGGCTATGACCGCCTAGAAAAATTCAATGCATTTTTATCTGGACTGGACATTAAACTTAATGATGCAGGGGGAGTGATCAAAACCAGTAAAGACGGATTATTACTTCAAAGCAGTTCAGTTGCAGAAATGATTATTGCAGCATTTGCAGGAAATAAAACACAAAAAATAGCTGGAAGCTATGTTGAATTTGCAGAACGAAAAGTTCTAAAAAAATTTCAAGACCTAGATCATAAACTGATTACATCGAAACACAGAAGGGATGGTTTTGAAACAGCCAACGCTGATAAAATTTTTGAAAGCACATTTATAAAGCAAACTAAGTAAAGTTAATTATGAAAAAAAAGATTCTTTATACTGACTTCTGTTTTTTTTATTAATAGCAGCAATATAATTAGAACTTAATAATACAGGAGATATTTTCTCGATCGCACAAATTGCATGTGGGATAACATTCATAATCCTCAATTACCTTGGAAAGCTGAACCCAGAAAAATGATTATTCTTGAATTTTAATCCCAAACGAATCGAATAACCCCAGGGTATCTGAAGGTGAGAAAGATGCCCCTCCGACGTTATTATTCTCAAGATCTATCTTGATATTAAAAGACGTTAGGAAATTTACTTTCTTAAGAATTGTGATCTCAAAAACAGTTTGTTTAGGGTCACAAGAATCAAAAACAGAATCGGTCAAGTTTGCTTCAGTAAAATCTGTTTCTAAAAAAGTGCTATTTTTGAAATTTTTTTTTCTCAAATCAAGTTTATAAAAAAAGAAATATATAAGGCAGAATTCATCAATTCAAAGGATGAGCCAATCGTATTTACTTGATCAAAACGCACTCCTAAAATTTAATAATAAGAAAATGCACTTCTTGACGAGTTGCTTTAGAAACCTGGACGTTGCTAAAGTTTCATCCTATAAACTCGCAGGATTCAAAATAGCTTCGGAAAAATTAGTTTTGAAAAATCACGATTTTTGAGTGAGCAATACTCGTAGCTGAACCCTGATTAGTTTTGCTCCAATAAATTAGCTTCAAAAGTTTCTTCTAAAAATGTATCCTTCAAACAAATAAATTAAAAAAGTGACCCAGAAGGGATTCGAACCCCTAACCGTCAGAGCCGAAATCTGATATTCTATCCAGTTGAACTACTGGGTCATTTTGAATAAGTAGATAAATTTAAGACTAAATATAATGTAAACAAAAAATATTTATGGGATTTAAAGCCCAGAATCATTTAAATAAATTCAGGGGTAACTATGCAGAAAGTAATTGTTTCACTAGAGTCGAAATAGTTTTTCCGTCTGACTTACCTGCCAATTGTTTGCTTGCCATTCCCATAACCTTTCCCATATCTTTAATGCTACTAGCTCCCGTCTGAGCAATAATAGATTCGATAACCTTCCCTACTTCCTCTTCAGAAAGCTGCTTGGGTAAAAAACGTGCAATGATTTCGGCTTGAGACTCTTCGGGTTCTGCTAGATCTACACGGTTTTGTTCTCTAAAAATTGCTGCACTATCGCGGCGTTGTTTCACTAGTTTTTGAAGTAATTTTATTTCTTCATCTTCTGACATTCCATCCGATGCTCCAACTTCGCTTTTCTGAAGTAATACCGCAGATTTAATTGCACGTAAAGCCTGTAATGCAAGTGCATTTTTAGCCTTCATTGCTTCTTTAATTTCAGTAGTTAAGTTATCTAATGCTGCCATATCGGTTTTTATTTAATCTACGTTATCGTGTAAAAAAGAATTGTTTGAACGGAATTGAATATCTTCATTGCTATCCGTATCTAAAGTCATTTGCGAATTTCCACTTGCTTCAGGAGCAGCATCAATATCAAAACCCATACGTTTATATGCTGGTTGCTTTTCCATCTCTTCAATTCTGTTGATATTATTCTTAAAGGTGTAATTAAACTTTTTTAGTTGTTCTTTCCTCTTTTCGTTTTCTAAGTTTACGCTCTCATCAATTGAACGATCAAAAGGATTAGAATCACGAACTTTAGTCGCTCCCTCTTCAGCACTTTCCTTGGTTACTAACTTATACTTCACATCTATATCGTTGTGCTTGCCTCCACTTGTAGGTGATGCCAATTGTTCTAAAGGTTCTATTTCTTCTAATTGAAATACGCTAGGCACTTCTTTTACAACAGTTTCTTTAAATGGAACTTGAATTTCAGAAATAACCACCGGCTCCTTCTCAAGCTGAATCGGTTGTACTGCTGATACTTCTGCTTTTGCAAGCGGTAAGTCAAATTCAAAGCTGATTTGATTTTCTTCCTCCAACCCCGGTGTAAGATGTTCCGCATCAATAACCTCAATATCTCGAACGTTTACTACTTCGTTAATAACAAATTCTTGTTCTTCTTTGATTTCAGGTTTTTCTTCAAGCAAAAATGAAGGAGAAATGAATTCGGGTTCAACTTTGATTTCAGCTAATGGCTCCTCAATAACCAATTCTTCAAATACAACATCGAGATCCAAAAGATCTTCGGTCATTAATATTTGAGTATCATCTGGTATGCTTTTTTGAACAAGTGGTTGTTCCATTGAAGTTTCGGCAACCTCTTCTGCAAGATCATCTTCTAATATAAACTTCACAACTGGCTCTTTAATTTCCGTAGTAATAATCGGTGCCGAAAAAGCTGATGTTGCTTCTTTCTTCTCAGTTAGATTATGAACAAAAGGCTGATCTTCTTCAAGGGTATGAATTACTTTTTTAGCCTCTGTATTTACAATTTCATGTTGCTGATCTGAATTGAATCCAGTAGCGATTATGGTTACTGAAATACTATCACCTAATTCTGGATCATCGCCAACTCCCATGATGATGTTGGTATTATTTCCTGCTTCTGATTGGATGAAATCATTAATTTCTCCTATCTCGTCAATTGTAATTTCTTCTTCACCTGATACAATTAGTAGAAGGACATTTTTACAACCTGTAATTTTATTGTCGTTCAACAAAGGAGAATCCAATGCTTTTACAATAGATTCTTGTGCACGATTAGCTCCTGATGCACTTGCAGATCCCATAATAGCGGAACCACTATTTGTTAAAACAGTTTTGGCATCTTTCAGGTCAATATTCTGTGTGTAATGGTGTGTAATTACTTCTGCAATACCCCGTGCGGCAGTTGCTAAAACTTCATCTGCTTTTGAAAAACCAGCTTTAAACCCTAGGTTTCCATAAACTTCTCGAAGCTTATTATTATTGATAACAATTAAAGAATCTACATTATTCTTTAATTCTTCCATTCCTTTTTGAGCCTGCTCCAGTCTTATTTTACCTTCAAACTGAAATGGCATAGTTACAATACCTACGGTCAATACGTCTAGATCTTTTGCCATACGAGCGATTATCGGCGCTGCACCAGTACCCGTACCCCCACCCATTCCGGCAGTGATGAAAACCATTTTAGTTTGTGTAGATAAAAGGGTATACAAATCATCATAGCTCTCTTGAGCCGACTGTCTCCCCACATCTGGGTTTGCGCCAGCACCAAGACCCTCTGTAAGAGAAGCTCCTAATTGAATTTTGATTGGAACAGCACTTTTTTCGAGTGCCTGTGCATCTGTATTACAAACAACAAAATCGACACCCATAATCCCTTGTTGAAACATGTAATTAATTGCGTTGCTTCCACCCCCTCCAACTCCAATGACCTTAATGACATTGCTTTTGTTTTTGGGTAGATCAAAATTTATACCTGTTGTAAATGTGTCCATGTACTTTAAATTTTAATTATGCTTTATCCAAAAATTCTTTAAACTTATCCGCCCATTTTTCGAAAACGGATTTCCTTCCTAAAGGAAGTTGTATATCTATTTCATTACTCATCACCTCTTCTTCTGAATTTGCTTCTTCTGCAAGATCAGCTTCTTCATGATTTGGTGCGTTTTCAAGTGCATTCATAAGTAATCCTACAGCAGTTGAAAATGTAGGACTGGTTGTTTGTGGATCAGAATCTCCAGCTAAATGCTCGTTTGGGTATCCAACACGCGTATCCATCCCTGTGATATATTCAACCAATTGCTTAAGGTGTTTGAGTTGACTTCCGCCACCTGTGAGCACAATTCCTGCAATGAGTTTTTTCTTCGGGTCTTCGTGACCGTAATTTTTAATCTCTAAAAAAGCTTGTTCAATAATTTCAATTACACGCGCATTGATGATTTTTGAAAGTGTTTTTAAAGAAATCTCTTTGGGCTCTCTTCCTCTTAGTCCGGGTATAGAAACAATTTCTGTTTCCTTGTTTTCTCCCGGCCAAGCTGACCCAAATTTTACTTTTAAAAGTTCTGCTTGCTTATTAATAATCGAACAACCTTCTTTGACATCTTCAGTAATGACATTTCCTCCAAAAGGAATTACGGCTGTATGACGGATGATACCGTCTTTAAAAATAGCTAAGTCAGTAGTCCCTCCTCCTATATCGATCAAGGCAACTCCAGCTTCTTTTTCTTCTTGACTTAGAACCGCATCAGAAGATGCAATGGGCTCTAAAGTAACTTTACCCATTGTTAATCCAGCACTTTTAATACATCGCCCAATATTTCTGATCGAAGAAACTTGACCTACTACCACATGGAAGTTCGCTTCTAAGCGTCCGCCATACATTCCAATAGGCTCTTTTATTTCTGCCTGCCCGTCGACCTTAAATTCTTGGGGAAGCACATGAATGATTTCTTCTCCAGGGAGCATAACTAATTTATGAACCTGATTGATTAAGCGATCAATATCGTCTTCATCAATTACTTCATCCGCATTTTCACGAGTAATATAATCACTGTGCTGAAGACTTCGAATGTGCTGTCCGGCAATACCAACAATTACTTCATCAATAGAAACATCTGCTTTTGCTTCTGCTTCTGCAACAGCCATCTGAATGGACTGAATGGTTTGGGTTATGTTGTTCACAACACCACGATGGACCCCTAAGCTTTTAGATTTACCAACGCCAAGAACTTCTACTTTACCGTATTCATTCTTTAGCCCAACCATGGCCACGATCTTTGTAGTTCCAATATCTAACCCTACGGATATGTTTTTACTCTTCATAACGGATCAAATTGATGCAATTACTTGCTGATTGTATTTTAAATTTATTCTCGTAAAATCTGGCTTCTCTTCGACAGCATCCAAATACTTACATAATGTTTTTAATTTAACTGCCTTTTGCTCAAAAGAGGTAAAATCACCCCACTCTATAATAAAATCATAGGAACGTATTTTTAACAAATAACCTCCATCTTGATCTTCAATTTGAACGATTTCTTTCTTTAAAAAGTCATCCGCATTTATTTTTTGCATGAAACCAACCAATGCTTCTATTTGTTTCTCACTTGGAGTCCCAAAAAAAAGTGGAACATGTGCAGTGAAATGATCGGAGAGCGGAACTTTAACTGCCTCAATATCGACATAATAGGTTTCGTTACCAATGATCCTCAGCAAAGGAATTCGCTCTTCAAGACTGACTGTCAACAACCTCGAAGGAGAGACGAATACCTCTGCATTCCAAACTACAGCATAAGCTTCCAAGCCTGCTTCAATACTATTCAAATCTAGGGTATCTTTTACACCAATAGTGGACAATTCTTGGTTTAGTATTAACAATTTATTAACCGTTTCTACATCTAAAAAATCATGCCGATTTTCAGCAAAAGAAACTTCTATGCGCGCTATTTTTCGTTGACAGTTTCTCCACTGCGCAAAAACAACTGCAACAACAATCAAGGTCAGTATTGAAACTAAACCGCCGAACCTATAGAGCTTCATCATGTAATAATTTATGTTTAATTCCTTCAACTTCTAAACCGATATCACCGGCTCCTAATAGCACAATAATGCGCTCTTCAACCAAACTCAACCTGTTTGGTAATTCTTTTTTCGTTATTAATTCTACCGAAGGCCCAGAAATCATTTCCTTAAGAACAGTAGAAGAAACTCCTTCAATAGGTGATTCACGCGCTGGATATATATCCAAAAGCAACACCCTATCAAAAAGCGAAAGAACCGTTGCAAAGTCAGTCATAAAATCTTGCGTACGAGAAAATAAATGCGGCTGAAAAACAACACATTTCTCATCATCAAAAAAGCTTAATTTTAAAGTTTCATAAACAGCCTTTATCTCTGTAGGATGATGAGCATAATCGTCGATCAAAACCCGATCTTCCTCATTAATTAAAATCTGAAGACGCCTTTGAACCCCCGGGAAAGAAGCTAAACTTTTAGCCAAATATTCAATCGGAAGGCCAGCCTTCGAAGCCATCGCCAAAGCCACAAGTGCATTCGACAAATTGTGCATTCCCAATTGATTGAAAAATTGATTTCTATATATTCCATAGGGTGTATGTAGATCAAAATAAGATCCAGAAGCATCCGGCCTAATGCCGTCAATATAAAAATCTGCTTCCTCCGAAACACTGTACGTGATTCCTTTTAACGGGATATTCTTCTCAACAAACAAATAGTCTTTCACTTGGCTTGCAAATTCTTCGTACGCAGTTTGTAAGTCTGAAGCATCACTATAAACATCCAAGTGATCTACATCTACAGAAGTGATACAAGCAATCGTTGGACTAAGGTGTAAAAAAGAACGATCAAATTCGTCCGCCTCAACCAAAGTATAGGTATTCCCACGCGACATCATATTGGTCTTGGAATCTTGAAAAATTCCTCCAACAAAAGCAGTATACAATACATTTGATTGCTCAAATAAATGTGTCAAAATCGCTGTAGTTGTGGTCTTCCCATGAGTTCCTGCAACTGCCAAACAGATTGTGTCTCGTGTTAAATCACCTAGTAGTTTTGCACGCTTTACCACTTCGTTTCCTTGATTGACAAAAAAGTTAAGCTGCGGGTGCTCCATAGATACTGCTGGAGTGTACACTACAAGAGATTCTTTAGAAGAAACAGCAGCAGGCAAAGAACTTACCTCAGTATCATAGGTAATAGTTACACCCAATTCTTCTAAAGAGCTTGTAACTGCTGATCTTGTTTTATCATATCCAAAAACTGAAGCTCCTTGCAAAAACAAGTAGCGAGCAATCGACGACATTCCAATGCCACCGATACCAATAAAATAATATGTTTGCTCTTTAAATTTCACTAGGGTTTTAATTCGTTTTTAATTTTTAGTACAATATTTTGAGTAGCGTTTGGTCGTGCAAACTTCCTGAAACTTTCCTTAACATCATTTTTATTAATTGCTAAAAGTTGATGTATTAATTCTTGAAATTGGCCGTCTATTTCCTTTTCCAAAAGCACCAAAGCGCAACCCGTTTTAGACAATGCCAAAGCATTGTGATACTGATGATTGTCCGCAACATTCGGGGAGGGGATCAACAATACAGGTTTTCCTACCAAAGCCAGCTCCGAAATAGAACTCGCACCTGCACGGGAAACAAGGACATCAGCTGCGGCATACAACAAATCCATTTCCTGTATGAATTCATAAACTTGAACATTTTCTTGTTCGTTGTGTTTTTTAAACTGATCGAAATATAATTTTCCACATTGCCAAATCAACTGAACTCCTAACTTAGAAAACAAAAACAAATGCGCTACTATGGTTTCATTTATTTTTTGCGCCCCTAGGCTACCCCCTAAAATGACGATCGTTTTTTTTGATGAATTTAATTTGAAATGTGAAAAAGCTTCAGACTTTTTATTCTCAACATTTAGTAGCACCTCTCGAACTGGATTCCCTGCTAATATGATTTTGTTTTTCGGAAAAAAACGATCCATATTCTCAAAGGCAACTGCCACAACATTTACAATTTTAGAAAGGGCTCTATTTGTAATTCCTGCAAAAGAATTTTGCTCCTGGATAAGTGTTTTAATTTTGAGATAATGAGCAATAAAAAGAATTGGTCCACTCGCAAAACCACCAGTACCAATTGCGAAATTGGGGCGAAACCACAAAAGAATAAATACGGATTGAAAAAAACTAACAACCAATTTTAATGGAAATAAGATATTCTTTAAAAATGAACCGCGTTGCAGTCCAGCAATCCAAATCCCTTTAATTGGATAACCCGCTTTGGGCACTTTTTCCATTTCCATTTTCCCATAGGCACCTACAAATAAAAATTCTGCATCAGGATACGTTAACTTCAAAGCATCTGCAATAGCAATTGCCGGGTAGATATGTCCACCGGTTCCTCCTCCTGATATGATAAATCTATGAGACTTCACTTAAAATAGCTAAAGGATTATCTTCCTGAGAAGGTTCTGTTTTTTGGTCTTCATCTTCTTTTTTATAATGAGCAGCACTCACACTCAGGATCACACCAAACGCAATACAAGTCATCCAAGCAGCTGTACCACCACTACTCACCATGGGCAATGTTTGCCCCGTCACAGGTAAAATCTGAACAGCAACACCCATATTAATCAACGCCTGAAAAATAATAGGCACTCCAACACCAATAACTACCAATTTTCCAAAAACAGTTGGTGTTCGATGTGCTATAACCATGATCCTAAAAAGAATCAGGAGATAAGAAAATATCAAAGCAATTCCGCCAACAAGACCAAATTCCTCTACAATGATGGCATAGATGAAATCTGAACTACTTTGCGGCAGGAAATTTTTCATTACACTTTTACCAACACCTAATCCAGTTACACCCCCAGTAGCAATTGCAATCTTTGCACGCTCTACCTGATAATTGTCTACTCCAACATTAGCAGGTTGACTAAAACTTTCAATTCGACTGATCCAGGTATCTACTCGATTCGGAATGAAATCAGGAAATGCCTTTGCAGCTAAAACAAACAAAGCAAGAACCAGAAGCCCAGTTACAACAATAAGCGCTAGATACTTTAGGGGGTAACCGCCTAAAAACGCCAACATAAAAACCATTATTGAAATCAGTAAAGCTGTTGATAAATTAGATGGTAGAATAAGCATTACCACTACAAAAACTGGAAGCCATAGAGGTAAGATAGAAGCCTTGAATGTTTGTGGAACCTCAAAGTTATTCGATAGGTAGTGTGCAACATATACCATAAGCACAACTGCTGCCAATGTAGATGTCTGGAAACTCAAACCAACGAAAGGGATACGAATCCATCGACTTGCATTAGCTCCATCGATTACGGTTCCTTGAGTAGCAGTATAGAGCAGTAAAAGAATTACTACAGGTAATAGTAAAACGGAAATACCCTTAAAATATTGATATGGAATTTTATGCACTCCAATCATAAAACCAAAACCGAAAACCAAAATAACCATATGCTTAAACAAGTACTCCCAAGGTGAACCTTTTCCTACGACATAGGCAAGGTTTGAACTTGCACTGAATACAGGGAAAAATGAGAACAATGCCAAAAGAGCAAGAATACCCCACAACACTAAATCTCCACTAAGCAGGTTATGTTTTTTATTCATTATAATTTCTGAACAGCTTGTTTAAATTGATTTCCACGATCCTCGTAATTCTCAAATAAATCAAAACTTGCGCAAGCAGGAGACAATAAGACTGTCTCTTTTTTATCTGCAATTTTGTGTGCAATTTTAACAGCTTCGTCTATCGATTGTGTTTCAACTATAATATCGACAACTGGACCGAATACCGCTAAAAGTTTTTTATTGTCGACCCCCAAACATATAATTGCCTTAACTTTCTCACGAACCATTGGCAACAATCCACTGTAGTCATTACCCTTATCTATTCCGCCAACAATCCATACCATTTGCGACTTAACACTGTCCAGCGCATAGAAGGTTGCATTGACATTGGTCGCTTTAGAATCATTAATATAATTCACGTTTTGAATTCTTAAAAACTGCTCCAATCGATGGGGCGCTCCTTTAAAACTAATTAAACTTTCACGAATAGAATCTTTACTTACCTTAAGAAGTCGAGCAACAGAAACCGCAGCCATAGCATTAAGTAAATTGTGTCTTCCTTGAAGTTGAAAATGTGTTGTTTGTATCATAGTGCTTAAATTATCTTGTTGTACTATTATTTGATCATCTGAAGCGAAGACTCCGTCGTGATCTGGTTTTATAAACCCAAAAGGAATCGTATTGACTTTTGAAGAATATCCGTTCAATGCCTCTACCAAAACGGGGTCTTCGGCATTGAAAACTAAAAATTGATTGGATGTTTGATTTTCAATGATGCGCATTTTAGATGCCACATATTTTGAAAAATTATTTTCATACCGATCCAAGTGATCGGGAGTAATATTCGTAATAACCGCAACTTCAGGTTGAAACATATAAATATCGTCTAACTGAAAACTGCTGATCTCCAAAACATATACTTCTCGATCAGACTCTGCCACTTGACGTGCAAAACTATAACCGATGTTACCCGCAACTCCAACGTTTATTCCTGATTCTTTCAAAAGGTGATGCGTCAAAAGAGTTGTAGTTGTTTTTCCATTACTACCCGTTATACCGATTAATGTAGCATCGGTATACTGGCTAGCAAATTCAATTTCGGAAACAATTTTAATGTCCGAAGAGCGGATCTGTTGAATCAAATCAATATGATCTGGGATTCCAGGGCTTTTCATCACTAAAGTGGCTTTTAAGATGACATCCAAATCATGTCCTCCCTCTTCAAAAGAAACACCCAGTTCATTTAATTCTTTCTGTACTTCTTGTGCGATAGGTCCTGCGTCTGAAACAAAGACATCGAAGCCTTGTTTCACACCGAGTGCCGCAGACCCAATCCCACTTTCTCCTCCACCTAATATGACTAGTTTTTCAGACATTATCGGATTTTAAGGGTTACTATGGTTAAGACGCTCAAAAGGATTCCTATAATCCAAAAGCGAGAAACAATTTTACTTTCATGATAACCCAGCTTTTGGTAATGATGATGTAAAGGTGCCATAAGAAAAATACGTTCCCCAACACCAGTTCGCTTTCTTGTATATTTAAAATATCCCACCTGAAGAACAACAGATAAGTTTTCTATCACAAAAATCCCACATAGGAGCGGAAGTAATAGTTCTTTTCTAATCATCAGAGCAATTACGGCAATGATAGCGCCTATTGTAAGGCTTCCTGTATCGCCCATAAAAACCTGCGCCGGAAAAGTATTGTACCACAAAAAACCAATTAATGCACCCAAGAAAGCGGCAACAAAAATGGTAATCTCACCCGCATTAGGGATATACATTATATTGAGGTAGTCCGAAAAAATAACATTCCCAGACACCCACGAAAAAATACCCAAGGTGAAAACCATTATGGCGGAACTACCAGCAGCCAGGCCATCAATTCCATCGGTCAAGTTGGCTCCATTTGAAAAAGCAGTAACAATAAATACTACAAAAGGAATGAATACCATCCATGAATATTGGGTAGCATTCGGAATCCAATCGATCAAATCAGCATAGTCAAACTCATTATTTTTTAAAAATGGAATTGTTGTTAAGGTAGACTTATCATCTCTTGACGAACATTCTATCCCCTGCTTCATAAGAACACTGGTCTGCTCTAAACGCACCGTAACTTCTGAATGAAAATATAAGGTTGAACCAACAACGATTCCTAAGATAACTTGACCAATAACCTTAAAAAAACCCTTTAATCCTTCTTTATCTTTTCTGAAGATCTTAATATAATCATCTAAAAAACCAATTGCCCCCATCCAAAGAGTTGTAAAGATCAGTAGGAGTATGTAAATGTTTTGTAGTTGCGCGATCAAAAGAACAGGAATCAGGGTACTTATTATAATGATGATTCCTCCCATAGTTGGTGTACCTGATTTTTGAGCTTGTCCATCAAGTCCCAACTCACGAACAGTTTCTCCTATTTGCTTTCGTTTTAGAAATTCTATTATTTTTTTACCAAAAAGAGTAGAAAACATCAAAGACATAAGTACCGCAAGTGCTGCCCGAAAGGACAAAAACTGAAAAAGACTTGCCCCTGGGAGTTGATACTGAATCTCTAAATACTCAAACAAATAATATAACATATTATAATAATTTCAATAATATTTCTTGTATGATCTTACTGTCGTCAAACTGCGTTCTTACCCCTTTTATTTCCTGATACGCTTCGTGCCCTTTGCCTGCCACGAGTAAAATATCCTTGTCGGACAAAAGCATGCAAGCAGCCTTAATCGCTTCTTTACGATCGCTAATTCGCAATGTTTTTTTATAATCTTCTGGAGCTACTCCTGCCTCCATATCGGAGATTATTTGCTCTGGGCTTTCTGATCGAGGATTGTCTGATGTAAAGACAACACGATCACTCATCTTGGCGGCAATAGCTGCCATTTTTGGTCTTTTCCCTTGATCACGATCTCCACCGCAACCCACAATTGTTATTACTTTTTCGTTTTTTGTGCGAACTGAATTAATAGTCTTCAATACATTTTTAAGTGCGTCGGGAGTGTGCGCATAGTCCACAATAACCAAAGAACCTTTTGGGCCTTGTATAGTTTCGAAACGCCCACTTACATTTTTAAGCTTGCTTATTCCAGCTAAAATCTCACGCGAATCTTGCTCCATCAAAATTGCAACTGCATATACAGCCAAAAGATTAGATGCATTAAAAGCGCCAATTAATTGGGTCCATAATTCTTGAGAATCAATCTTCAAAAGCATGCCTGTAAATTGATGCTCCAATATTTGAGCACGGAAATCAGCATAGTTTTCTAAGGCGTATGATTTTTTATAAGCCTTGGTGTTTTGAACCATAAAGGCACCGTTCTTATCATCCAAATTCACCAATGCAAATGCTGATTTGGGAAGGAAATCAAAAAACTGTTTTTTAATATCTCGGTAGGCGACAAAAGTTTTGTGATAATCTAAATGATCTTGTGTGAGGTTTGTAAAAACACCTCCTTTAAAATGCAACCCGTGAATCCGTCCTTGGTGAATTCCATGAGAAGAAACTTCCATAAAACAAGAACTTATTCCAATAGCAACCATCGCACTCAAATGTTTATTAATCGCAAGAGGATCTGGTGTTGTATTTGAAGCTGGAAGCACTTGTGTTCCATATTTGACTGCAACTGTAGAAAGCAATCCAACTGCATAACCCATTATGATAAATAGCTCAAAACACAAACTAGCAACCGTCGTTTTACCATTAGTTCCTGTAATCCCTATTAAGTCAAGCTTACGAGATGGATGATCGTAATAATTAGCCGCCATAAACGCCAAAGCAACACGCGTATCATTTACTCGAACGTAGGTTATTTCAGACGTATCATATACACCTTCATCTTCTACCAATACTACGTTAGCACCCTGTTTAATTGCTACTTCAATATATTCGTGTCCATCAACTGCATCTCCTTTTATTGCTACAAAAAGAGCATCTAAAACTACTTCGCGCGAATCATACGCCAAGGCACTAATTTGTTTGTCAATAGAACCGTAAGTCTGTTCGATCGATACCCCAAATAGAATGTCTTTTAACTGTTTCATGAAAGCTCTAATAAAATTTGTTGTTTACTTTTCACTTTCGATCCGTGCTTTATTGACTGACGTACAACTTTGCCCTTACCTTTTAATTGAACCTTAAGCCCCAAACGCTCCAATAACATGAGTGCATCCATTGCCTGCATCCCCTTTACATTTGGAATTATTTGATCGGCCAAGGTTTGTTCGAGTTTGTTAAAAGCAAATTCATTGGTAGCAAGATTTTGATTCGGAACAACTACTCTTTTAGCTGTTGTATTAAAAATATTAAGTGCAATCTCTTTGAAAACTGGAGCTGCAACCGTGGCTCCATAATAACCCATGCGTTTATTTGGGCGATGAATGACTACAATACAAGAATATTGTGGTGCTTCTGCAGGAAAATATCCTACAAAACTTGAAACATATTGCGTCTCGTCCTTAGTGTAATCTACTTGACAGGTACCGGTCTTCCCGGCAATAAAAAAATTCTTATCCTTGATTTTATGTGCAGTACCCCATTTTTTGTCTACCACATTGAACATCATTTTCTGAACTTGCTTTAATGTCTCTTGTGAACAGATGGAAGGATTGATTACCTCTTTCTTAAAGAGTTTTACGGGTTCTTCTCCAAAACTACTGATACGATCAATGAACTTAGGTTTTACCATTTCACCACCATTGGCTACAGCATTATAGAAGGTTAAGGTTTGTAATGGAGTCATCAAAACACCATAACCAAAAGCCATCCAAGGCAGATCCAAGCCATCCCAATCTGCATCTGTCGGATATGGGATTTTGGGTAGTGCTTCTCCTTTAAAAGGAAGTCCAAGTGGTTTATGCAAGCCCATATTATAGAGTCGATCTACAAATTTGGAAGGATTGTTTTTATAATTATCATAAATCATTTTAACGATTCCTGTATTCGAGGAAAGCTCAAAAGCCTTAGAGGCTGTTAACAAACCATAACCACCTTTTTTAGAATCTCGAACTTTATATTTCTTGTAAAAAGTTAGCTCACCCCCAGTGGTATCGACTAAATCGTCTGCTCGTATCACTTTATCTTCAAGAGCAGCGATCATTGCCATGAGTTTAAAAGTAGAACCCGGTTCATGCGCTTCACCAATCGCATAATTGAGTTTTTCGTAATACTTCCCTTTCGATGTTCTACCCAGATTAGAAATTGCCTTAATGTTCCCTGTTTTGGTTTCCATCACAACAACACTTCCATGATCTGCCTCAAATTTTTCTAGTTGAGCCAATAAAGCGTGATGAGCAATATCTTGCATATTGATGTTTATTGTTGTGTAAACATCATAGCCTTCTGTAGGTTCTTTTTCATTATTATCGTTAATGGGCTTCCATTGTCCGTTCGCGATTTTTTGCTTTAACCTACGTCCGTTCTCGCCTTTCAAATACTGACCATAAGCGCCCTCTAGACCTACACGTAAGTAATTTCCACTCGGATCTCTTTGCTCATACCCTATGGTTCTTTCTGCAATTTTTCCAATTGGATTTTCTCGAGTCAATCGCGATTCGACAATCAACCCGCCTCGGATGGAAGATTTACTAAACAATGGGAAACCTTTGATTTTCTTATAGGTCGAATAGTTTAAGTTTCTACCAATTAATAAATAGCGATTTTTCTTAGAACGGGCACGTTGTAGTTTTTGAAGATAAAAAGAGCTTGACTTTTCAAATAATGCACCCAGCAAAATAGCCAAGCTATCTTTGTGTTTTTGAAATAATTTTTCAGATGGTACCTTTGCATCCCAACGAATTTCATAGCGTGGAACTGTAGTTGCCAGTAAACTCTCGTCATCGGAATATATATTTCCTCGACTAGGCTGAAGCACGAAATTCTTTACGGTACGTTGTTGCGCTAAGTCGCAATAGTAATCACCTTCAGAAAATTGAATTATAAATAATTTATAAACCAAAAGACAAGCAAAGACAAACATACCTAGGACCACTAGATAAAAACGGTTCGTTATTGTTTTTGTCTCTACACTACTCATTGTTCTTTAGATTCTATCACCAATCTTAATGGTGGTGTTTTAGCTGGTTTTATTCCTTTTTCGCGGAGCGATTCCGTAACTCGAGACTCCATTTTCAATTTCATCAAATAAGCACGCTTTTCAACAAACTGACTTTTCATCTCTTTCAATTCGTTATTGAGTTGGGCTATCTGAAAAATCTTACGATCCGCCAAGTGGCCACTCGATATGATTAAGAGCGCTAAAAAAGACACGAACAAAATCATACGCCAATTTTTCAGAGCATCATCCTTGACCAAAAACTCAATATTCAAAAAAGATAGTAATTGCTTCATTTCTTTTCTGCTGATCTTAGTTTTGCACTTCTTGCTCTACTATTTTGTTTTATTTCTTCTTCGTCTGGAATAACCAAGCCACCAACTTTTTTTAAAGGCGTAAACCGGTTACCGAAAAAATCTTGCTCAGCTGAACCTTCAAAAACTCCTTCTCTGATAAAACGCTTTACCAAACGGTCTTCTAGTGAGTGATATGAAATACAAACCAAACGCCCTTCAAGCTTCAAAACCTCTACCGTTTGCTCAAGAAACAACTTGATAACTTCCAGCTCTTGGTTTACTTCAATTCGAATAGCTTGAAAAACCTGAGCTAATATTTTATTTAAAAAACGTTCTGGGATCAAAGGCTTGATCAATGCGATCAAGTCTGTTGTAGTATCGATTCGCTCTTTTTCTCTATGATCTAAAATGGCAGCAACAATTTTATGTGCACCTTTTACCTCTCCATATAATTTCATTATCGATATTAATTCCTGTTCGGAATAATCATTCACAACTTCATAAGCCGAAAGTGTCATAGTCTGATCCATTCGCATATCCAAACGGCCTTCAAAACGAGTTGAAAAACCTCTTTTATCTGCATCAAACTGGTGTGATGATACGCCAAAGTCAGCTAGAATTCCATCCACTTCTTTTACACCGTGAAACTTCAGATAACGCTTTAAATCTTTAAAATTAGCCTGTATCAATTCGAACCTAGGATCGGACAAGGCGTTCTCTGCCGCGTCTTGATCTTGGTCAAATGCAAACAATCTGCCTTTATCTGAAAGTGCTTTTAAAATCTTTTTTGAATGCCCACCACCTCCAAAAGTCACATCTACATAAACGCCATCAGGGTTTGTTATTAGATTTGCAACACTTCGATCCAGTAAAACTGGGTTATGATATTTGGTCTCCATCTTTGTCTCCCATTACGTCTTCGGCTAAAGCACCGAAGTCAATTGTTGCTTCATTAATAGCCTCTTCATAACGTTCTTTATCCCAAATCTCAAGAATATTGACAGCAGAAGAAATAACCGTTTCCTTCGAAATACTAGCATGTATAACCAGATCTTTTGGAATCAATAAGCGACCAGTAGCGTCGACTTCAACCAAACGCACACCGGCAGTAAATCGTCTAATAAAATCATTGTTCTTTTTATTAAAACGATTGAGCTGATTGACTTTTTCCATCATAGCATCCCATTCCTTAATAGGATATAATTCCAAACAATTATTAAAAACAGCACGCTTCAACACAAATTGCTCTGCAAGGTTCTGCGCCAACTGCTTTTTCAAAGCAACAGGAAGCATGATACGTCCTTTAGTATCTGCCTTACATTCATATGTTCCAATAAAGTGCTGCATCTTAATTATTTGCAAATTGAATAATCAAATATAAAGTATATTTACCACAAATTTCCACTTAATACCACTTTGTTGATAAGTTCCCAATCTCAATCATATCATAGGCTTTCACTATAAGAGTCAAATAAATAAGAATGTATCGGTTAATATTAACTATATTTGAAGAGTCGCAAGTACCTAGAGCGACACCTAGCATGGAAAAAAAATTTACAGAAGAAGGGGATTTTAAATACAGTGAAATCGGTGAAGGACAACCCATAGTAATCCTTCATGGATTGATGGGAGGTCTTAGTAATTTCGCAGGTGTTGCATATTTTTTCCCAAAGAAAGGCTACAAGATCATTATACCTGAATTGCCGATATATGAATTACCATTAATCAAAACGAATGTTAAGACTTTTTCAGACTATTTGAAAAGCTTTTTAACCTTCAAGAAAATCAACAATGCCATTCTCCTTGGAAACTCTCTGGGAGGCCATATCGGATTAGTATTTGCTAAAAATCATCCGGAATTGGTGAAAGGACTTGTTCTTGCTGGTAGTTCTGGTTTATATGAAAATTCTATGGGCGAAAGCTACCCAAAAAGAGGTGATTATGAATACATAAAAACAAAAGCACAGGAAGTTTTTTTTGATCCTGAAGTAGCAAGCAAAGAAATCGTTGACGAAGTTTTTGAAGTTGTTAATGATCGAAATAAACTCATCCGAACTTTAGCAATCGCCAAAAGTGCAATTCGCCACAACATGGCCAAGGATTTGCCTACAATGAATACTCCTACTGGTCTCATTTGGGGGGAAAACGACAAAGTTACTCCACCCAATGTAGCTAACGAATTTCACAAATTATTACCGGATTCTGACCTCTACTGGATCAAAGAGTGTGGACATGCTCCTATGATGGAACATCCAGACACATTCAATAAAAAACTATTAGAATGGCTCAAGAAACGTAACTTTTAGTAGCAATGCGAACCACATCATCCGAATTCATTATCAGCAACACGGATGTCTCCAAATGTCCAAACGAGTCCATTCCAGAATATGCATTTATTGGGCGTTCTAATGTTGGTAAATCTTCCTTAATAAATTCCATTTGCGATCGAAAAAACCTTGCAAAAACCTCTGGTAGACCGGGAAAAACACAGCTAATCAATCACTTTAAAATCAATAAGTCTTGGTACTTAGTCGATTTACCTGGATATGGTTATGCACGAACTTCCAAAACATCAAAAAAAGCATTTCAAAAACTAATTACCACCTACTTTGAAAAAAGAAAACAGTTGGTTTCTGCCTTCGTTTTAATTGATATTCGACACGATCCACAACCCATTGACTTAGAGTTTATGGAATGGTTGGGAACAAATTACATTCCTTTCGCTATTGTTTTCACTAAAGCAGATAAGGAAAAACCGATGGCTATTGAGCGTAAGACTAAGGGTTATATTCATAAGATGCTTGATCATGCTTGGGAAGAAGCTCCACCATACTTTATCACTTCATCCTTACACAAAACTGGTGGAGATGAGCTCTTAGCCTACATCACTCAATTGAACGAGGACTTCAACAATCAATAAGCTTTACCCACGATCGATGTTTAATTTTTCAGCGAAGTAATCACAAAAATCATTCATGGTAGCCGCCATTTTTTTATCTTGAGTAGCTCTTAAAAAAGTCTGACTCAGGGTCACTAACGATTGATGAAAAAACACATTCATTTGATCGATAGGCATATCTTTTACCCATAAATCCATATGAAGGGTTTCTTGATTTTTACCATCCCACAAGGACATCAATAATGCTTGCGCCTCCTCTTGATTGACTCCTCCATCGGGTGCAGACCACACGATTTTTTCTGGAATCTTATTTTCATCTAAGGCTACTTCTATGGATATATTGGTTTGTTTTCCCATGTTCTTATTTTGCGGGTTTATAGTTTGATTTGTTGAATAATTCCATCACTGGAGTCTCAAAGAGTTTTTCTAAAGTAACGTCTGGGTTCTTTTCTATATAGGAACGAACAATTTGCCATCCAATCCATTGACCTACTTTACCAGGAGTATCGTTATCGATCTCTAAATAGAATTTCGAAAAAGGTGCAGGCTCAATAAACCTAAGAAATAGAGAAGATTGGGTTTTATAAAGCAATTCGTTTTCAATAAAATATTGCCACATATAACGCTCGTTATCGTGAACCCAATCAATTTGTTCTTGAGAATAGCTGATCTTAACAGCATCAGAAGCATTAGGCAGCAAGAGGTCTTTTAGGTATAATTTCTTTCCATAATAAATCATCTGATCAAGTAAGGTTCTATTTACAGGGCTTTTAACTAAGGTGGTTCCTAATTCATCTGTAATATGCGACATCATATGAGAAAAATCCATATCCTGAACAATGTAGTTCGGGATGCCCTCATACAGTGGGTTTTTTGAACCCAAATAAGTGTCCAACGAGATGATCAACAAAGAGTCTGTAAAAACTGTTTTACTTTGATAGTCCACATTATTGACTAAGGTAACGACATGTGGATCTTGTATTTGTGGAAAATAATATTTGATATGTTTATAAAGTGAGACCAACTCTTCTTTTACAGGTTCCAATGAAGGATAGATATTCTTGATTTCGGCATGCAAAAGCGTTTGGATACTATCCCGTTGTCTTTTGACCCATATACTGTCAGGAAACTGTTCAGGAAACAAGTAAGGGTAGGACTTTTTGAGTTTAACATACTCCTCAGGTGTGGCATTATAAAACTTAAGATCAAAACGATCAATATCTATTGTAACAGGAATCAGATTAATTTCCGCTTCAAGCGAATTTTCGTCAGAACAAGATGAGAAAAAAACTGTTAAAGCGATACAAAAAGTAGCTTTTAGAAAAAATAATCTAGAAATTGAATTCATCTGCTGCTAAAAGTTTTTTGTGAGGAATAAGTTCCCTAATTTTATGCAAAGTTACATCCAAAAAATGGCTAAAACACATGAAATCACCAGAAAAAGTTATTGACTACATCGTAAATTGGCTTAACGAATATGCAGATAAATCAGGAATGAATGGTTTTGTAGTAGGTGTGTCCGGTGGTATTGACTCTGCGTTGACTTCAACTTTATGTGCACGAACAGGAAAACCTGTTCTATGCTTAGAAATATCCATTCACCAAGAAACAAATCAAGTATCAAGAGCACAAGAACACATTGCTTGGCTCGAAAGTAAATACCCTAACGTAAGTAATCATTCGCTATCACTTACAGGAGTTTTTGATAGCTTTCAAGAACTTTTACCATCAACTAAAGATGAAAAGAGTAAGTTTTTGAGTTTAGCCAATACACGTGCACGTTTACGCATGACGACGTTATACTATTTCGCAGCATTAGAAAGCTATTTAGTTGCTGGAACTGGAAATAAAATTGAAGACTTTGGCGTAGGTTTCTTCACTAAGTATGGAGACGGTGGGGTAGATCTTAGCCCTATTGCTGATCTGATGAAATCAGAAGTGTTTTTACTCGCAAAAAACCTAGGTGTTATCGATTCCATTCAACAAGCTGCACCAACCGACGGATTGTGGGGTGATGATCGTACAGACGAAGATCAGATGGGTGCTACATACAACGAATTGGAATGGGCGATGAAACATGTGAACAGCACTTCAGAGAATGACACCGATAGACAAAAAGAAGTTCGAGCGATTTACCGAAAATTACATGGGCAAAACCAGCATAAGATGCAGCCAATTCCTGTATGTGAAATTCCTGCAAACTTTTAGAAACTAAATTACACGATTTAATTTTTTGGAAACAACTTGCTTGAGTTGGTAGTAGCTCATCACTTCCTCTAAAATTTCGACATGATGCGATTCTTTATCTTGTACTTGACTCTGAAGTTCTTCTATTTTTTTATCAATCAACAATTTTCGAAGTGTCAAAATAGTCTCATTCACTAATTGTGGCACTTGACTATCTCGGGATTTTACGAAAATATTTTTCTTTTCCCAATCATGCAATTGATATTGATCTTCGTTCATAAGAATATTACTTACCAAGGAACTCAATTCGCCGTCTAGGGTAGGTATTAATTTATGTATCGCAATTTGACCTTCTTCCTGAAAGTGCTGAATTAAGAGATAAAATAAGGTTTTGAAATTTGCATTTGCTAACTCAACCTCGTCTTGCTGTAGGTCTAAAAATATTTTTTCAAACACCTTTGCTTTTACTTCTGTAATCTCTTCTAAAATATCTTCGTCTTCAGAAAAACTAAGAATAGAATCTTTGAAAGTTTCTTCCCGATCCCCATATAGCATTAAGATTGTTATAATTTGTCGCTCCAGTTCAAAAGTGTGATCTAGGGCGATATTTTGCGGTGTTTCATTTTTTACAACTCGGAAAGACTCTTCTTTGGGAGATGTTTTACGTGCGTTGGATTGGGCTTTCTTTGTGAGTTGGGCCAATGCACTGAACAAAACGCTTTCTGAAATTTCCATCTGCTGCGCACAACTTTGTACATAGACCTCTTGTTGAATCAGATCTGGAATTTTAGAAATACTTTCAACTATATCGCGAATTGTGGCGGCCTTTTTTACAGGATCATTTGCAGCATCTTCGAGGAGTAAAGAAGCTTTGAATTGGATGAAATCTTTTGCGTTTTCTTTAAAAAAGAGTTCAATAGATTCTTGCGAATTTTTCTTGGCAAAACTATCCGGATCTACTCCTTCTGGAAACGAACAGACCTTTACATTCATTCCCTGCGCCAAAATCATATCAATCCCACGAAGCGAAGCTCGGAGTCCAGCTGCATCGCCGTCAAAGAGAACTACAATGTTTTGGGTTAGTCGCTGAATCAAGCGAATCTGAAGCTCTGTAAGTGCAGTTCCCGAAGACGAAACAACATTGGTTACTCCAGACTGAACCATCTGTATGACATCTGTATACCCCTCTACTAAGTAACAAACATCCTCTTTGGATATACTCTGTTTTGCTTCGTATATCCCATAAAGCACTTTACTTTTATGGTAAATTTCACTCTCAGGTGAATTTAAATATTTAGCTGTTTTTTTATTATCTCCTAGAATTCTTCCTCCAAAACCAACTACTCTTCCCGAAAGACTTTTGATTGGGAACATAACTCTGCCTCGAAAACGATCGACCTGGTAGCTTTCGTTAACAATCGTCAAGCCTGTTTTCTCCAGGAAATTTAACTGAAACCCATTCTTAAGAGCCGTTTTTGTAAAAGCATCTTTCTCTTGTGGAGAATAACCTAAATCAAACTTCTTAATGGTTTCGTCTGTAAAGCCCCGTTCTTTGAAATAAGTAAGCCCAATTGCCTTCCCTTCTGATGCCTCCCAAAGCATTTCCTTAAAATAACTCTTGGCATGTTCGGCTACCAAGAACATGCTTTCTCGTTCGTTTAGTTTTTCTTTCTCTACATCAGTTTGCTCAGTTTCTTCTATTTCGACATTGTACTTTTTGGCTAAATAACGAATGGCTTCTGGATAAGAAAAATGCTCGTGCTCCATCAAAAAAGCAACCACATTCCCACCCTTTCCGCTACTAAAATCTTTCCAAATTTGTTTCACAGGCGAAACCATAAAACTCGGACTGCGTTCTTGTGTAAAAGGACTTAGTCCTTTGAAGTTTGTTCCGGACTTCTTTAAACCAACAAAATCTCCAATAACCTCCTCTACACGAGCAGTCTCATACACTTGGTCTATGGTGTTTTTAGAAATCAAATCTTAGCGTTTACTGAGTTGTTTATTGTTTACGGGTTATGACGTAGTTTACCATTAACTCCAAAGAATCACGGTAGGAGTTTTTAGGGAATGTCATTAGAATATCTAAGGCTTCAGTCCGATATGCTTCCATCCGTTTTTGGGCGTAATCCAACCCTCCTGAATCTTTCACCAACTGAATAACCTCTTTTACTCTTTTTTTATCTGTGTTGTATTTTTTAACGGAATGAATCAACCATTTCCGTTGTTTAGAAGAGACATTGTTCAGGGTAAAAATCAGAGGCAAAGTCATTTTTTGTTCCTTAATGTCAATTCCTGTTGGCTTACCTATTTTGGCTTCACCATAATCAAAAAGATCATCTTTAATTTGAAAAGCCATTCCTAGAAGTTCTCCAAAAACTCGCATTTGCTCAACAGATTCCTCATCATCAGAAACGGACTGTGCGCCCATTGCACAACATGCGGCTAGTAATGTAGCTGTTTTCTGTCGAATGATTTCAAAGTAAATTTCTTCTGTTATATCAAGGTTTCTGGCCTTTTCAATCTGAAGTAATTCTCCTTCGCTCATTTCGCGAACCGCTACGGAAATGATTTTGAGTAAATCAAAATCTTCATTGTGAATACATAGAAGTAGGCCTTTAGACAATAAATAATCTCCAACGAGAACGGCGATTTTATTTTTCCATAATGCGTTGATTGAGAAAAAGCCTCTTCGCTGATTACTGTCATCAACAACATCATCATGAACTAGAGTGGCTGTATGAATTAGTTCGATCACAGAAGCACCTCTATAGGTTCGCTCGGTTACTTTTCCACCGCCTAAAAGCTTAGCAGCAAGGAACAAAAACATGGGACGCATTTGCTTCCCTTTCCGATTGACAATAAAATGGGTGATTCGATTGAGCAGAGCAACTTTAGAAGACATCGAATCACTGAACTTTTGTTCGAAGTGCTCCATTTCTTTATAAATGGGATCTTTAATTTGCTCGGTTACTTTCATACTCCATTAATATACAACTTCATTAAAGAATTAGTTTTTCAGCACTTTATTTGCTAGTTGACCGCAAGCTGCGTCAATATCTTTTCCACGCGAACGTCTTATGGTGTTGATTATACGAGCAGCTGTTAGTTTGTTTTGATACATCGACATGGCTTCTTTTGTAGCCTGTATAAAGGTATCATCTCCAATAGGATTGTATTCGATTAGGTTTACTTTTGAGGGGAATTTTCTACAAAAGTTAACCAATGCTCTAACTTCCTCTAGATTATCATTGATTCCTTTCCAGACGATAAATTCGATTGTGACCATTCGCTGTGTCGCTTCATACCAGTACTCCAAGGAAGATAATAATTCATCAACTGGAAATTTTTCTGAAAAAGGCATGATCTTTTCTCGGGTCGATTGAATTGCAGAATGAAGCGAAATAGCAAGATTAAACTTAACACCATCATCCGCCATTTTACGAATCAATTTTGGAATTCCCGAAGTAGATAGTGTGATTCTTTTTGAAGCCATTCCTAGGCCTTCTGGAGATGTTATTTTCTCTATTGCTCCTAGTACGTTATTATAATTCATCAAGGGTTCTCCCATTCCCATGAACACGATATTCGATAATGGAATATCAAAATATATTCTGCTTTGATGATCAATAGCAACCACCTGATCAAATATTTCATCGACATTCAGGTTTCGCATACGATCCAACTGTGAAGTTGCACAAAACTTACAATCTAAACTACATCCTACTTGTGATGAAACACAAGCTGTGGTTCGGTCTTTTGAAGGAATTAGCACTGATTCGACAATGTGATTATCGTGTAATTTGATGGCGTTTTTAAACGTCCCATCTTTACTACGCTGTTGTTGATCAACAGCAATATGATTGATCGTGAAATGCGTGTCTAGCAAAAGTCTTGTGTCTTTTGAAAGATTGGTCATCTTATCAAAATCATGAACTCCTTTACTCCACAACCATTGATATACTTGTGCAGCTCTATAGGCTTGTTGCCCCTGTGCTA
>Ga0307998_1000248_pt1 | contig 31141 bp, 59 predicted proteins | sample Davwhametageno37_FD_203147 | JGI IMG/M metagenome (GOLD analysis project Ga0307998, IMG submission 203147) | Marine microbial communities from Davis Island wharf, Antarctic Ocean - #37 | ecosystem: Environmental > Aquatic > Marine > Unclassified | place: Antarctic Ocean: Davis Island wharf... | reverse complement strand
AAAAATGTGTAACCATAATACATCGCATATGCCCATAAAGCTAACCATGCGAGACCCTTCACTAAGAAGAATGTGAAAGATAGGATCATTATAACACGTGATCTCTTACCTGTCAATGCTTTCCTGACCCTATCTATCATTTAATATCCTCCTGGCACTAGTACATAATGTATCATAAGAACAATGCCAAGTGATGCGGCAAGTCCTACCATCATCTTCAAAAAGTCTCTACCGATCAATGGAAAGACTGACTTGAACTTCTCTTTACCAGTGAAAGATGCGATTGCAAGTTCCCTTCCTGATAGTAAGCCAACGAACACCCATGTCGTACTCATAGGGATATCATTTAACTCTTTAAAGAAGAATAAGATCATCCAATACACTGCATCGATTATCGTAGCTGACCGAACGTATCTAGTGTTATGCTTTTCAAGGACTATCTGCTGTATCTTACCACCGCCCTCTCTGAACATGAAACCAAGCCCGACTACAAAGACTGCACTGATGACTAGCATCAAATCTATAGGTAACTCTCTCGGTAAGAATACAGCAATGTTTGCCATATCATGAGACAGCCATGTCCACCATAAGAAACCTGTAGTGATCCATTGCCCTATTCGCCAGTAAGTTTTGTGTTCCTCTTTCACTGGTTTAGCTTCATCTAACAGTCTACTTACGACCATCCAGATTGCGTAAGCCGCAACTGCGGCAACAGCATATCCCATCATCGATTTCACAAGCATCTTTTCTAATACGAAAGTACTAGCGAATGCTGATAGAACCAAGAATGAGGTTGATACGGGCACACCTACCCGAGTTAATAGTAGCAGAACGCCTGGCGCCGTTGCATGATACCATTGCACTTCTTGAAACGGTATCTTGTTTAATCGACCATAGCTTATATCACCGCCATACATGTACCAACCGTACCATAATGCCCACAACATAATTGCTGAAGCAGACAACCACATGGTTTTCCAGTTGAACTTTTCATTATTTGATGCGATCCATGTACCTAAGGTTTGCACCGAATCGTTTGCTACTACAGAATATGCGGCAAATGTAAAACCTATTGCCATCCAAATTGTTACTAATTCCATAATACTTCCCTACTTAAAATGTGTAACGAAGTTCTGTTTCAACTCCGTGCTTCCACTGACCTGCATCTAACTTAGTACTCTCTACCTTACCTTTCAAAGTAAGGTTTGATCCACCTAAGTTCTTGAACTTATAACCTGCTTCGGTGGATACACCATTGGTCATCTTACCACCTTCAAAGTACATGTTCTTCCACGTAGTACCCAACCGTATGTGGTTGACAGCATCGTTTGTAAAATAAGACACTCCATAAGATTCACTAGTGACCTTTGCTTTACTCTTAAATTCAACATAAGGTGCGGCTAATGCGCTCGTAGATAGTACTGCTATTATAGCTATTATTATTTTCATATCTTTCTCCTTGTTTGACAGCTTTACCCTGTCGCTCACAAAATATAGGGCAGAATTGCCCTACTTTCTATGTATATGAAAAGTTATTAAAGCTCTGGAAAAAGACACTTCTGGATGAATAAGTCTACGTCATCTGGATCGATGCCTAGGCTCTTCATGACATTCGGTGTGTGAGGATTCTGCTTCTGATGATGTGCATAGTTATTCTGTGTCGCTATGCCTAATTCGTGTGAAGAATATCCGTTGTAATTACCGACTTCTTTTAGATAGTATGATAGTGTTTCCATTGCCGCACCAGTTATCTGTGCGATCTCTGCGGGTTCTTTAACCATACCTGCGGCGATCATATGATCAGTGAAGATGGCTTTAGCCCATGGCGGTAACTCTCGTTCACGTTTCCATGATAACGCAGATGCAACTTCACCGAACCAATCGATCATCGGGTGTTCCAGATTAGTCGTAGCAGAGAAATCATGAAATGCGCCTGTCATCTTATTAGCGCCAGCGATCACATCAAATCCGTAGATAGGTGCATCACTGTCAGTGTGAGGGAATACGCAGACATGCATCATCCACATCTTCTTCTCTTCACGCATATCGACAACATCAACGTGTGCCCTACGATAGTCGTGGGATGTCCAAACTCTGTTTACCCAACCAGGCTTGTTAAATTGTTCCATACCAGGTTCTTGTACTTCGATTCCACTACCAGAAAACTCATCAATGAAGTGATTCTGTAAGTCAATGAGACTTTTCCAAATAATACTCATAGCCATGCTCCAATAAATAACATCACTACTGTAACTGCGTAAAGACCGATCAGCATTGTCTGTAGTCGGTTCATTCTTCGCTTTCTCTCCTCGAGTGCTTCCATCACTTTCTCATATGACGCTTCAAGGTCTGTATTAGTCATTTTCTAATTCTCCAAATAGTCTTATTGCAAATTCAAAGCAACGGTTCGCTTCAGGTGCCATACTATCGTCCAGCATACCACGAACAGTGGTCTTCAGTGTGTCTACATTCTCAAATTTGTACATCATACCACTACCGGGAATACGTTTAGCGATCATAGCACCACCATACATATCTCCAAAATGTCGGACATACATATGTGCGATCAAGCCGTCTTTATTATTATCGTACAGCTCCTCGCAATATTTAGCATAGTCTTTAGTAGATTGGGCTATTGACACATCGGCTCTATCGAGTCCATACATGTCCTCTAGTTCGATAATATCTTCAGAAATTAGTTCTGCTCGATTGATACCCCTCAGACCAAGTTCCACTAGAGGCATCTTGTACTCTAGAGCAACGTAGTTATAAAACTGATTTACAAGGTATCGATGATAGAGGGCAGGGTCAATATTGCCGCTCATTAGCACAGACGCAAATTTCTTACGTTCTGCGGATTTGTGGTTCTCCCACGTTAGTTCTTTTAAGTTCACTTGACATCTCCAATTCACTTCGTTTCATAATTATTTAGTCTTACTTTTTACTAGCCTTTTGACCTGCGATCCACTTCTTAGCGTTAGAGTTTTCAGGTGGATTCTTAGTAAACTTAGTAATCTCTTTATATGCACGTAGAGTCTCTTGAACGTAGTCCTTACCTTCAGAGTTATCCACTACAGTGAACTTCTGCTTACCAAAATAGGTCTGGAATGCACCAATGTTCTTCTGTACTGTTGTCCAATATTTCTCTACTTCATCAGCGGGCAATGTACGCTTACGTTTGAGATTACGTGCTTGTGCTGTAGCAAGGTCGGTGTTTACGAATATCATTGCGACATCGTATCCAAGCTTCTTCAGCGTAGCCGCTTGCTTCTTTAATTTATCTGTATCTTTACCAGTTCCGTCAATGACAAGACCGAGTCGACCTTTAAGCCACATATTCTGCTTAACGCCCGTTAGTGCTTTTGCGGCGCCCCGGAGTTCTTGACCTTTGACTGAAAAGATATTTTCTGGTGTTGTCTCTAGTCCTGCTTTGCCCATTGCTTTTTCGAATGCATCGTCTGAGTTGACGACTTTAAAGCCTAGTGCTTGAAGACCTGTTTTACCTACAATGAATGATTTACCTGATCCAGGTCCACCTGCTAGGAATACAGCTTTGAATATTGCGGGGTCATTGACGCCCTCTTCCACTTCTATTATTTCTTCTTTGAGGTAGTTACTGAACGATAGCATTTCTAATATAGCCCTTTGGTGTTAGTGTTGTTATTGGTTTGATCAAGTCCATTGACCGATCTTCCCTCTCATGTAGTTATTTATAAAAAATATGACTGTCGATTCTAACGGTACGCTCATAAGTACTTGCCCAATACGGCTTCACATAGGATGCGTGGTACATGATAGAACCATCTGTTACGTCTGGAATCTTACCATAATCACGCATTATCTCTTGAGCATTGATCATCGCTGTATTATAATCTTTCTCACTCAAAGGGCGATCATGCTTACCGTCACAGTACCAAGAAAACTGGCATTTGTTACGTAAGGGATTACCCTTCTGATCAACGTGTGCCTGATAGACAACATCACAGATAGTATCGGGATAGCTCTCATGCATTACTCGATTGATCGTAACAAAGCCCACTGCTTTCTGACCTAAAGTCGAATCACTTCTAGCCTCATGGTATAGATTAAGTGCGAGACATTCATGCTCACGGATGTACTCCATTTGACGTTCGACTTTTAGTGCTGTTGCTTGATCTATTGCGATCTGATTAGCTGATGCAATAGATGCGTTGATACCTATGAATACTAATCCACCCATAGACAATACTGATAGTAGTCCAGACATAAAGTGTCCTAACTCTTTTACTGTGTAACCTTTAAATAGCATATAGTTAGCTCCAATAGTTTTATTTCTGAGTTTATAACTCTATTATACACGAAAAAAAGTGGATGTCAAGACCTAAATCCGTGAAACGCATTTTATTTATACGCTTTTAGATAGGATAATTCTTACCTCTTAAGCTTGATGAATTTTCTGCGGGATTTGGAGAACTGCTTCATGGGCTTACTGAAGATGATCTCTTCGGTAGTGCCTGTTTTGATGTACCCAACGAGATGACCAGACTTATCGACCATATATGTGTGATTGGGGACATTGCTGTCCCACACAGTGATTTCTTTAAAATACTCTATCATTAGCACTTCCCCTTGTAGCCTAAGGCTTTCATTGCACCGACTGGATGCTCTGCTTCTTGTAGAGCCATGTATTGCTCGACAGTAGTATTCTTAACTAAGAAGTTGACCCAAGCTTTCCAGGGCTTATATCCGTACTTGAAGCGAGCTACGAATGCGGGCTTGTTCTTACCGTACCAAGATGGGTGACAGTTAGGAGAGACTTCTTCCATCAGCTTGGCGCCAACGAAATCGCCTTTATACATTAGGTACATTCCGTCCCAAGTAAACAGCTCTTTATCAAATCTAGTCATATCATCACTCTCTTTCATTAATTTATACAACTATTATAGCATGGCTGGCAGTAAAGTCAACCTTTATTTTCATTTATTTGAGGAAAGTGGGCAGTTTAACGACGGTACCCAGGTCAGGTCCCAAGGTAGTGGGACTATTTGGTAGTTGCGATGAAGACTCCGTTCCAGTCTTTTGGAAGGGTCTGTGTGTTCATATATACACAACGTTCAATCCACATGTCATAGTAGCCATCTATCTGACCACCAAAACTTCCTTTGAGCGTTTCGCATAGTTTTATAGCATCGTCAAACTTCATACTACGATATTTATCATGCATCGCATTGTGAATTTTAGTTTCTGTGGTGTAATCAAGTGGGTCTAGGTCGAGTACTGTGTATATCTCAATGCCGATAGTCTTGCCTTTTACTGCTAGATCATCGACTTTCAAGTAGAAGAAATCGTCTTTGGTCGTACTATATGTGCTACCACCGACAAGTAAAACACACCCATACTCTTTACATTTACTTTCTATACGAGCCGCAGTGCTAACAGCATCTCCAAGTATGTCGTATGCGTGACGTTTGGTCGACCCCATCTCACCGATATATCCTAGTCCGCTATTGATGCCCGCACCCATGCCAATTTCAGGCTTGCCTTGAGCCATTAGTTCTGTGTTGAATTTATCTACAGCCCTTAGCATATTCAGTCCAGTTTGTACTGCTGTCTTGGGATGCTCTGGGTCATCCATAGGCGCATTGTGTATGTGCATAGATGCGTCACCAATGTATTTGATTATCATGCCATTTGCATCAATGACTGGCTCAGATATTGCGTCCATGTATGCGTTCATTACTTGAGTTAGACCCTTCACATCGTCACCAAACGACTCACCAAGCGGCGTGAAGCCTCGTAGATCAGAGAACACAATTGACACTTCTTTCTTGACACCATTCTTAACTATTTCGGGGTTATTCTGTAGCATCAGCACAACTTCTGGAGATGTATATCCAGCAAACTGCTTCTTGATCTTCATCTTCTCGAAGTACTCTTGCCCGTACTTGACTCCGTACACATGTGCGAATACTATGATTCCCATGAGTCCTTGAATACTAGTGATATACAGTTGCATATAAGTGTTAAAGAAATATACAGGAAGATAGATCAAAGCACCAGTCATGCTTATTGATATTACCCAGCCAAATCGTATGTAACTCAGTAGCACAATGGCTAGACCTAATGCGAGTATGCCGATGAGTTTGGTGAACTCTTCTAGCGGATGAGTGATGATATTGTATCTATTTTTAACAGACGTAAATGATCTAGCAGTCACATCATGTCCGTAGACAGCACCAGAAGCCGTAGGAACGGGATTGGAGACACCTTCAGCAGTAACACCAATAAACACTGTTGCTCCTTGCAAATCGGGCAACTCCTTGACTAAATCATAACGCTTAAAAACGTAGTTTGGATTCATCCATATTCTAGAACTTGGGTCAGTTTTTATCGTTGGAAATCCTTTAACACGAACTGCGGTAACCCCGAAGTCGTTTGACTTCACCTGAAATGTGTTGGATCCGGAGTACGCTTTGAATATCTCTAGTACGATAGATGGGTACAGGTCGTCACCTACGCCAGCCAGCATGGGCAATCGTCTGACAACGCCATCGATCTCAGGTAGGGTATTGGCAATTCCGATGCCAGTTGCTTGTGTCTCATACTTCTCTAAGTTTGCGGCTATACCAGGATAATTGTAAATATAATCCAAAGCATCACCACCAACCTGTACAATAGCAGTACTGTATGCTGATCTGTTTTGAGCTTTATTGCTAGGGAAGTGAGATAGAATGACGCCCTGTCCGAGAACTGATGTGAACATCTCATCCATACCTGTACGATCTTCTTCAGGAAATGATATGTTGAATACAATGACACCAGCGTTAGCTTCTCGTAACCTGACAATCAGGTCACCGTAGATGTCTCTAGGTAAGGGATATTGTCCATGTACTTCTAAAGTCTTTTCTGATATGTCGATCAGTACGACATCGTTGACGGGTTCTTTTTCTTGCACTATGAGTTGATCTGCAATCTTTAGATCGATCACCTGCAATAAGGTAGGATTTGATAGCGTTAGCCATGTCAGAAGTAGCGTGGTAATGATAGCAAATAATGGCGATAAAATATACTTCATACGTAAATGTCCACATAATAGCCCTTACGTTTTTTGAATCCATATTTGAATTTCATGTACTTTGCGTAGCTATCCATGACATTCTCCATAAGTTTTATCTATCTGCACACGAAGTACTCTTCTATATGTATGTTCCGTACATCTATTTAGCGATTTAGTGTCGAGTTGCTATCGATTTCCAATTAGAATTTCGTTCGCCTATCAACCTAAGTTGGGGTCTAGTATACTTGTCACCGTTCTTATCCACACAGACTTCTATCTTACCCGTTTCTTCCCATTGAGAAGTCCAATAGACCACCGGAGATTTATTAGCTTTAGTCATTTTGATACACTATTAGGTTGCAACCACCTGAAGCATTACAAGTTCCACTAACTCCAGTGCCATCGCTCATGGTATGTGGCAATGTGTAATCCTTATCGATTGCTCCTTTCTGCTCTAACTTAAAATCCCATGGCTGTTCGCCATCGAGTTCTACTCTAGCGGAATGAGCACCCGCTCCATTCTGAAATATATCTGCCTTGTGATTATCGCCAGTAATTTCTAAGTCTATAAATTTATCACCATTGCCGTGTTGCCTTATATCAACATCATTACTATCTCCTGTGATAGTAAGTATAGTTGCTTTACTGCCAGCACCGTCAAAGTTGTTGCCTTTCTGTAATATATCTACATCATTATTATTGCCAGTTATAGTAGCTTCGATGTATCCATGGGAGCCTGTAGCTAAATCCTGTTCAGATTCAAATGAATTGAGATTACCGCTAATCATTAAGTTTAAGTAACTTACTCCACCAGCCTGTATAATGTGTATTAGATTATCATCACCAAATATGCTTGCTTCTACTGTATCGCCTTGTCCTGCGGCTGCTAGTGCGAGTTTTGCATTTATTCTAGTTTGTTGCGCTGTGGTCGGCGCAGTTGATCCGTAAACTGGAGTTGCGGCGGCCACTGTTGTGCTAAACGAGTACCAAGCTCCCGGTACTGGATAAACAACATTGCCATCGCTATCGAATGTGTACAAGAATAGGTAATCATTACCGTTGCCACCAATGCCACCGACTATAAGCGTATCTCCAACTGTACAGTTTCCTGATGTGCAAGTAGCTGTCCATCCAATAATCGAATTGCCCAAAGCTGATAAGTCTGTATAGGTTGTTGTATCATTTCCTTCGTATACAAAGATATAATCACTGCCACTTCCACTAACATTCATCACTGGTGTACCAGTATCGGCATATGCGTCTGCGGATATGAACCACGCTAGAATTAGAGTGCTACTGATTTTGCGTAATATTGATGATAACATCTCCACCTCCGTTTACTTGGATGAGTGCTGGAACACCGTCTTTGTACATGTTTACGTCACCGTCTATCACACGCTCTGTAGTTACATCTGAAATATGCACAGAACTTTCACTGTAGATGCCAACTTTATCTTCGTCATAGAATGCTTGAACGGTTGTTCTATATGTATTGATCGTAGGAAGCACTGGATCGATTGCTAACTCATCGTCTTGTAGCATAGCAGTGGCATCTAGCACATTGAATAGGAAATCTATGTCGAGCCTGTTAACATCAAGCTCTAGGAATTCTAGTTTATCTTCTTCTAATTCGTCCGAATTTAGTTCGGCATATTCTAGCAAATCGCTATCTAAGTATTCGGCAACTTCTGCTTGAGCTATGTATCCTACGCCTTTCAGTTCAGGCGGTGGTGTGATGATTAGCATGTTGCCGATGTTAGCTTCAGTGATGTCTAGTATCTTAGGCTTAGTTGGAGTAGCCATTCTGTTCGATACTAATGTTGCTTGATATGCCTGATTTAATATGACCTGTCCCACTTCGGTAGAAACCATAATCTCACCTGTCCAGCAATCGCCCACAGGAGGACAACTTGGTAACAGAATAACGATACTTCTGCCCAGTTCGTCTACAGTCATAGTGAAGTCAGTACCACGAACAGATATTGTCGCAGTGGGTGTGGTTAGGGATACATTTTCTCTTGAGTTTCTTGCGATTGCACCAGATGAGTACTTAACAGTACCGAGTGCGATGTTCATTGCTAGTTTGCCTGTACCAGTACTTGGATCATATATAAAGTCATCGATGACTAATACGGATTGTTCTGTGACGCTGACCCTAGTATCGTCTATGAATGTGAGTCCCAGTTTGGTCTTGGCTGTGATTATTTCATCATCCATAACTAGACCAGTTCCCTGCTCCGTAGAGATGTTATCGCCATCTCTCGTTATTTGTGCAGGGTTGCCCTTTTGCGAAGTAATACTACCAATCGTTTCCGTAGTATTACCCAATGCAAAAGAACTAGCAAAACATAGTATAAGTGTTGATAGTAGTTTAATTCTGTATGATGTTAATCGCATTACTATCACCATCAACTGTCATAGTAACTACAGGAATGTCTGTAGTAGATTGTGTGAGATTAATCTCATTGAAGTTACTAGACACGTTACCGCCAACTGTTATGGTATTCACTGCATCGGCAGCATCCAATTCTAGATTGACTGTGTTATAATCACCAGTGGTCGCTAGAGTTGTAGTCGTATCAGAAGCAGTCACCTCTGTCGTACAGGCCGCTATCGTACCTGATGTAGACGCCGTCGATGTTCCGCCAGTAGTTGATCCAACAGATGCAACTCCAGAGTTATCATTTGTGCCACATACTGTTACCAGATTATTATCGCCTGTCACTGTAGAAGTGAAGGTCGTTCCGGTTGTGGCAATACCCATGACGGTCTCGTTAGAGTCGCCTGTGTTTAGGATATTGATCGTTGTTGAACTTGATCCTGCTGTTGTAGCTATATCAGTTTTGTTCGAGTTACCTTGTTGGCTTATGTCAATATCTTGACTATCGCCATTTAATGTTGTAGCTGTTGTAGAATTACCTACTGTGTTACCATTACCGGTTTGTGTGATATCGATTGTACTACTGCTACCAGCTTGTACGATATACACATCACTAGCATATGCCTCTGTTGCGAATAGTGCGAATGCTACTATCGGTATAATTTTAAGCTTTAGATTGCTCATATGTTTTACTCCGTTTTGTTCGATCTCTCCCGACAACGAACGTATTTTTTTTAATTTTTTTACTCCTCATATCAAAGGCGTTATAATTTTATAAAGGTCTACTTGACAAATTGCCAGTATTCCTTCCTCTCCCCTTCTTTAATCAATTCAACTACGGCTTGCTCTATTGCAACTCTTACGGCATAATTGACGGGCTCATTAATCGAATGTCCCATTTCTGCCTCTAGCGAGTTTGTGCCCATATCAAAAAATCTGAAGAACGTCATACTGGTACCTGTGCTTATGATAGTCTTAGTCGTAGAAACGCTAAGTAACACTTCTCCAGTCTGTACGCTCACCATTCTAATCGTGACAGTCACTATGTCCTGTCGGTATTGAGTGCTGGGACCGACACCTAAGTATCGAGCACCTGCACCTCCAGTCAGCACATTAGAATCATATCCAATTATGCCTCCCTCTACTAAGACTCCTGCAAATAGCATCGGTCTCAATTCTCTTGTATCCGAAACAGCCGCACGGGCTTGTCGAATTATCTGTCTCTCTTTAGTTAGATTCTCTAACCCTATTCGTTCCACTACCTGAAACCAAGTACCTCCTCCAACTTCTTGGAGTGCCTTGATTAGCCAAACTTCAGAACCCTGCGTTACAGCGGTACTTATATTAGCCATTCTTTCACTAGGCTTTCTCTGCCCTGTCTTATCAGTAAAGCCGTAAACTGCTACTACTGCTTTACCCGTAGATGGCGCTGGTAACGTCAAGAACTCAGTGTTGTCGTTCTTGATCACTTCCGCCTTTTCTGGCTTATGGTCAAAACCGAAGTCGCTGACCACACTCGCACATCCTTGAGTGAAAAGTACTGCTGTTAATAATGCTATAATACGTATCATTAGAACGAAAAGTCTCCTACAGGAACATCAAACTCGGAAACAATGTCTCCATTGGAATCTGTGACGGTCACATATATTCTACCGCCTTCTTGTTTCCATGCAATCGTATCTCCAAATGGCGTAGTCGCTTCGTACCATTCTCCTTCTACTGTTTCACCACCACCTTCACCGAATAGCGAGTCTGCTATATTCTTAGAAAGCGTTGCATAAATTCTAGACTCTAAATTGTTCTGGAACTTATATGCATTGGTAGATTTCAAATCACGTTCTGCTTCGTCCTCTCGTGCCTTCTTCTCGTCCTTAATTTCTTTTCTTCTATTCGCCTCTAACTGCTCTATTGTCAGTATGTGCGAACTATAACCGTTGCCGTTAAACGCTGGCGACACAAACACATGAGTTAATTCACTCGCTGTTGTCTGTCCCGCTACGGCGATCAGTACCGCTACGGCGGTCAATGTCATCATTTTTATTTTCATAATCGTATTTTTCCTGTTGTTGCAAGATCATGTCTAGTTTAGTTTTAAGCCTAATCAGGTCATTATCTAACATTCTTACTCTATCGATCAGTGCTATGAGGGTCATATGTGACTCCCCAATCACTGGATCGACCTCTTCCGTTACCCAGTTCCATATATAATATATGAAATACCCGAGCCCTACTGCGGCGATGATAGGGAACCCATACTGACCGATCAGTTGAGCTATATCTAAATTAGTCTCTTCCATTAGGCATCTCTAGTGTTGATGGATATTTTCTTCAGCCATCCATTCTCTTGTACTTCGTAGATGTCTCCTGGTTGGTACAGTGTGTGTGATTTTGCACCATCACCGCCAATCTTGCCATCTCGACCAACGCCCATGACTTCACCCGGCCATTCGCCTTTAACCGTGAATCCATTACCGGCCTGGTCTATAGTATAATCAACCCACATCATGACGCAGGTCCATCCGCAATTCTCTCAAAGTAACCATTAGGTCCTACTCTGAACGTATCACCAATCTTTATCTCTACATCATCGATGACGAAAAACTTATCGTCTGGATCATTTTGAGATAGAATCCTGAATCCATTACTGAACTTCATTAGTAGTAATTCTTTCCACATCATTAGTCTTTCCTCGCATCCTTCTGCCCGTCGGCTCGGGCTATTATGTTCAAATCAGGTTTGACTCCAAACGCATGACAAACCATTATATCAATACGTATGACTTCATTATTCATCGTCTTAATTCTATTATCCAACGCCTGAGCGAATCCTCTTTGCGTTTTAATGTCACTTAACACGCCATCCAATATGAATCGCAATGTTAAGAAAACGAAAAACCCACCTGCTAGTGCTGATGCTATAGGGAATCCCACATCAGCGATAAGGCTAAATACATCCATGACTATCACTCCTATTTATATCATTATTTATAAAAAAAGGCGCTAGTGAGCGCCAATTAGTTTCAAATAAGGTGACCAGTTAGTGTATGTTATTCTTCCTCGTCCGAAAACTCCATTATGCCTAACGCTATGAGGGTGGACATTATGTCAGCCATAATTCCTATGATCACGAAGGGTAATGCGAAGTAGAATGCCTCTATTAGCCCCAACTGAAACAATGCAACGACTCCTGCCACATGAACGACTCTGCCTTGCCATGTGTAGTTTATATCACAATCACCCGTTAGTTCCACTCGCTTAGTGCCTATCACCATCTGGAATACTATCCAATAGAACATAGAAGCAAAGACTACAGATATGCCAGCTAAAGCGTAACTAGCTTCAGTGCCGTATTCTGAAAATGCTATAAGAAATAGACATGCGAGTGTTGGGTATTTAAAAAACAAATTAACATCCTCATATGGTAAAAGAAAAGGGGACCGAAGTCCCCTTGTTAAGAGCAGTACTATTATTTAGTACGGGGTGGCTTCCGCATAATCTTCAGTGATAGGCTCTTCAGTAGTTATCCCTTGATCAATATCAGCATCGATCTTGGTGTAGAGATCCAAGAATCCGGCACGTGTATCAGTGTCGAAACGATTGACACATAACTCGATGGCTTTCATACGATCATTGAAGATCGAGAAAGTCTGGACAATGTGGCACAACCTACGAGTCGAGATGATCTCATCGATCCCACCATCTTCGAAAGTCTTACGGATCGCTTGACCCCATTGAACTAGCTTTTCAGCAAAGTCAGTATCGACTGCACCGAACTTGGTCATGTGGTTATTAACAATCTTCTTCTCAGTGGCAGCCGTTGGGTATGGTTGCTCAAGAGTGATAGTGAAACGCTCAAGAAAGGCTTCATCGATTATGGTAGCCGCTATGAAACGACCAGCTTCATCGCCTTGACCCTTAGTGTTAGCAGTAGCAATCACATTGAACCCTGGCTGAGGCATAATAACTTCACCAGTTTTCTTGATCATGAATGGCTTACCCTCTAGGATACCTTGAAGACACATTAGCTTGTTAGAGCCACGATCAATCTCATCGATCAGCAGGATTGCTCCAGCTTCCATCGCTTTGATTACTGGACCTTTTGCAAAGACAGTCTCACCATCTAGCAATCGAAATCCACCGATCAGATCATCTTCATCAGTCTCAGGCGTAATCTGAACACGAACGTATTCACGCTTTAGGTTAGCACAGACTTGCTCGATCATCATTGTCTTACCGTTACCAGATAGACCAGCAACGTACATTGGGTAGAACAAGGCACTTTGTACAATCTTCTTAACATCGTTAAAGTAGCCCCACTTGACAAAAGTACTGTCGGCTTGAGGAACGTAAACTTCTTCAGACGATGTACTCATCACTTTACCAACGGCTTTTGCAATCGGTGATTGCGATTGAGGAATTGCAGAGGGCGAGACTTGCGCCATAGGCATCTGAACTACATTACCAGATCCGATCATCTGGTAGACTCCACGAGCAACCCGTGGCATCTTCTTCATTAGTGTGTAGGCTGCGGAGCCTGTAAAGCCTTGCTCTTCAGCAAACTTAAACAGTTCGGCACGTTCGAAAGATGGCTTGTCTGCATTAGCAGAAACGAAGGCATCTAGTAGGGTACTTTGGGCATCATTTAATTTCATCATAATATAATCTCTCTTCACTTTGGTTTACTTCATTCTATACAAGTATTATAGCAGGTTGGACCACAATGTCAACCATTATTTTCACTATTTTGAAAATTAATTTCATCTAACATATCCATCAGATCAAGTTTCAACTCCGCTAAAGCGAATTTGGTATCTTGGGCTATCGCTCCAGGTCTGACACTTTCTATAGTGGCAAAGGCATTCTGGGCGGCACTTATTGCTTGCATTTTGTTCTCAATATTTAACATCTTTATCTCCATTATATAATTATATTAGGCTACTAATTCAGTGAACTTCTGAGCAACAACTCGGTTGCCCTTCTTAGATCCACTGAACTTCTTAAACGCACGAGCGATCTGGGCTGGGGTAGCTGAGGTCTCTACCTCAAACTCTTCAGTCTCACCGCTCATAGTGTTAGACTTGTCGACCATAATGAAACGCTTATCGTATCCGTCTTGCTTATTGACAACCCATACACCGTCTTTAGCCATCTCTTTTTTAGCCGATTTCTGAGCAGTGCTATCCCAAGGTAACAAGCGATACATCTCATGGGTAAAGTCTCGACGGCTACAGATGAAGAAGTTAGAGGTTGTTACGTTTGGTCCTGAAACTGCCTTCATAATCTTTGCAGTGTTTTCAGTACCGCCACCGTAGTAAGAATCTAGTTCAACTTTCTTGCCTCGAATAGACATGATCAACTTAGTACCACGTCTTTGGTGTGGCGTATCACGACGGTAGTCAACACCAGCGATAACTCGGGCATAGTCACTCGCACCATCAGTCAGAGTGACCAAGTTCAATTTGTGAACTGGGTTAGACTTCAAGAAATCTTTGATGATGTATTCACAGCCGAGTAGAGCGGCATTCAAAGGAGTAGATCCTAAACGCTCCATCGCTGGCAAATAACGAGTCTGGACAGTCTGAGCATAAAAGCTTTTCAACGCTCGGTTAAAATCAGTCTTAGACATCTTATTACTGAACAGTTGGTTTAGCGTTAAATCATCATAGTCAAATCGAGTAAGGTTACTCGAGGCTTCACGAACCGCAACTTCTTGCTTACTGCTACTAGTAGTAGTGAAGGCATAGACTTCGAATGGAATCTGAACTCGCTTACAAAACATAACCAGAGCGATAGTCTGACGGATCACACTAGGCAAGTTGTGATACATTGAGCCGGAATAATCAACTAGCATTATCATGCCGTGGTTCTTACCGTCAGCAAGCGTGGTCACTTGCTTAAACAAGTTATCTTCATACTTGTAAGAGTGAAGCTTGTTAACATCTAGCGAACCCTTGTTAGAGTTACGGGCACGAGCAGAACGATAGGCTGCCTTACGCATTTCAAATTCTTTGGACATCAAGTTAACAACTTGCTTAGTTGAGGTCATGAACTCATCGTAACCAGTAGCGGCGTACTCTTCTCCGCCTTGCTTAATCAAATATTCTTGGTGCTTCTCACGAGACTCTAGAACTTTACTGTAAGGGTTGACTAGTTGATCAAACGCTTGACGATTCATGCCTTGAACAAAGAGGCTTCCATCAGTCTCGACTAGATCCTTCATGTTTTCGTTCTGAGAATTCTCAGTCTCAACTTCTGGAAGATCAGACAAATCAGGAGTAGGTACGCCGTTATCGACAGGACCGACTGAAGACTCTTCAGGCTTCTCTTTAGGTTGACGCTCGATTTGAGAATCGGCTTCATCAGCCTCTTCTTCAGAGTCATCGCTATCTTGATCACCAGATTGGTCGACTTTCTCACCGTCTTCATCTGAATTCGAAGATTCGCCATTCATCTTACCGATGAGATCAGCTAGGTCGTCTTCTTTCAGATCAACTTCAGCAGTAGCGTCACCCTCTTCAGAATTTTCGTCTAGGGTTATCTCAACTTTATTGGTATCACCCTCGTCTTCATTCTGGTCATCTTTACCACCTAACCAGGCGACAAGTTCTTGACATACAGTCTTGACTTCTTCAAAGGTTTCAACAGCCATAGCTTTCTTGAAATATGGCATCTCTTCTTCAGAGAACTCGATATCGACTAGATCACGACCTTTAGCTTTCAGATTCAAACGATCCATGAAACCCATGGTGTTGATATCTTTATTCTTGGTGCCGAATAGATCCATCTCCATCAGGTCAACATAACCACGTTTGAAGTTAGCGACTAGTCCGGGGTACTTGGCAAGAACTGCCTTTTCGATCCGAATGTCTTCAACAACGTTCATGTAAGCAAAGGGAATTCCCTCAGCTTCAAGTTCTGCTGGTGTGATAGCGTTTGGTGTGTATAATGCGTGACCCACTTCGTGACCGACAAGGAGATCCATAACATCAGAAGACATCTCTTTCCAGAGAGGTAAACCTAGTACACGGTTCTCGACATCGAAAAAGGCAGACTCAAAGTTGCCTTGTTGGACGCTAATATTCTCGTTAGCAAGTAAACGGGCTAATACTGATTTTGACTGTAACATCTCTTTCTCCTCAATCTATGTATCTATTATATCAGGTTGGACAGCAATGTCAACCTTTATTTTCATTTATTTTAAAATAAATTCTTTAATAGACCACCAAAGAGCATGATAAACATCACTGTATTGAGAATGATCAGTGCCCTGTCATTCCATAGTATAGACACCCATAACCACATTACGGCGCCTGCACTACCAAAAGCCAAGTCTAATACGTGATATTCGACACCAGCATATCTAAAGGATACTGACACCAGAACCGAGACCGTTGCGATCCACTTCACGTACCAGACTAAGGGCTTTTGTTTCTTTTTCATTTATATCACTCTTTTCATCATTAAGAGTACATTATAGCAGGTTGGACCACAATGTCAACCTTTATTTTAACTTCAACCAATCAGTGTCTTCAGGCATCATTTGTACTTGCCCTTCGAATTGCTGTTGTTCTCTTAACTGATTATAGATACCTGCGTTATTCATACGCAAACCATAACCTTCTTTGTGACATCTGTAGAGTGATCCGCTTTCACCATGAAAATGAATTTCATCTTTACGATCAAACACAAGAGTAATACCACTATTTAGTCTCCAACTATCACCATCTAAGTAACCACCGCTCCATCCTGCTAGGACTTTGTAGAAAGGGAATGTACCTTTGCCTTCTTTGATCTTTAGTACTACCCAATTGTCTGGTTGGTATTCACTCATCTTACTCTCCTCTGTATGAAACAGACACTATTGTTGCCATCTTATTGGTTTGCCATAGTGATCTTCGAATTTGCGTATCAGTTCTTCGTATGTAGTTAGACTTTCATCTTTTATATTATCTAACCAATCACCGAACGCATTCCAATCTTCTGTACGCATTGGCGAGACACCGTACTCATCTTTACCTGCATAGAATTCTTGTTCGTCTAATCCATAGATATCAATACGCCCACAAGAATATGATTCAGTAAAGTCTTTGTACTCTTTAGCAGGACCAAATCTTCCACTAGTCATTTTTAACACGTAAGGTATATTTCTCTCTTCATACCAATGAGTCGATACAGGTCCCATCCAATTAGTGCTGTATGATATCATTGTCTTCCAATTCCTCTACAGTTATTTCATGACCATGAAACGTGTATTCCACCTGTGGTACCCGATCGGGTACCGGTGGTTCCCTAGTAACAAGATATATCACTAGCATCGCCCACAATATGAAGGCTAATCCTATCTTTCGCTTCAAGAGTCCCATTCTCCAAATACCGATGGTGCGAGTTTTCGTGCTTCTTCCATGTGGTACTCACCTGGGAAATGCTTAATAGCGTAATACGCTTTAAGTCGTATCTCCTTGGGCACTTTAGGAGTTTTCTTAGGGTCCATTAATTCTACTAGGAACTCACGAGTATTTCTAATAGCATAGAATCTTTCATTTGGCATAGTCATTAATCGTCATCCTCTAAAGGCTCATCTTCTTCTAAGGGCTGACCATATGATCGACAAGGCGTGATGATAGGTTTACAGTGCATTTCCCACTCACATCCTAAAAACTTCCAACCTAAACTTTCTACTCCTTCTTCATACTCTTCTTCGAACATTTCGATAGCTTCGTCAACCAATGATTCAATTCGGTCTTCTCCTAGAGATACATCTCCAGTGCGTAGTGTCCAATCGTCCCAACAGCCGTCCCAGGTAGACAACATTTCGATCTCTGGGTAGTCTTCACTGATGAGGATGTAATCATCTTCTAAGTCAGGGATAAGAATATTTTCTAGCATTGTCTGAACTGTCGTATCTGGATCCATAACCTCTGCATCACCCTCAGTCACGGTATAGCCATGATCTATAGCAAAGTCTAGGATATTATCATATTCACGATCCTCGAGCCAAGTAGAAATCTCTTCATCAGTCTCGGGCACAGTGATCAGGAATTCTCCAGTTCGCCAACCCAACTCTTTTACCATCATCGCATGTGCAGTGTCACTAGCACAAGTTGCGATCTCATTAAGAGGACGGCTAAATATCGTCAGTTCTAGGACAGACTTTTTGTAAGATGGTTCTAGTTTAAAATATTTCATTATGCGCTTTCCTTATAAGTAAACCAATCTGGTACGCTACGTTTAGTCCAAGCCATCTTGAACCTGTCTTGTTTCGTGTGGTAAAAAGCACGGTACGACTCTACTACATCATCCGTCATGCACTCTGGTGCCGCACCCATAGCTAACGGCCATTTAGATAAGTCGCCCTTTGGAATGTTGTTGGGTTCACTCTCTAAAGCCTTCAGCAACAACGTTTCACTCTTGTGTACCTTGCCATAACGAAAGGTGTACTCTTTACATAGTGCCTCGAAGTGCAACCAATGCCAAAAGTAATTCTCGTTATTCTTCATCGTCCATACAGTACATGGATGAGCGAAGTGTACAGCCTTATAAAACGTTTGTTCACGCCAGTCTGGGAGCGTGAAGTGCGGCACCATTCTTTTGCCAGACTTGGAGGGTCGCTTTGACATTGTACCATCGAGCATTCTATGAGCAGTGGAGAGCATTTGTGCGCTCTCTACGATCATTTTTACGATATGCTTATCGCATTGCATATTAGCGGCAAACACTGGATCTCGATGTAATACAAACACGTTCATAGCTTTCCTCTATTTCATATTGGAGATTGTCATCGTATTAGGATTAATCCCCCTCTCTACTAAATCCACCTTAACGGCTTCAACTTCGTTAATTGTCAGATGCTCATATCTTTGCTTCCAACCCTTATCATCTAAATATTCCAAATAAAACATTAAAACTCTTTCCATATTGTTTCCATTGTACACCATTCCCTGGTGCTTGTCAAGTATTAAGCCGTTGCCATAGCTATAAAAAATAGCGTCAAGGTAAAGACAGTTAGGTAATAAACCACGACTATTGTAAATATAAATTTCAGAAGCGACATTATCATGCGGCGTCTACCTCAGTAAAATATTCGTGGCTGTACTGCGTCCTCTCACCGCCAAATGCCATAACGTAGGACTCATCCTTACCACCGACACCTGGTTCCCAGTAATCCTCACGATATTGCCTACGTGATGCGACCCAGTTAGAGTCTACACGGTTCAACTGCCATGGTGTTTCCCACTCTTCACAGACAGCCTCATTGTCTTCCACGATAGAGTAGTCTAAGACATACTCCTCAAAGCATTCATTGAAATCATCGATCAACGTGTGCAGTACGGGAATACCGTTCTCACGGAGACTAGCCACATTGCTGTCATTGAGGTTAGCATACACAAAGGTTTGACCACCTTTGAACTTCCAGTACTGAGGGCATTCACCCGTACCGTCCCAGTCGTGGGCGCCATAGTTTTCACGAACCTGCGTTTGAATTACTAATTTCATATCAAATCCTCATCGTTCATTCCACCGAGTGCTTCGATCTTATCTAGCACGGCATTTTCATCGCCCATATAGGCATTAGCCATTATAGCTTGATACTCTTGCCACAACTGTTTTACTTGGTCTTCCTTACTCATAATCTTCTCCATATTTATTTGTTTCAGATTATATTATAGCAGGTCCTGTGGAATTGTCAACCTCTTTTTTCCACAACTTTTCAATTATTTCCCAGTCATAGGTAATCTCTTTGGTCTTACGATTACGATCATAAGCCATCTCGATGCCCGTGTACTTTTCAAGATAATCGACAGCCTCTTTAGCTGTCGGGAACTCTTGGATTCCGTTACTATTATTTAGATTTGGTTTTGCTACCCACATATTTAGTCTCCTTAAATTAGTTCGTAAGATGTTTTCCACCCACCGATATTGATGTCGGTGTAGTGGCTACGAAAGAAATAGTCGGTCTGAGCATCATCTTCACAGAAGAACTCTGGACCTTTCATTGCATCGTGAAGTTCATTCAAGAAGCTTTTAGCGACAGGCTTCTCTGCGAAATGCTCATCAATCCAGTAAGTGTTTACTTGGTAATGTGCATCACCGAAGTCTACTTCACCCTTCTTGAGGTTAACTACTAAAGTGGAATGATTGCGGACTGCGATAGAAGCTTTCACTTTGTACTTTTTCAGTACAGCTTTGATTGCTGGTGCTAACTTCTTTTTATCGTCTTGTGATACATAAGCCATAATCTAGTTCTCTCTGTTATTTCATTCTATACAAGTATTATATCAGACTGGATGAGGATGTCAACCTTTATTTTAACTAATTTTAACAAAGGCATGCTTAGGGTTAGCAAAATCAAACATTGCAACCTCATCGAAACCGTACAGCACTAGACCATCTTCAACTGGGTCAGTACCACGCTCATATTCGATGAGGTCGAAACCAGCTGGAATGACTCCACAGAACAAGTGGATGTTGTCGATGTGTTGCACTTCAATATTCTCTGTCATAATCATCTCTCTCTTTATCGATTCAATACAAGTATTATAGCAGGTTGGACCACTATGTCAACCGTTATTTGAGGTAATTAGGATATAATCTATGATTTTTTATGTCCCACTTCTCAAGGACTGGTAGACCGAACTCGTCCTCATCCACGCAGATGTATGCTACAGTCTTCTTGACTATGGCATATCGGTAGCCCGAATCATTGATTGGATTATTGCTAACCCAGACCTTATGAGGAAAGTCCTCGCAGAAGTTGAATGGGTCGTCATTGACAGAGAACTCGAAGAAATTATCATTTTCCTTGAGTCTCCAGCCACCGAGAATGGTAGCTTTATTTTCGAAGTAGGTCTCTTGAGGGGCATATGCCATAATCGGATTCCTAGTTGAAGTTGACTACAAGATTAGTGAAAACGCCATTGCCACCCTCGTAGAGAGTTGTACCTTCGATGAGGTACAGGTCACCAGGAACAGTGACACCGACTTGGATGTCCATGCCGTACATGGGACGGGTAGTTGTGATGGTGCCTACGAAAGGCTCATTTTTGTAGAACCCACTGACTTGTGAGCCAACAGCGTTATAGATAGCATTCATAAATTTATTCATGGTCACTCTCACTTTAGATCGTTATAGACTTTGTACGCCTCAATTACCTTTATAGGCATTGCGTATGGATTCTTCACAATGAAGATCATCAGTTGATCCCAGGTTAACCCTAGAAACTCGCACTCTTTATTCAAAACAGTAGTCGCACCTTTAATCTTCATAATCATCCCTCTTTATCGATTCAATACAAGTATTATAGCAGGTTGAACAGCAATGTCAACCTTTATTTAAGCTATTTTTGCAATCCAGTGGTACATGAATTCCTCAAGAAGGTATTCACTCTCAGTGGCTTGTAGCAGAGTATCTCCGTTACAGATGGTAACCTCAGATGGATCAGCGTTATCCATAACGTACATAGAGTACTCTTCATGGATGTCAGCAACATCGTTATCTAGGTTGAAGTTGAATAGATCAACAAGTTTGCTAGGTATTTCGTTCACATTCATATTCATAATATATCTCATTTCTTTAGTTTATACATGTATTATAGCAGGTTAGACAGCAATGTCAACCTTTATTTTCAAATTCCTTTCAATTTCCTATATTTTTCTCGTAGAGCTACGAACTTGTGGAGATGATTCATAGGCTTCTCAATGAATACCTGAGGATCATTATCATCGACAGCAATAACTGTGACGATCTGTTTGATTGGAACACCAGTCATCTCAAACCAGCAAGCGGCATACACCGACTCTTGGATGAAGTAACTTTCAACGTACTCAAGCTTCTTTGGACGCCTAGATGTTTTGTAGTCGATGATCGATAGAACACCGTCCCACTCTGCAATACAGTCAACCCGACCAGCTACCGAAAGCTTCTCACTGAATAGCGGAACTTCCTGACACCAGACGTTATCTAGATGCTTGTCTAGTACAGTCTTGATTGTATTGAATGTGAATAGATTTGAGGGCATTGCACCCTTCTTCCAATCAGCGTCATTATTGACGTAATCTTCTGCGAGTTGGTGAACAGCAGTACCACGTGTGGAAGCTTGGTTCATGACTCGATTTGCTTCAGCGTCACCTACACGTTTGCGCCAAGCGTCTAATCCAGACTTATCTTGAACACTCAGAACTGTAGTTACTGAAGGTAGAATTGCACCGCTAGGGGTGGTATAGAATCGGCCTTTGTCTGAGGTGTCTGCTGACATCTCTTGGATAACGTGACCGTGTTGATAGTGTGTAAACATAATATTCCTCTCAATTGAACATATAGTATACTACACTTTTAGGTGGTTGTCAACCTTTATTTTAACCTATTTTAACTTTCGTGGCACTTCCTGTTATCGTGCCCAGATCAGCTACATCACCAAGCCTATTAGCAGAAATTCCACCTATAAAGACTTTAGCAGATCCAGATCCAGTTACTGCATCAGCATGAGGAATACAAGGTGGCGGAGCACCTGGATTGGGCTGAGTGTGCGCTGTTATGAGACTGCCAGTCACGGCAGCCAGTTTCGATTCCACATACACTTTAGCCTGTAGTGTTGATAGAATTGTAGATGATACCGTACAAGGAGCTACATGCCCTGTTAAGATTGCATCTGTTATTCTAGCGGCAAAAGGCATTATCGTATCAGGCTAGAGCCGGCGTTAGCCGCTAGGAATGCATTTACTTCATCTATATCCATTTGCTTGCCGACTCTAGTGCCGTCTGCAAGTTGGAATACTCGTAATCTTGTTGCGTCATCTGCTACTGACATATTAACCTCTTAAAATTTTTCTATCGATTTTATCATCGATTTCGTTACCTTCGCCAAAGTCCCAGCCCATTTGACCGAGAGACTCAGGTCGAATCTCAACGAGAAGGTCTTCACCCTCTCGCCCCCTAGTTTCATTACCGTCTGAGTTCAGCTCGGTCATGCGTTTCTGTTTGTCTTTTTGATTTTCCATATTACTATTTATAGTCCTTGATTATCTCGTTCTATGATATATGCTTTGACTAACTCGCTTCGAACGATATCCGACACTTCGAACTCAATGAAATCAAACTCATCCATACGCTCAATGATCTTCATGAATGTACGCAGACCTGACATCTCCTTCTTTCGTTCGCTTGTTAAGTCATCCTGCTTAACGTCTCCGCAGAATATGATCTTACAGTTCTCGCCGACTCGGGTCATAACTGTGTGCAATTCCTGATCGCTCATGTTTTGAACTTCGTCAACTAAAATGATGCAGTCATCAAATGTTGATCCTCGTAGAAAGGATGTTGAAATGAATTCTACGTTGTTCTTTTGCTTTAGAATTTCGTAGGCATCACCACGCTGAAATAACTTTGATGCAATGTCATAATAAGGTGCTTCATACACTTTCATCTTGTCTTTTTGAGAGCCAGGAAGAAATCCCATGTCCCTAGTCGGAACAACTGATCGTACAATATACACTTTTCGATATGATGTGTTTTTTGCCATGACTGCTTTTAGAGAGAAGTATAATCCCAAGAAGGTTTTACCCGTTCCTGCAATACCATGAAGCATTAGATTAGCTCCCTCTTCCCAAGCGTCAAACGCTATTGACTGATTTTTAGTCATGGGAGCGATATCTTTACTGATCTGAAATCCTGTCGATAATTGGTTGTCTGTCCCTATTACTCCTTGTTGCTTAAGTACTCTCTTTTGGCGTTTGGTCATTCGATGTTGCTGTTGGTGAGCAGGCATGTTGCATCCTTATATTTTATCGGGTTTGTATTTTACTCCCAGGACTATTCTTATGAATATTCTTCAATAGCGAATTAAAACTATCGGGAGTTTTAGTTATTCCCAGACGTGCAGGATCACCCAGAGCGGGTGCTTTGGTAATGATCTGTTTGAGGTCTGGATTGTCGGATAGATACGACTCACGGTCATCCATTTTCATTAGTTTATCATGTACTTCACCAGTCTTTCTATTCTCGAACGAGTAAATAGGCATTATATATTCTCCAATTGTTTAAAATAAAAAAAAGCGACCACTAGGATCGCTTCGTTGTGTATCCATCACACAGATATTTATATCAGAATCACCTGCTTAAAGCATCATTTCGTAGATTTCTTTCCAACTTTTTACCTTGATTATGTCTGCATGTTCATAGTCTTCAGTGAAGCTATGCTCCATAAGAATAGATGTAAGACCCATTTTAATGCCAAGTTCAGCATTCTCAGGCTTATCTTCTACCCATAAACAGCCACTATCTAGATAAGGCATTAGAGCCTCATCCTTATCAGCACCAGTATCTAAGCACACAACCTTCTCAAAGGCAGTCTTACCAAAAAGACTTTCGATGTTCTGGTTACGTAGAACGCCTGAATACTGATTCAGACTTAGACTTGTAATACAGTGAAAGACACAGCCTAGTTCTTCGTGCATTTTACGCACATACTTGACTGCATCACGCAGAGGAGGAATACAGCAGATTGCCGCACTCTCGTTGAAGACTTTTATGTGCTTCTTCATATCGGCTTTACTCAGCCCATATACGACACCCAAGTCATATTCGTTAACACCCGCAATTGGGTAGTAACCATGTTCTTTCATCCAGTTATTAAAAGTGTAAAGCCAATCGACTAACACTCCATCACAATCCACCAGAACCAATTTCTTATCAATATTAATCATATCATTCCTATCATTTATCTTATACACATATTATAGCATAGCGAAAGGGGCTTGTCAACCCCTTTCTTTATCTAATCAAACAAAGAATCCTTGTGGGACCTCTTCTGCCTTCTGGCTTTCTGAATCTCAGCTTTACGTTTATCATATCGCTTAGAGTCCTTCTTCCTACCTATTTTCTCGTGGGAATAGTCCTCTTCGATCCATTCACGAAACTTCTTACCTTTAGCCATTGATAGTACACTCTTCTTGTTGTGGTAGCTACGCTACTTTTTTAGGTCGACCTCGACCACGTTTTACAGGAATAGCGGGGACAGGATCAGTGATGATCGGCCCGAACGCTTCTATAATTACTTCAACTGGAAGATCGGGAAATGCTTGCTTTGCTACCATCTGTAGCAATAGTTTAGCGTCTCCTTCATCAACGTTTTCCAGCATCTGGATAAAGATCGATTCTTTTTTGATCTGCGTGAGGTTCTCACCCTCAGACATTTCGTTAACAAGATAAGCTAACTTCCTAGCCTCTCGATAGAGCGCACCATGCGTATCTACCATAATACTTGCGTTGTAAGGCGGAGCTGTAGAAGGGACACAGAATGACCACTTCTTATCGTACATGAGAATAAGAATGTTTCGTAACTCTTTCGAGTTGTTCTTCTTCAAGAACTCAACTTTCTCCTCATTCGTACTCAACTCACACGCTTCCGTAATTATTTCATTTAAACTTTTCATAGACATATTAAAACTCCGATATACTTTCCATTAAATTGCGTAACTTGTTCTTGATAAAGTAGTTAAGTAACTGGCTCCTATCTTTGGTATTCTCTGCTTCATACTTCTCAAGTATCTCTTCTTTAATAACAGCAGGTACCTGCGTTAAATCGATCATCGACTTATTGCGGAAATAGTTACGTTTTACTTCATCATCCATTTTATTTATATCTTGCCAATCCAGCATACGCTTCTTAGTCACTGGTCGCTGACGGATACCCATTACGAATGTATTATCTGCTGACAGCACATTGGGTACACCGTCACCAGCATCACCCTTAAGGATGTGTTCAGCTAGATACTGATCTGGGTCTGAGTGTGAAATCCATCTCTTACGAGTAGGATCATACTGCTTGACATTAGCATACTTATGCAGTTGCTTGAAATCGTGATCACCCGAGAGAATCAGAATAGGCTCACCTACGTTTAACTCTTTACCCTCTTTGTGAACTATAGTGCCGATGATATCATCAGCTTCACACGTATCAATCTGCATAACTCTGTATGGGAAGTACTCTTTGAGTTCATCACGAATGTTGTTAAGAGCATTGAAGATAGCACTCCAATCTAACTCAGAACTATCACGTGCCTTACGGCGATTAGCTTTGTAGTAGGGGAATGACTGTCTGCGCCAATAGTTCTTATCGTCACAAGTAATCAATAGCTCACCAAACTCACGGTGAAACTTCTGTCGGTTGAATCTTAACGTATTTAAGATCATGTGTCTTAGCATGTTTTCATCCACTTGAGCGTTTTGGTGATTACCAATCTGCATCATCATGTTTGAAATCATAACTTGGTTCAAATCTACCAATATCATAATTTAATCTCCTGATTTATTTAATATGAATACATATCATAACATAAATCTTAGGGGTTGTCAAGTACTATTCGTGGTCGTCTTCGTCATCAGCATACATGTCCTCTAGGAATTGTCCCAGAAGGTCTTCGTGATCTATATCCAGGTCTTCCCACATTCTCTCTGATACAGTTTGAAAAGGATGATCTTCTCCTATTGCTCTGTATATCATCGCTTTGATGATCTCCATAGTAGACATAATTTCTAGTATGGTTTTAGGATCATTGGCAACATCGATACCCATATCGTGCAGTGCTGTGACTATATCCCTTACGGCGTTCAATGCGAAGTGCTTTGCGATTTCCTTATCGCTTTCTTGAATCAACTCTACGAGTTCCTCGTTCCGCTCTTCGAACTTTTTACGGGCCGCCGCAAAGTCTATGACATTTGCCATTACAACACCTTCAAGATAATAGTATCTCGATTGATTCTACCATCAGTTTCGCTCTCTTTGGTCTTCAGACTTCTGAGTTCCTTAAGTGCCTTAGATTTGGTAGCTTTAGCGAGTGTCGCAATGTAATCCTCGGGCTTTCTCAGCATCTTCTTAAACGAGTTCTTAACATCAAACCCGATAATCGTACTGCCCTTAACCTCGAACCCATTCCTTCGATCAGAGACCAGATACTTCATCTGTCTAGTCTTAGTATTGAATAGGTACAATTGATCAGCACCAACCATCTTCTCGGGACTCACACTAGCTATCTTGTACTCAGACGAAGATGGCAAGTATAGTACCTTAGATACTTGTTTAAGAGCGGGAGTAGGCTTCTTCACACGAGTCTTACGTGTCGCTTTCTTACTCAAAAGAAACTTTTCCGTATCAGAAATCAGATCACATATGAACTTATAGAATGCCTTTTGCTTTCTAGGTGTCAGGTGACTGTAACCCTCAACTAGATCCTCAGTCTTATCTTCGACTAGTTCACGTAGTTCTTCCTGAACTGACATGTAATGTCTGATGGTATCATGTGCAGTCTGTGCCGCAGAATTTTCTTTGATCATGATGTCGTATATAGACCAGTCTTTATCTAGGGTACCCAAACCGTAATCATCAATACACCCTTCGATTTCTCCAATAAACTCATTGGTCTTTTCACCAAGTAGTTCGGAAGGACTCTTACGCTTCACTGGCTCAGGAGCATTTGGATCGATCTCGACTTTAACAGTCTTACCGTATTCTATTATCTCATTGAGTGCAGTAGTCTGAAACGTTTTATTCTGTTCAGGCAACTCACAGCCATTTAACTCCATCTTACATAGAGCGGCAACTGTTGAACTAGTGCGCCAGTCTTCTGCGGCTTTGTAGTCCTTCAAGTCTTCAGGACGATTGGTTTTCATCCAATCTGTTGTCCATTCGACATAATGCTTCTTGTCATAGAAGTAGCCGTAATGCCGTAACGTATCTAATATTTGACGTGGCATCTTATCTTCGGTCACATCAGCCCAATCAGTAGTCTCTCTACCGATGTGCTTCTCTTCTTGCAGACGAACAGCGTTAGACCTACGAGGTGCTAATCTGACTGTCTTCTTTGCTAATTTAGCCATGCTTGACTCCTTACTTCAATTTATACGAGTAGTATACACTATGATCATTTGGTTGTCAAGAGGTTTTTTAACAAATCGTTCCATTGTCTGCATCTTTTTTCCCATGAGTACACATTATCTACTACAATCTTGTTCTGTGCCAGATCAGTCATGTACTTTCTTCGGACACTAGTCCTATTATATAGATTAATTGCGTTCTCAAGTTCTTGGTAGAACTTATTAACATGGGCTTCTAAGTCCTCTGTGTGACCATACATAGCAGTCATACCTAGAGAAGTCTCTGGTAAAGAGCTATATGACGTATGGATACACATCATCTCAGCAGACATACACTCGATCAAGGTCGTATATGAGGTCTCTGGAAAGTGATTAGGCAAGAGTAGTATGTGACACTTATCAAGAACAGGTATCTTACCTTGCATGCCTATGGCATTTTTATCTATAGTAGTAAACATTACCATAGGATGACCACGAACAGAATCACAGAACTTTAGATTCGACTTGTTTGCTTTTGTTTTAAGATTGCCAAACACACTGAAGTCACTATAGACATACAGCTTTACGTTTGGATTTCTGGGTGATATTTTCTGGAATGCGTTAAACGCCACATCTAATCCGTTACGTGGATCACCCACGAACAGCAGATTTATGTCATCTTCATTCTTCTTAGTTGTTACGAAAGTCTCAATAGCATTGGGCATAACAATACCAGCAGAGTAAGGAATACCTAGAAATAGGTTATACATACTCTGTTGCCAATTAGTCATGAACACTAGCGAGTCGTACTTTTGCCAGCCACCGTCAGCTAAATGCTCGACAGCTGGATCATCAGCAGACTCAGAAGGCATGTATAAGGAAACCTGCTTCTCACTCTTTTGATCTTCACTTGTGATGAAGTCTACTTGAGCGAGAAGCTTCGGATCCACATCCCTCTTAATGAGGTCGAGTATCGATACTACGCAGTTAGCTAACGCCATTAGGCAACATCGTCCCTGCTACATCACGTAGACTGTCCCATCTAAAGGATCTCCAGCCATTCGCTTCAGTATCCCAGACGGGCAAAGAGAACTCATTGACCTTCCTCGTTGCTCCCGTTGTACCAGCATTTTCGACTACTGGAGTCACTGGTATAATATCAGAATTTAGCGTTGCTTGCATCGTTCTGATAACACCGTTCGCTTTAACGAACTCAATTCGCACTGTACCTGCTTGTAACAGGGTCTTCATATCATCTTTAGTCATTATCATTTTCTCCATTTGTAATGTATTCGTTTACCATTATAGCAAACTCTTCATAGCCTGTCAAGCGTTTTTTACCCCAAATTATTTGAGGTATTGCGATCTCGCCAGGGAATTCTCGGTCAAACTCTTCTCTGTGGTCAACGGCATTCTTATAAACATGCGTCAACTCAAACACTTCTGCTAACTGCTTGGCTCTCAAACAATGCAGGCAGTTATCAGAACCGTATATCGTTATTAGTTCCACGGATTATCTTCCGACCTTTTCCAGTCACGCATCATACGAACTTTCTTATCAACATCTAAATCTTTTAGATAGTCGTTATCCCTATCATACATAGCTAGAGCTTCTTCCTCACTTAGCACTTCATGATCGACAATATTTTCGCCGATATGTAGTTGTGAAAATTCGTTTACTTCTTCGCACGTAACAGCATCAAGTGCCCAAAGAGGGTCGACAGTCATATCAGTATTCTCTGCCTGAAGTTGATCCATCGGGATACAATATCTCTGTCTAAACGTAGATACTGCCGTAACTATCACGTACTGCTTACTTAATTCATCTTCTTTCATTTCTATCCCTGTCGGCAATCTGCTGTAATGTTAAACCTGCATTCCTTTCATGCTGTAACCGTTGTTTCTCAACGTAGTCAAAATCCCTGAGGGGAGTATCGTAATACTCCTTAACATCAGGTTCATACATATCCCAATAATTATTCATCTTCATTCTCCACTACCGCTTAGTTGTCACATCAAAGCATGTTTTCATAAACCTAGTTGCAGATGCGTTACCAATTCTCATAGCATCTTCAGAAGTTATAAAGCGGGCGGGCAGAGCCGTAGTACACTCGTCATATACAGCCATGGCTATATTACAGTGCCATGCATGTGCGTAACTGCCTTGTACTTCTGGAGAATCATCAATCATGGCTTGTTTTATAGTCTCAAAAGCCTTCTGGATTTCATTCATCTTCATTCTCCCCATTTCTCATCAAATACCCACTCATAATACTTATACGGGTACTTCTTAATAGACTCTTCTAAGCCCCTTTTGCATTCATCCCACACCCCGTTAATGGAGAATAAGAATAAGGTACATACTCCATCCTTGTCATGGTACTTGTAACACGTGAACTCAACTATTCTTTTATCCATCTCATCATCCTCTGACCAACTACCTACAACTCCAGTATCTTTAAACTTCTGAAGTGATCGTTTAGAAAGTTCTATCAACTCTTCGTATGCAGATTCTTTCATCTATTCAAGTATAATACACCAACTACGGCTCTATGTCAAGTACTATTTACCAATGTCTCAAAATATTTGCGATGATAAACATGCCGCAAGTTACGTTTAGTAATAGAATGAATGTGCGTATAATTGCTATTGGGTTCTCGTTCCTGGCATCATAGCCATCCTCTTCATCGAAAGTTCCGATAGCATGTTTCCACATTACCCAAAACCTTTTCACAACCCAATTAAACCCCATCCATGATTAGCCAATGCGTTAAGTATGATAGCCAAGCACGTTAACATATGTGTGCACCACCAAATAGTTCTGACAACTGCGATGGTATTTGCCTGCTTATCGGTTTCTCCAACTTTCTCACCCAGGC
>Ga0307998_1000245_pt1 | contig 31257 bp, 31 predicted proteins | sample Davwhametageno37_FD_203147 | JGI IMG/M metagenome (GOLD analysis project Ga0307998, IMG submission 203147) | Marine microbial communities from Davis Island wharf, Antarctic Ocean - #37 | ecosystem: Environmental > Aquatic > Marine > Unclassified | place: Antarctic Ocean: Davis Island wharf... | reverse complement strand
ACACATTATACGTTAAGTGTATTGACGGTCAGGAATATAAAAACAAAGGAGACGTAACTCTAGTTAAGTAAAATTGAAACTAAAAAAGCTCATATTACTTACCCTTTTAGGTGGTTTCTTACAACTGACCTCCTACAGTCAGGACATACATTTCAGTCAGTTTTTGTACTCTCCTCATAACCTAAACCCCGGCATGACAGGAAATTTTGACGGACGATATCGCGTCGCTTTTAACCACCGGCAACAATGGCAATCATTTATCAATCCCTTCCAAACTACCTCTATTGGAGTTGATGCCCGAGATTTTCTAAATCTCAAAAATTTTGGATTGGGCTTAAACTTCAATTACGATCAAGTTGGCACTACTAATTTCAAAACCATTCAATTTAGCATACCCGTTTCCTATCGTATAGGCATTACCAAAGACAGCGTGCATAGTATAACACTTGGCGCTCAAGCTGGTATCGAAAGTCAATCGCTTGATGGCAGCCAGTCTACTTTTGGATCTCAATTCAATGGCAATCGATACGATGGCGATAATGCTGGTGAAAACGTATCGGGAAGCAGCGGAGCTAATCCTGTCTTTGCGGCTGGCGCGGTTTACAATTTGGATATCAGCCGCAACCTAAGATTCAAAGCTGGAGTTGGCATTTACAACCTTAATCAACCCGCTATTGAATTTACTAACGGAGCAGGAGGTCAATTGGATAGACGATTTAATTATCATGTGGGCGCCACCGTTTATTTGACACCAAACTGGTTTCTAACCCCTGGTATTATCCATTCTAGACAAGGTCAATTCCAAGAAACGGTTTTTGGCACAGAAATCAATTATGAATTTGATGCAGCCCTTTATCGCTACCGCGCTCTGTTTTTAGGAGCATGGAACAGAAACAATGACGCTGCTATTGCTGATGTTGGGTTTTATTACAACTCTTGGCGCGTTGGATTTAGTTATGATGTTAATTATTCTCAGCTAGAAACCGCCTCACGAAACCGCGGTGGATGGGAAGTTTCAGTTATTTATATCTTGCGCGAATTACTTCCAAAACGAAGCAATTACAAGTATTGTCCAAACTTTTTATAGCGTGAATTTCAAAAAAGGCCTACTCCTTTCCTGTTGCACTTTTTGGATAGCTTTAAGCTTTGCTCAATCTCCTATTCAATGGGCTAAATATGGGAATATTGCTTTTGAAGAAGGCGACCTTTATGCAGCAATTGACTACTTTGGAAAAGCGTACAGAGCAGACACTACACAACTCCAGAACCTAATGAAACTGGGCGATTCGTATCGTTTAAACAACAATTACGTAATGGCCGAAAAATCCTACCAAGAAGTATATTCGAGACCAACACCAATGCTCTCTAGAGCTAATTACGGAATGAGCGCTTATTGGCTGGCTCGCATGCAACAGTCACAAGGTAAATATGACACTGCAGGTCAAAATTTTGAACGATACGCAAATTACGAAGCAAACCCAGGCTCCTTCTTTTGGAAAGATGCCAAGCAGCAAATCAAGTCTTGCAAATGGGCACAGAATAATATCACAGACTCTATAGACGTATCCTTCAACAACAGCAATTTTGCTAGTAATTACACGGATTTTGGGGGTACATTAATCAACGATACCACTCTACTTTACTCTTCCTTGCGCTTTCTAAAGAAGGACAGTACACTAAAGCTTGCAAAGTCGGAACGGACGAAAAAAGTTCAGACTATTGGCGCCAGACAACAAGATTCCAACTGGACAAGGGAACCAAGCTGGGACACGCTTTTCCCTGAAACGGATATGCACATTGGAAACGCCAGTTATTTTGCGGACAGCAATTGGCTGCTCTACTCCGAATGTCCAGATTATAGCAATTGTAAAATCAAATACCGTAAGTTTAAAGATGGAATATGGAGCGAAGCCATTGAGTTACCTCCTACTGTGAACCTTGAAGGCTTTTCAGCTACACAACCCGTTATGGCCATTATAAAAGGAAAGCCCACTTTATTCTTCGTTTCAAACAGACCACAAGGTCGAGGTAAATTGGATATCTGGTACTCTACCTTCGAAAAGCGTTTAAACGACTTTAAATACCCAAGAAACATGGGTAGAAAAGTGAATTCTGCAGGAAATGAGGTCACTCCATTCTACTCAGCAGATAGCAACCAACTCTACTTTAGCTCTGACTGGTGGGAAGGTTATGGTGGCTACGATGTTTTTAAAGTTGATGTAAACAGTTTGAGATCAACCAGTAAAGCGCAAAACACTTCGCAACCTATCAACACTCCTACAAACGATTTGTACTTCTGGGAATCGCCAAAACAAACCATTTTCGTAAGTTCCAATAGGCCCGGAGGAACCAAAATGGATGGTCAGACTTGCTGCAACGACATATACTTTGCTGGAATTTCACCACCACCCGAACCAATTCCAGTTATTGACACGATTATTCCACCAACCCCTTTAGACACCATCAAAGACTCTGTTCCTTTTATTGTTACAATTCCAGAATTGAACAATTATTTACCCGTTTTATACTTCGAAAATGACCAACCAAACCCTGGCAGCTTTAACGCTACAACCAAAGAAAATTACGCTGACCTACTGAATCAGTTTACAGAAAACAAAAACACTTACTTAAATGAGTTCGTGTCAGTTGCAGAATTCAACGAAAGCGATAGTTTAAAAGAATTAATCAATAATTTATTCAACAAAAAAGTCAAAAACGGGCTCACTGATTTGAATCGTTTTATCGATTTAATGTTACCCGAACTTAAGGCAGGCAAAAAGATAAAAGTCACGATTAAAGGTTACGCGTCTCCCCTTGCTGGACCGACCTACAACTTGAAACTTTCGCAACGAAGAATTTCTTCCATTATCAATTACCTCAATACTTATCAAGAAGGGGTTTTAAAGCCGTTTTTAAGCGATACAACAACTTCGGGTAAGATTATCATTGAACAAGCTTCCTTCGGGGAATCTGTAGCCTCAAAGACCGTTAACGATAATCGCAGGAACAGAGCCTTGTCGGTTTATAGTCCTGCTGCGATATTGGAAAGAAGAATTGAGGTGATTAAGGTCGTTGAGGAAGAGTAGCTTAATAGCTTAAAATATATAGTATTGGAACTTGGCTGGAGCTTGGGGTGGTTTGAAACTACGCCCATTGAAATCAACCAACAAGGTTTTTGGTCTTCACTAAATTAAAAAAACGCAGTTGCAAACTATGCTTAAGTGAGGCTCGAAGTAGCCGTAAAAAGAAAAAGGCGTCTTAAACTTATACTCAATAATGTTGAAATCATAATAACATCGAAACAGTAATTCTTGTACTTTCGAATTCCTCATGCAAATCGCAATTCCCATAGTCGTTTTAATAGTGCTGATCGCACTTGCTTTTGGCATACTGTTATTCCTGTATCTACGTCAAGAAAAAATGATTTTCTTAGCAGAGAAACTCCCTCGAAATCACGTATTTAATTTCCCTGGTGATGTAGAAGAACGTTTTATGAAATTAGAATCCGGCGAAACTGTTCATGCACTGCAGTTCAGAGTAAAAGAACCAAAAGGAATTGTGTTTTACTTTCATGGTAACGCAGGGTCGCTTGCAAGCTGGGGACAATGGGCTAGTGTTTTTCAAGAACACAATTGGGATGTGTTGATGTACGACTATCGAGGCTACGGAAAATCTACGGGTTGGATTCATAATGAAACACAACTTCATGTAGAAGCGGAAGAAGTTTACAATAAGATTATTCCAGAATACCACGAAAAGCGTGTAGTGCTTTATGGACGAAGTCTTGGGACAGGCATTGCTTCCAAATTAGCAACCCTGCACCAGCCAGAATCTTTGGTATTATGTACACCCTATTTCAATTTTGACGACGTTGTTAAATACAACTACCCCCTAGTTCCGGTATCCGTTTTATTGAAGTACAAATTCAAAACCAACGAATACTTAAAAAATCTCACTTGCCCTATTTACCTATTGCACGGCACTGAAGATGAATTGGTACCCTACGAATCAAGTGTTAAGCTGAATAAACTAAGCGACACTATTGAACTAACAACCATAAAAGGTGCAACACACTCCGACCTAATTAACTACCCCGAATTTCGAGATAAAATAGAAGAGATACTTGCCTAAAAACAAGCTAGTATTTTAGGAGAATAAGACCGCAACCATTTCTAATTACTGACCTTTCGACGCAACTATTCATAAAAGGTCAAATTTACTTTGATTATACAAGAAGCGACATAGCCTATACTAACCTAATTGGTTCTTTTAATATTCTAACTTTTACAAAAAATCAAGATGTTTGTTGAAATTTAAGAATTCGAAGGTTCGATTTGGACTAATTACGAATCTTTAAAAACGCCTTTTCTATAATGACCATATCCCAAATAAATTGCATACCCATTTCGTTTTACAACTCTAATGATGATTTGCTAAAAATCAGAACAAATCATTATAGATTAAACCAATGGACCATCCGCAATAGCAGTTATTCAAAACTGTAAATGATATGTCTGGTTAGAGGTTGTTAAAAGAGCTAACATTCTTTTCACTGAGTGCTAATTGTAACATTGATATAGAAACAGTTCACTACCTTTGCCCCATAATTATGGATTCAAGTAGATTAAAAACGATTATCGGGGCTAGCTTTATTGCTATGCTTATGCACTCATTTTGTTGCGTTTTGCCGCTTGTTGTAGTTTTAGGTGGTTTATCTGGCGCGGCTTCTACTCTATCTTGGATCGAACCTGCTGAACCCTATTTGATGGGATTTTCAATTATAGCTTTGAGTTATTCGTTTTATCAAGTGTACAAACCCAAACCAGAAATAGATTGTGAATGCGAAACGCACAGTCATAAAAACATACTCAGCTCAAAGGCGTTTTTATGGAGCACAACAGTCTTTACCATCGCTATGTATACATTACATCATTTTACGGATGTGTTTGGCCATACTCACTGACCAATAAATTTGTACGTAATGGTTCCTTGCTGTTTTGTTACAGCATTTAAATCTTCATTGAAAGTCGAAGTCAAAGCCGCTTGTTTACCTGCTTCTTGAAGACACTTGTCCTTGGTGCTCGTCTTTGTTGAATTAATACTTGCCGATATTACCTCACCAAAGCGATTGACCGTAATATTTACTACGACCTTTCCTCCACCTTGACAAACGTAGATTGGATTGTTGAGACCAATAATCCCTTCAGTTCTGTTTTTTAAATAATAAGTAATGTTGGTGACTTCATTGTGCTTGTTACCAAGGTCAGACTTGCCTTTTGCTCCAGTTGAAGTTTTCTTTTTGCTTTTCTTTTTATCAGAGATATTCCCCTCCAAACTTCCGGCTCCTTTCCTGCCCAAATCCGTGGTGCTTTCGCTACGAGCCATGTCTGACACTTGTTTTGCAATTTCTTGGTCTATTTTAGCCTTCTGAGCCTTGCTCAGTTCATTGGTAGCTTCGTTTACTGCTTGGTTTGTTTTCGCTACTGAGTATTTTTTAGCATCTAGCCCTTTCTCTTCTAAATTCTCTGGGATTTTAACCTTTTCAATTGTTCGTAATTCAGAAGGTGGCTTAATTTCCTTCAAGCTCATATTGATATACGACCAATCTTTATCCGCTTGAAAGTCAATTTGTGTAAAAGCAAAAAACAATAGTATGACCAAATGAATGGCAGCGGTTATAGTTATAGCCCAGTAGGAGGTTTTGGATATTTGCACACTCAATATTATGAAATAAAAAAAGCCTTAATCCCTAAAATTAGGGAAAAAGGCTTTCAAGTATTGTAAATGAGAATAGCTTACATCGTTGGCATCAACAAAATAGTCAACTCGATATCATCACTAAGAACCATATCTTTCATAGTAGATGCGTAAGCAACGTCATAGTTCTGACGGTTGAAAGTCAAAACACCACTAGCAGCTCCTGTAGCTTCATCAAAAACTACATTACTTACTGTTTCAACGTTTGTTTTTCCTCTAACAGTAAGGTTACCCATAACTGTTCCTGCAGCCATATCCGAACCTGTAATTTCGAAAGATGCTGTTGGGTTATTTGCAACGTCAAAGAAATCAGCAGTTCCCAAATGACCAATTAATTGCTCAGCGGTATGCTCTTCACTGTAGTTAGTATCTGTTGGAGTAACTGATCCCATATCGATAACAAATTTACCACCAACAAGATCTTTTCCTTTCCAATCTAAATTTCCTTCTTTTACTGCAACTGTTCCTGAATGTGAATACATTTTCATCATTGTACCTTTCCACTGTACTGAACTAGCAGCAGCATCAACAGAAAATGACTTCATTTCAACTTCAGTAGTAGCATCAGCAGCTGGTGCAGCTTCTTCAGCTTTCTTTTCTCCACCACCACATGCTGTCATTGCAAACGTAAATGCTGCAGTTGCAGCTAATAATGTAATTTTTTTCATCTCTTTTAAATTTAGTTATTTGATTTATAGCGCCGCGAATATATAATTATTAACCCGATATTCAATGTATATACATCTATTTATTTAAGGGTTATTTTAAATTAGACTTTGGCACCGAAATAATAAACTTGGACGAGAATTGAAAACCTTCGTTTTACTCACGAACCAGTTAATATCTGAAATGAAAGGTGGAATTATTTGCTCTATTAATTCCAGAAAGTTACAGCACCGATTATGGCCTTATTAACAGGAGCCCATACTTTTTCCTACTATTTAATTTTAACGCTTAATTTTCACTTTCAAAGATTATTGTTATGGTCAACTTCAAAACACAGTGCATTCTTATTACGATACCGCTATTTTTTTACTGTAATCAGAATCTAGCTCAAGACAAACAGCATAATAATATTTCTAAAACCAACCGTACTACTAATTACTTGGCGCTGGGTGATTCTTACACTATTGGTGAAAGCGTTCCATTAAAAAAAACCTACCCTTTCCAATTGGCTGAAAATCTATGATTAGATTCTTTTTCAATAGAAGCCCCTACTATTGTTGCAAAAACAGGTTGGCGAACCGACGATTTAATAGATGCAATTGAAACAGCAGAATTACTAGAAAGCTACGATCTAGTTTCTCTTCTGATTGGTGTAAATAATCAGTACCAGGGAAAATCAATTGAACAATACGAGCGGGAATTTTTGATTTTACTAGAAACAGTAATTCAATTGGCTGGAGGTATTTCTAAAAATGTTTTTGTGCTTTCTATTCCCGATTATGGTTTTACTCCCTTTGGAAAAACTGACCAAGAAAAAATTAGTTCCGAACTAATTCAATACAATATCATTAACAAGCGCATCGCACTAGAATTGAATGTAAGTTGGTTTAACATTACTGACATTTCTGAAAAAGGATTACTTGAACCGAATTTAGTTGCAAAAGACGGGCTGCATCCATCAGAAGAGCAATATCAACTTTGGGTTAAGTGTATATATCAAGAAATAAAAAAGAAAATCAACTAGACTCAAAGCAATTTCACTTTTAAGATCTCACCTACTTATCTTATTTTTAGAATCTTGATTACATCCAATAATTAAAAAAAATAAAATTATGAACCCAATACTAAGAAACGTTTTAGCTGTAATTACTGGTTGCATAGGTGGGAGTATTGTCAATATGGGATTGATTAAAATTGGCTCAGCAGTTTTTCCCATTGAAGGAATAGACCCAAACGATATGGTTGCTTTAGCAGCCGTAATGCCTACCCTTGGTGCTCAGTTCTTCATTTTCCCTTTTCTTGCCCATGCGCTGGGCACCTTTGCTGGGGCAGCAATCGCTGGAATAATAGCAGCTACTCACAAAATGAAGTTTTCTTTTGCAATTGGCGGTTTCTTCTTATTAGGTGGAATTGCCATCAATTATATGCTTTCAGGACCAACTTGGTTTACAATCTTGGATATAGTTATCGCGTATATTCCAATGGCTTATTTGGGCGGAAAGCTTGTAATTCGAAAGTAAGACTCCCTTAAAACTAATTTTAAATCATTCAATTATTAGATCAAAAAAAAGCCTTTTCGAAATTCGAAAAGGCCTTTTCTAACCAATCATAAACCAAATGAAAATTATTAAAATGTGTCTATTGTTTAATTAGTCTTTCTCGAACAACAACAACACCTTCGTTCTCAATCTGAACGATATACATTCCTGGATCGATTTCCACAAGAGAAATCGAAGTTGCTGAGTTAGAAACAACTTCAGAAAGAACAAGTTTTCCGTTTGGGTCAAAAAGACTAACTGCCGTTTCTGAATCTGAGTCAATTCTGAAATTCAGAACATCAACAGCGGGATTCGGAAACAGTTGAAACCTCTGAGCATTATCCTTTTCAAAAACACTTACAAAGTCATTTTCGTCTACATCTTTTTCAACATTATCAATTAAAGTTAAGTCGTAAGCCACCATTTCATTCATAGCCACGCTTCTAGAATCTTCCCCTCCTACCAAGTAAACAACTTGGTCGATTACAAATGTTCCTGTTGCCCATCTGCTATCGCCTGGGTGTGATTCTTGTTTTGACCAAGTGTCAGTATCAGGTATATACTGATAAAAATAGCCCGAATCAAAATTTTGATGTTGCTCATTTTCACCAGATATAATATATCCATACTTTCCACTGTCAAATTGTGCTCCAGCTACTCTACCTTCTCCAGGAAAATCAGACATTTTTGTCCAAGTTCCATCAATACTATTGAATTTATAAAAATCGTTGTAGATATTGGTAGAAGCCAATCTAAATCCAGGAACAAACGTAGATCCGTGACCAAATCCAACATAAGCATCTGTACCTATTCCAAAATAGTAAGGGTGATGTCTTGTGTTTCCAGGTATATTAGAATGTTTTTTCCAAGAGTCTGCAGCAATATCATATTCATACCAGTCGTTTAAGTTCCCTGCAGCACTACCTCCTGCTCCTACAAACAGTTTTCCGTTAGTTGTGGACACAAATGCAGGGTGAAATCTAGCCGCACAAGTACATGATGTAAGCTCTACCCAAGTATTAGTGGTAGGATCATATTCCCACAAATCTTTCAAGTTTTGATTTGTAGTGCTGATTCCAAAACCAACATAAGCTTTTCCATTGTTTGTTACAGCATAAGCGAATCCTCTAGCAGGGCCAGGAAAGTCTGCCATCTTAGTCCAAGAATCAGATAGAGGATCGTATCTATAAAAGTCTTTTACCATAGTAGTAGTTACTCCAGCAAGCACGTATCCATTACCGTCCAAAGCAAACGTAATTGGATGGTGTCGTGCAGCTCCTGGGAATGATGCTTTAGTTTGCCAGTTAAATTGGCCAATAGCTAATAAACTACTAAGTACAAGAATTGAAGAGAGATATAAGTTTTTCATGTTTTTAATTAAGTGTTCAATGAGATTACAAACCTAAAACTAAATGGTTTGGATTTATTACTAAATAGTCATTTACCTGACAACTAACTCGTAACAATTGCAACTTTCAACTTACTAAATAACGCTCAAGTCATTTGTGTTATTTAAACCGGTTATTTACTTCCTTAAACTTTTCATTGAGCAGTTTAAATTCTAATTCTCCTAAATATTCTTTAAGATGTTCTATAATTCCTAAAGACTTTTTAATTCGCGCATCAGTGCCCTTTAGGTTGGATACTAAATAAATCAGCGTTCGTTGCTTTCCCGGAGTAAGTTTATGAAAGTACTGGTCCGCATCATCCTCTTGGGCCAACATTTCGCCAAGTTCATCTGGCATTGGCATACCATATTTACTCTCTTCATTTTTTAGGTGAATATCAATGAGTTCACCCAATTGAAGTCCCAATTTTTTTCTAATTGTGCTATTAACTATTATATAGCGTTCGTGCCCCCTAACCTTAACCGAAATATGCGATTCAAGTTTGTTATTGAACACAACCTTGACTCTTGGACTTTTAACTGCACCAAACTCAGGAATTAACCATTCAGGAATAAAAACGATATAATACCAACCTAGCGAAGAATCGTGTTTTTCAAGCGGAGCAGAAAACTTAATATCGAATTTTAAATTGTTAGGCAATTGCTCATTATTAGATTGCAAAAAATGACAAAAAAAAACCCCAACCAACTAAATTGGAAGGGGATTTTTTGTTCATTTAAGTCATTTACTCTGCAGCATCGCTTTCAGAATCACTAAACGCATCAGACACTTCATCTTCGTATCCAGTCATAAGAATAATACAACCTTTAATAAAGGAAGAACCATCCTCAGCTATATAAGCTGGAATCAAGAAATCTATATATACTTCATACAAACCTAATTCTGGATCAGGCTCAAAATTAAATTGCTTTTGTGAACTTTTAAATTCACCCAAAATGTTTCTTTTCTTCTCACCTTGAGGTTTGTCGTATACTCTAATCGTAATATCCTTAGGAAGTAATTCAGTATTAAACACAAAACGATACCTAGCATCATAATAAATTGGAATACTGATTTCCTTTACGTAATTGAAACGTTTGAATACGATACGATTAGTAATCATATTCGTGTATTTAAAAGGAACTAATGCCTTTCTACATTTAATGACCACATCATCCTTTGGGCAATATGAAGCCGGAGCTTGTTGAGCATTTAGGTAACTCGAAGCAAGTAAAACTACAATTGATAGTAATATTCTCATAATTTCTACTTTCTAAAATTAAACTTTAGTAATTCGAGTTCTTAATTCGGTAATTATAATAGACAGCTCATCCATATGCTCTTGAGAAATTTTATAATCTCTAAAAGATGCAATATTTTGAGAATTTTTATTCTCCTCTAATCGCATAAAGAATTTATCAAGTTTATTCAAGTCCTTTGTAAGCTGCTCTATGTCATCCGTTTGATTGTTATTTGAACGCAAAGCTTTGACCAAGTTATCAAGAATAGTCATTTGCTCAACCAATCTTCCAGAAATCACATGTTGATTGCCTGTATTAGAAGCTTTAACTCCTAAGTACATCCCTTCTATCCAAGCTCCAGCAAAAATTATATGAGTAACATCTTGTAAGTTGTTTTCATCAACGAACATATCTGTTTGCATTTGAATATCAATCATAACATTAATGATTGAGTCTTGATTCCCTAAACTATTTTGAAATCTTTTCATCAATTCTTCCGATTCAAACACTGCTCCAAATCCAATTTTATCAGACAAGCTCTTTATCGTTTTTAAATATGCAGTTGCATCTTGACTTTGCCCATTGAGCACTATGTAAGCTAAATCTGCAGAATAAACTCCAAAATTCAATATTTTCTGAGACTTCGTTATATACTGTTGCTCATTAGAAGCTGGATTAGTTAATCCTTTGACATAAGCAAGTCCTGATTTTTGAAAAATAGAACCGATTTGTAATGCAGAAGGTAAGTAAAAAGACTCAGGTTCTTGGTCTTCTCCTTCCTCAGCCATTTCATTCAGTAAATCATCCTGAGTCTGCTCTTCCTTAGAAACTTCTTGCTTAGTTCCTTCTCCGCATGATGAAAATATCATTGTTGAAATAAACAAAGCTGTAATTATCTTCTTATCCATTATTAGGAAATTAGTTTAGTACTTGATATTAATTTTTGAATCCTGAGTAAAAAATAACACACCCTTTATCAACTATGCTTGCATCACTATTATTTGAAGCAGGAATAATGTAATCGATATAAATCCTATTATGCGTTGACGTTTTAGGTGGATCATATACAAAATGTCTTTCATGACTCGTACCATCATATATTTTCTTACGACTTGAATTGCTCGCAGGCTTATCATAAATTTCAATTTTCACATCCTGGTGTAATCCTTCTGTGTTAAAAACAAATCTATAGTTAGCATCATGGAAAAGTGGCACCTCTACTTCTTTAAACTGACTTTTTGAATTGAACGTAATTTTTGTGATTTTGAATGCGTAATAATGAAATGGCTTTAAATCATGCTTACATTTTTTCTTCACCTCTTCATCCCATTTACAAGAGTTTCTAACCGTTTGGGCTTGAATTGAAAGAGTCGCACATGAAAGAGCTAGAACTAAAAATAAATTTCTCATCGTTATATAAGTTTTTAGGTAATAATTAAGATTTGGTTATTTCACTACGCAAATCTCTTACCATTTCATAAAGTTTCTTCCAATCTTCATCTGTTAGAGCTGTTGAATCATAAGAATATTCATCGGCACCCTTAACTCCTTCAATTGCCATAAAGTAATCCAAAATTGCTTGATACTTCCCTTCAATTGCGATAGTAGTTTCATTTCTATTTGGCTGAAATTGAAGACCCTTAACAAGATTACCAACAATACTCATTTGCTCTGCTAAACGTGCTTTAAGATTGTCGTTACCACTACTTCTAATGGCATCCAAACCTATATACATTCCTTCAGTCCATGCTCCAGCAAAAATCACCATTGCAGAATGCTCTTCACTATTCTCTGCAATTAACATGTCTGTTCTTTCTTGAAACTCAAGCATAATATTAAAAACTGAATCTTTATTCCCGATATTAGCTTCAAAGCGTTCAAATATAGGACCCGAATTAAAAATACCAGACATTCCTGTTTCGTCAGCTAACTGTCTAACAGATTTTAAATATTGAATTGACATTTGAGACTGATCATTTAGAATACAATAGAATAAATCGCCACTGTAAACACCAAAATTGAGTAGTTTTTCAAATTTTGAATGGTAATCAGAAACTTTATCCGGAGCATTAGTAATTCCGTCTATATAAGTAAGACCAGAATTCTTAAACATTGAACTAATTTGAAGTGCTGACGGAATAATAAATTCAGGTTCATCGTCATCTTCTGCCATAACTTCAACTTCTTGAACTACCGCTTCCTCGTTATCTTCTATAGGATTAGCATCAGGTGCTTTTGAATCTCCACATGAAATTGCAAAAACACATACTACAATAGCTAATACTGAACTGACTTTCTTATTCATTTTTTATTCTTTTTGGGCTTATAATTGCGAATATATATAAATTACTCTATTGGATTTTTCTTACCCTTTTCCTTTTTTAAAAATCTATGTCTTCTAATCCGGCTCCGATTAGTATACATCCTCTATTTCTCACGTGATTATTAAACTCGGGATCACCCGGTATTTTAATGGATAAATATATCCTTGTTCCTTCAAAACCCGGAGTAGTTTCATAACTAAATGTCTTTGCTGTAGATTGAGCTAGAACTTTAGAACCTGCTAATTTGTGGGGTTTATCAGTAACCTTCATTTCCACTCCAGTTGGCATTCCTTCAGCATTAATAACGAATTTATATTTCGTGGTATGATAAATTGGAATTGCAATTTCTTTAACTTGGGTGTAGGCTTTGTAATGAATTTTAGCTGGAGTAATTTTTTCCAATTTAAATGGAGCAATTTCTACTTTAATCTTTTCAGTTGTTTCCTTATATGTGCAACTCTCTTTAATTGTGATTTCTTTTGGGGCGGAATCATTTGACTTGCCTTTTTTCTTTTGACCAAAAGAAAAAGTGGAAAGAAACACCATCATTAAAACCGTTACTCCTATGCCTTTTGTACTCATTTTATTGATTTTTTAAGGTGCGACTAAAATAGCAAACTAAATATGGTTTCCAAGTACCTTAGAGAATAGGCTATCAACAAAAAACATAAGCGTAACTAACTAATAATGTACATTTTAGATTAATTTTTATGATTAGTTCACATTCTTAAAAGTTTCTTAGTTTTGGTCGAAACACTCAAAAATTAAACTAACAAATAAAATCTATTAAAATGAAGGGTAATATAAAGTTCATATTCATGTCCGTAATTGGGCTTTTTATGTTTGGATTGTCATACGGACAAGCAGACGAGAACCAAGCTATTGATGAAGATGTAGCTGTTGTTGTACAAACCACTGAAGCATCGGAAGAAGCGATGACTGAAGTAACAGCAGAAGAAACTATCGCTGCAGAAGAAGGATCAACGGAAGAAGAAGTTGTTGCAAAAGAGGAACACGGTGGGCATGGCCATAAAGGAATGAGTACCCTAGATCTTATCGCGTTATTAGTATTGCTTGCTGCGCTTTTCACATTTATCAATATTCACTATATAAAGCTTCCAGGAACAATTGGACTTATGCTTCAAGCTTTGTTTTTGAGCCTATTAATTGTTGGGGCAGGATTTATATTCCCTTCAATTAGGGAGGGTGCAGAAAACATAATGCGTAATGTTGATTTCACAGAAGTACTGCTAAATATTATGCTTAGCTTCTTGCTTTATGCTGGTGCATTGCATGTTGACATTGATAAGCTAAAAGAAGAATCCGCTTCAGTAGTTGTTCTTGCAATTTTCGGAACGTTAATGTCGACTTTTTTAATTGCTACAGCAGTTTACTATTTCTTAGGATTATTTGAATTAGGCTTTGAAATTGAATATATCCACTGTTTATTGCTTGGAGCTCTTATTTCTCCTACTGATCCAATTGCAGTATTGGCTATTCTTAAAACAACCAATATTTCAAAAAATCTTCAAATTAAGATTGAAGGTGAATCTCTATTTAATGATGGTATAGGTGTTGTTGTCTTTATTACTATACTTGCTATTGCTTCAGGCGGATCTAGTCATGGCGGCGGTGAAGAAGTTACCGCGGGATCTGTTGCTTTCTTATTTGGAAAAGAAGTATTTGGTGGCCTTTTATTAGGTGGGATTTTTGGAGCATTTGGATATTGGTTATTGGTTGTTATTGATAATGCTCATGAAGAATTAGAAGTACTTACCACATTAGCTTTAGTTCTAGTAGGCACGCAGATAGCTGTTCATTTGCACATTTCGGCTCCACTTGCTATGGTAGTAATGGGACTAATTGTAGGTAGAGGTAATTCTACTGCAGGACAGTTAGATGAAAATGGAGTAGAAATTGAAGGAATTGCTGGAGAGTATGTAATGAAATTCTGGCATCTAGTTGATGAGGCTATGAATGCTATTCTATTCATCCTTATTGGTTTGGAAATGTTAATCATTATTGAAGAAAGTACAGGTGCATTCTTGCAAATTGGTGTTATCAGTATATTTATCATACTAGCAGGTAGATTCCTTGGAGTTGCTATTCCTGTTACTATTCTTGACTTCTTTAAACGATCTGCAACAGGAACAATTCCTATTCTTACATGGGGAGGCTTAAGAGGCGGTATTTCTATTGCATTGGCGCTATCTTTAAGTAATGCTGATCTTGGCGGAGAAGTAGATGGAAAGCAAATAAAGTATTTGATCGTAACAATCACCTATTGTGTGGTTGTCTTCTCTATCCTTGTGCAAGGAATGACCATTGAAAAACTGGTTAAGAAGTACCTTTAAAGCACTAGAAGAGTAATTAAAAAAGCTCCTATCGGAATTCCGATAGGAGCTTTTTTTTGCTTAAATATTAGCTAACATCAATTTGAATTCTGATTAAAAAGACCGTTCTTATACTTGTATAATAGCGACACTCTTGCACTTTCAAAGCTAACCTCCTAATCAATTAGTTAATCGTCGAAATAAATGCTCTGATGCTCTTTTAGGTGGTTTAGTTAGTCGAATAATATAGCTTCAACTCTTCTTCAGCAGGTTTGTTTTGAGGTGTGAATCCAAGATGACTTTGTCCTCCTGTATTTTCATGATATGGAAACCATTTCCAAATAAATCCACCCACAATCCAAGGTTTTGACCAAGCCTCTTCGAACATTGCTTGATACAAAACTTTCTGATTCTCAAGATTTACAACTCGACTATTATTATCCGATTCCCATGGTTTCATTCCGGCATATTCAATACTTCGATATCCGCATTCTGCAAAAATCACTTTTTTTCCAAATTTCTTAGAAACACGCTCCATTTCTACCAACCAAGGCCTCCACCCTATCGCTATACTATCCTTTGTTACTACCTTTTCGTTTGACAACGGAAAATAAGCGTCTATTCCTATTAAATCTAAATCTTCCCAAATCCATGTTCTTTTATAAGCATCCCAATTCGCGGCATAGGTTAAAGTGCCTTTATAATCCAGTCGAATCTCCGCTATCAACTCTCGCCAGAATTCAGGTCGTTTTTCAATAAATGTTTCGAGTTCTGTTCCAATACAAAACATTTCAGTTTTTGTTTCTACAGCAACTTTCACAAATTTGAGGATGTAATCTCTGTAATTCGACTCGAATGTTTCCCAATCTTTTTCATTGCTCAATTCAAAATCACCCGTATACGAGCCTCCTCGAAACCAAATTTGTGGTTTAATCATAATTTTTTGCCCCTGCTCTCTTGCCAAAGCAATTGTTTTTTTTACTCCTACAGTCGTTTCTCCCCACCATTGCTTGTTATCGTCAAAGCGTAAAGAAGATTCTCCATTAGTTCCAATTGCAAAAGGGATAACAGCAAGATAGTTGGCGCTTACATCTTTCACTGGAATCATTTCAGTCGCCGAAATTTCATTTCGAGTTGCAACGTAACTCAACCCAAAAATACTTTCGATTTCATCAAGCGATTCCATATTCTCTAAAATTGAAACTTTGGGTACAACCAATTCATCTTTGTTGCAGGAGCAGCTCAAAAAGAAAATAATCAAACAGAAATTAAACACTTTCATTCTTTGTATATTTTTCTAATTATCAAAATTACAGGTTTATTTTGTGGCGTGTAATCAGAATCCAAAAGACCGCCTGAATTTGAGTCTTGATACCATTTCCAAACAAACCCACCAGCAAACCAATCTTGACCCCAAACGGAATTGTAAAACCCTAAGTAAGCATTCACTTGAGCTTCCAAGTTAACCAACTCTACTTTCGACCTTGACTCAATGAACCATTGCTGACCAGCAGCATTATCAGTACTTCGATATCCATACTCAGTAAATATGATTTTCTTGCTTTTACTTACCGAAAAGTCAGCCAACTTTTGATTTATTGGTATCCAAGACTTTTCGACTTCCTCAACAGTGGGCGTTTTTTTCTTGGACAAAGGGAAGTAAGCATCAATGCTTATGAAATCTAACTTTTCCCAAAAAGGAACGGTTTGATAATTATCCCAATTTGCAGCATAACTTAATTGACCAGCATATACAGCCCGAACTGAATCGATAAGGTTATCCCAAAATTGAGGGCGTTGATTGACCGATGTTTTGCACTCTGTTCCTATCATTATCAGATCAACTTTTTCACGCTGTCCTAATTCACTAAGAAAAAGAAGATAAGCTCTATAGTTTTGCTCCCAAACTGACCATTTTGATTTACCAGGATAGTATTCACCTGGCCACCCTTCTCCCCTCACATATAAATGTGGTTTTATACAAATCTTTAATCCTGCTTTTTTAGCGTTCCTAATTTGATTTATTAGTCCCTCCTCCCTATCACCATACCAATTAAGAGGTGAATTATAAGCTAAATCAGTACTTCCAGTTTTCATAATTCCAAAGGGACAAATAGCAATCCAATTGGCTCCCAGTTCAGTTAATTCAGCACAACCATCATAATTAGAAGATAACTTATGGCTCACAATACTAACTCCCTCAATTTTTTGAGCTGAAAGCTGGAAGCAATAAAAGAAAAGGATTATTTGAATGATTCTAAGCACTTTGCGAAGAAAAAAGAAATTGTGGCTTTATAATGTAAGCTGGAATCCAAAAAGGTTAATTCTTGTTCTTAATTTTTAACTGGAATCACCGAGATTCAGACCCAATTTCATAAGCTAATACAGTAAATTTGCCGCCTTGAAAACTGAGCAAAAAAGATGGTTCATAGAACTAAGTTACAATGGCGCGGCCTTTAGCGGATGGCAAAGTCAATTAAACGCTCCATCCGTTCAGCAAACCATTGAAGAAGCGCTCAGCTTAGTTTTTAAAAAACCTACTGATGTGCTAGGATGCGGAAGAACCGATTCGGGTGTTCATGCCAAATCATTCTTTGCACATTTTGATACCGAAGTTTCTTTCGAGCCAGTAGCTTTGGTTTTCAGATTGAATAGCATTCTGAAAAATGACATTGGAATTTCACGAATTTGCCCTGTGGACAATAAACTCCACGCTCGTTTTGACGCAACTTTAAGAACTTATAAGTATTTCGTGCTTTTTGATAAAAATCCTTTTGAAATTCCATTCAGCCACTATATCTATGGTACAAAACCAGATATAGAAAAGATGAATGAAGCAGCTCATTTGCTTTTGGGAGAACATGATTTTTCGTGCTTCGAGAAAATAGGTTCAGATAATTCTACCAGTATCTGTAAAGTTTCACATGCAGAATGGACCAAAACTAAAAGCGGTACTGTTTTCGAAATTTCAGCAAATAGATTTCTTAGGAATATGGTTAGAGCCATTGCGGGAACGTTACTGGATGTTGGCTTAGAAGATATTTCATTAGAAGAATTCAAAATCATCATTAAAAATAAAGACCGAAGTCAAGCGGGAGCTTCTGCTCCAGCAAAGGGTTTATTCCTTTGGGACATTACCTATCCAAATCTTAAAAGTTATGAGTGAGATTACAGGTAAGGTCTTCGACGTCAAGGTATTTAAGCGCATCCTTAAATACGTCAGGCCTTATAAATCGCGGTTTATATTCACTGGATTCCTAACCTTTCTATTGGGTTTTCTAGGACCTGCGAGACCTATAATCGTACAATACACATTAGATAATTCAATCATAACTCCAAATTCAGAATTACTGATTCAGTTAACAGCGGTAATGGTTGGATTACTGATTATAGAAACAATAGTTCAGTTTTACCAAACCTACATGGCCAACTGGGTTGGTCAAAATGTTATTAAAGATTTAAGAGAAGAAACCTACCACAAAATCTCTTCATTTAAACTAAAGTACTTCGATCAAACACCAATTGGGACAATGGTTACAAGAGTAGTTTCAGATATCGAAACCATCGCTGATGTCTTCTCAAATGGAGTACTCATAATCGTTGGAGACCTTCTGAAATTAGTAATCGTCATATTCATCATGTTCTTTACGGATTGGAGATTGGCTTTATTGAGTTTGGCTTCTATACCTTTATTGCTAGTCGCTACCAAAATGTTCAACAAATCCATTAAATCGGCTTTTCAGGATGTCAGAACTGAAGTTTCAAGACTCAACGCGTTTGTTCAGGAACACATAACGGGGATGAATATTGTTCAGATATTCAACCGTGAGCAAAAGGAATATGAAAAATTCAAAGGGATAAATAAAAAGCACAGAAACGCTCACATTAGAACGGTATGGGCAAATGCAATTTTCTTTCCTATTGTTGAATTATTCAGTGCTACTTCTCTTGCCTTGCTAGTTTGGATTGGCTCTAAAGGAATTATTGATGAAACGGTTTCTTTCGGAAACTTAGTAGCGTTCATCTTATACATTCACATGCTATTTAGACCTATCCGACAACTTGCGGATCGTTTTAACACATTACAATTGGGAATGGTAAGTTCAGAGCGTGTTTTCAAAGTGTTGGACACCGATTCTAAAATCGAAAATGCAGGAACAATCAAATTAAACAATCCAAAAGGGCAGATAGATTTTAAAGACGTTTGGTTTGCTTACAACGAACCTGAATGGATTTTAAGAGAGATAAATTTCAGTGTTGCTCCAGGAGAAAAAGTTGCTTTAGTTGGCCCGACTGGAGCTGGAAAATCATCCATCATTAATTTACTCGGTCGTTTCTATGAATACCAAAAAGGCTCTGTCAGTATTGACGGAAATCTTATTCAAGATATTGATTTACAATCCTTAAGAAAACACGTTGGAATTGTAGTTCAAGACGTTTTCTTATTCTCCGACACTATTTACAATAACATTACACTTAATAATCCTCGAATTTCAATGGATGAGGTGAGAAAAGCTGCCAAAGAAATAGGTGCCGATGATTTCATTATGCGATTGCCGGGTGACTATCAATATGCTGTTGGAGAACGTGGAGGAACTTTATCGGTTGGACAAAGACAATTGCTGGCATTCATTCGCGCTTATTTATACAATCCTGAAATTCTGATATTAGACGAGGCTACCTCTTCCGTTGATACAGAATCAGAAGAAATGATTCAAAGAGCTACGGAAAAAATCACTGAAAATCGAACTTCAATTATTATTGCTCATCGATTAGCCACCATTCAAAAATCAGATAGAATCATGGTAGTTGATGACGGAAAAATTATTGAAAGTGGTAGTCATGCAGCATTGCTAAAACAAAATGGTTTTTACAAAAACTTATACGACATGCAATTCGCAACTGAATTAGAATCATGAGAGTAATTCTCGCCATACTGTTGTCAGTTCTTTCGTTTCAGCTAGTCTACGGGCAAGAATCTAAAAGCACAGCTCGAGAAAACCTTGATTTTGAAGCGGATAAAGTTGTTAAAGAAGCAACAACCAACATCCTGAATTACATTGGCTTACCTCCAGACTTTAAGGTGGTACAATTAGATATCCCAAATGTTATTGCTTATACCAAGCACGGGGATCGTTACATTGGGTACAATCCAAATTTTATTCAACGTCTGCGAATTCAATCTGAAACTGATTGGAGCGCTTACAGTGTTTTGGCGCATGAAATAGGACATCACCTTGCTGGTCACACAGAAAAAAGCGGTAGATCAAATCCAGGAAATGAATTGGTAGCAGACCATTTTAGTGGATTTATTCTTCAGCGAATGGGCGCTACTTTAGCACAGGCAGAATCTGCATTATTGAGCTTAGAAAAAATTGGTGGAATTTCTGATACCATACACCACCCACCTATTCATTCAAGAATCACCTCATTGGCAGAAGGATGGATGCAAGCTGCTTCATTAAATTTAAACCATAAAATTCTAGAAAAGACTGATAACCCTGAATCTCCTTCGAATGATCGTTATCAATATAAATGCACATTTAACGGTGACGAAAACGTCTACTATATCAATCAGAACGATCAAGTAATCTGGTTTAATGAAAGAGGACGTCCTATAGAAATTGGAAAAAAAATGCCTTCTGAAACAACGAATTTCGCTTGGAATATTAAATATGGACGCAGTGTTTACGGCGTTGACGCCAAGGGTGTAATTTGGTCCAACACCAACTATAGTTCTAGTTTTAAGGTCGGAGTAATTGACGAATTCAATTATGAAACAGAGCAGATTGACAAGGATTCAACTCCAACCAAATAAGCTTACAAACTTCGAATAAGTTCAGTAAAAATAGTACTCATTAATGGTTCTGCATTGTTGGCTACTTCCTGAACATCAGTATGGGTTACTTCAACAATCTTACCCTCTACACCTAAATCAGAAATAATAGAACAGGCAAAACATGGAATACCCATGTGACGCGCTGCAATAACTTCAGGAACTGTTGACATTCCAACTACATCAGCACCAATGATTCTAACGTATCTATATTCTGCTGGAGTCTCTAAACAAGGTCCGCTTACTCCGGCATAAATGCCTTCTTGAACTTTAATATCATTTTCGATAGCAATCTTATGTGCAGCAGCAATCATAGATTTATCGTAAGCTTCACTCATATCAGGGAAACGCGTTCCTAATTCGTCAATGTTAGGCCCCATTAACGGGTTATCGCCAAAAAGATTGATGTGATCATTCAAAATCATTAGATCCCCAATTTCATAGGTTTCATTCACCCCACCACAAGCATTAGAAAGCAATAGATGTTGAATCCCTAATTGTTTCATTACACGAATTGGAAAAACAACTTTATTCATCCCATAACCTTCGTAAAAATGAAATCGTCCTTGCATCGCAACAACATTTTTCCCACCTAGTTTTCCGAAAATCAACTTACCGGCATGACCTTCAACGGTAGAAATTGGAAAGTTCGGAATGTCAGAATAATCCAATTCTAATTCCGCTTCTATTTTGGTCGCCAATCCTCCCAGTCCAGAACCTAGAACGATTCCAACGGTAGGCTGATTTTGAATTTTACTTCTTAAGAAATCTGCGGTTTTATTTATTTCTTGCAACATATTCTATAATTTGTTCATCAAAATCATCCTTGTCCTTTCCATGAAACTGTACTTGAACAGGAATAAAATAAATGGGTTTATCTCCCATCAATTCTTTAATGCCAGCCGATTGCAAACGAACAGCATCTTTCTCTGTGGTAAGAATGATTTTGTTTTCCCCTTTTATTTGGTCAAATTCCTTCACGATCTTTTGAATGTCATTGATCATAAAATTATGATGGTCTCCAAAACGCAAATGACGAATTGAGTTGACTTCATCTTTTAAATGATATTCTAAAATCGAAGGTTTTGCAATTCCCGTAAATAAAAGAACATCACTTTCTTTTCCAAGCTTAATATTCTTTGGATGTTCGTTTGCATAAACGGGTTTTATGTTGCTGTACGACAGGTAAGAAAAATAAACCTTTTGGTAAGGTTTTGCTTTCAACTGCTTACGAATTGCTCTTGCATCAACTGGAGAAAAAATCGAAGGACATTTAGTAACCACAATAATATCGGCACGCTGAGCACCCCATTGAGGCTCTCTTAAACCACCTGTTGGCAACATAAGATCCTTGATATACAATTTGCTATAATCTGTCAATAGAATTGAAAGCCCTGGCTTTATAGAACGATGCTGAAAAGCATCATCCATAATAACGCATTTGGTTTCAGGGTATTTTTCACGAATAGTTTTAACACCTCGATTCCGATTGGCATCAACAAATACATTAAGGTAAGGGTAGTTATCTTTAAAGACTTTAGGTTCATCTCCTACATCTAAAAACGAGTGGTTAGGCGCTACTTCCAAAAAACCAGTCGTTTTTCTTCCATAACCTCTGCTCAACGTAGCGATTTTACTTTTTCTTTTTAATAAGCGAATTAAATATTCAACGTGGGGGCTTTTCCCTGTGCCTCCCATTGACAAATTCCCAACAGAAATGACCGGAAAATCATACATTTTAGAACCTAAAAACCCAGTATCATACAAGAAGTTACGCACTGTCATTACGCCGCCATATAGAAACGCAATTGGGTAAAGAAAAAATCGAATTACATTCATTAAGCCGCAAAGTTAAAAGTATATACAGCTTAACCATGCATAATATCCTTTTCTGTTATTCTCTTCGACGTCTTTCTTATTCTGCAATAGTCATTGGGAAGTAATCTAATATAAGTAACAAATAAACACCTACTCCAATTTCAACTTAAATCAAGGGAAAACCTAATTTTGATATCGAAAATTCAAAGACATGAAACTCGCTCAAATAATACATGAATTAGAAAAACTAGCTCCTCCTGCCCTCCAAGAATCCTATGACAATTCAGGATTATTGGTTGGAAAGCACCAAATGGAAATTTCAGGAGCTTTGATCTGCTTGGATTCTATTGAAGAAATAATAGACGAAGCCATTTCCAAAAAATGCAACTTGGTAATCGCCCACCACCCTATCGTTTTTAAAGGATTGAAAAGCCTAACTGGAAAAAATTATATCGAACGCACACTATTAAAGGCAATCAAAAACGACATTGCCATTTATGCAATTCACACCAATTTGGATAATGTACAGCAAGGTGTAAATGCTAAGATTGGTGATTTATTGGGCGTTAAAAATCCTCAGATTTTACAACCAAAAAATCAAGTTCTTGAAAAACTAGTAACCTATTGCCCTACTGATCATGTAGATGTTTTACAGGACGGTTTATTTTCTGCCGGTGCAGGAACAATAGGGAATTATTCCGATTGTTCTTTTAATTCAATTGGTACTGGAACATTCACTCCAAATGATAAAGCAACACCATTTATAGGAACGCACAATGAACGGCATCACGAAGAGGAACATAAAATAGAAGTGATTTTCGAAACTTATAACCGATCTAAGGTATTAAGCAAACTCAATGAATGCCATCCATATGAATCGGTTGCTTATGAGTTGTATTCTACGTTGAATGTGCATCCTAATATAGGCTCAGGTATGTATGGTGAACTGGATGAAGAACTAGAAATGAGTGTATTTTTTGATTTATTGAAAAGGCAATTTAAATTGAAAGTAATCCGTCATACATCAGGTGCAAATTCCACCGCTAAAAAAATAGCTTGGTGTGGCGGTTCTGGAAGCTTTTTATTGAGCAACGCCAAAGCGGTAAATGCAGACGTTTTTATTACCGGAGATTTTAAGTATCATGAGTTTTTTGACCATGAGAATAGCGTGGTAATTGCAGACATTGGGCACTACGAAAGTGAACAATTCACAATTGATTTATTAGGCGATTTTCTGAAGGAAAAATTCCCTAAATTTGCAGTCCATTTGACGGAAATAAACACAAATCCGGTAAACTACTATTAATTAAGTATATATGGCTAAAAAGGCTGCAGTTGCAAGTATCGAAGAGAAGTTAAGATCGCTATACGATTTACAATTAATTGATTCTAAGATCGATGAACTTCGTGCAAATAGAGGTGAATTACCTAAAGAAGTTGGAAATTTAGAAGAAGAAATTGCAGAAATTCAAGCTCGTTTAGACAAGCTTAATGATGCAATCACTACTTTAGACGGTGACATTTCTAAGAAAAAACTTACAATTAAAGATTCAGAATCTCAAATTAAGCGGTTTAAGAAACAATTGGAAGAGGTTAAAAACAATCGTGAGTTCGAAGCACTTACTAAGGAAGTTGAATTCCAAGAATTAGAAATTGAGTTAGCTGAAAAAAGAATAAACGAGTACAAGGTAAAAATTGCCAACAAAAAAGAAGTTTTAGGCTTGGCTGATGAGAAGTTGAAAGAACGTTCTGAAGATTTGGCTGTCAAAAAAGGCGAATTGGACAACATTGTTTCTGCTAACGAAAAGAAAGAAAAAGCACTTACCAAATTATCTGATGATTACGCAACGAAAATTGAAATTCGCTTGTTAGAAGGTTACAGAAGAATTAGAAACAACTCTATCCACGGATTGGCAGTTGTTCCTGTAATTGACGGAGCTACACAAGGTTCTTTCTTTATGGTGCCACCACAGCGTGAATTGGACATAAGAGCAAGAAAGAAAATCATTATCAGTGAGCACTGTGGACGTATTTTGGTTGATGAAGAATTAGCCAACGAAGAAACTGAAAAAATGACTGCTATTTTTAAATAGTAAATCACTCCTATAATATTTAGCAAGCCCTTCTCAAGAAATTGAGAGGGGCTTTTTCATGTAAATTAGTTGAATTCAAAAAGATGAAACCTACAGAAAAAAAGCAACAAGAAAAATCAAGGTTACACTCTCGTAATAAAAACCGAGATCGTTATGATTTAGGCGCACTAATCATTTCTAATCCAGAATTAAAAGTATTTATTGTTCCAAATAAAACAGGAGAAGATTCTATCGATTTTTCAAATCCAATGGCGGTAAAGGTTTTAAACCAAGCACTACTCCACCATTATTATGGAATAAAGAATTGGGATTTCCCCGACAAAAATTTATGCCCACCTATTCCAGGAAGAGCAGATTACATTCATCATATGGCTGATCTTTTGACTGCAAGTAATTTTGGCAAAACGATTGGTGGCAATAAGATTACTGGCCTTGACATTGGCTTAGGAGCAAATTGCATTTACCCCATTATTGGTGTTACAGAATACGATTGGGATTTTATTGGTTCAGACATTGACCCAAAATCAATTGCTTCAGCTCAACAAATTATTGAAGCTAATGAGTTGCTAAATGGCAAAATTGAATGCAGGTTACAGAATAATTCATCTGCAATATTTCGAGGTGTAATTAACGAAGACGAAAAAATTGACTTTACCCTGTGCAACCCTCCTTTTCATGCTTCATTAGAAGATGCGCAAAAAGGAACTCGAAGAAAAATAAAGAATCTATCGGGTAAAAAATTAAAGAAGCCTGAACTCAATTTTGCAGGTATTAGCAATGAATTGATCTGTGAAGGAGGAGAACATCAATTTATTCAGAATATGATTGGAGAAAGCAGAGCATTCTCATCCAACTGCTTTTGGTTTTCGACCTTAGTTTCCAAACAATCCAACTTGAAAGGGATTTATAAAACATTGGATATGAACCAAGCAAGTCAAGTTAATACCATTCCAATGGGCACAGGCAATAAGTCGAGCCGAATTGTAGCATGGAGCTTCCTTACTAAAGAAGAACGAAAGGACTGGAGTGAAACGAGGTGGGGAATAATTAGCGAATAAGTAGCTGAATCAAACGTTAAAGAATCATGATCAAACCCAGCGCAATGTAATACAGCACTACTTCAAATAAACCGCAAAACTTAACACCACTTGATGTTGTTCGGTTTTGAATTGGCTGGCCTCCAGGTTTATATTCTCCGCAAAATGAATGGAACGTTCTCCAATTCCAGAAACCGCATATCCGTATCCTATATCAAACGCAAAAAGATCTTTTCGATATCCAAATCCCAAACCGAATTGGTGTCGGTCTAATAAGGTAGTATTTTCAATTCCTTGATTAAAGGAATACCCTGCTCTCATGCTATAAGGCCCAATTGGTTTTTCTATTCCCGATCGAAAATTGAACGTAGGTTTAAAAGCTGCTGAGAGTTCATTATTCAACCCAGTAAAATCAACAGGAAATTCTCCCAAAGACTTAAACTGAATTGCACGATAATCAATGTAATCGACATCGATATTAATTGCTCCTATTTTCTTTTTGGCTGCACCGAAGCTCAACCCTAAAGTATATGGGCTGCGCATACGATAATCATTCAATCCTTCAGGAGATTCAGCACTCGTTTCGGGTCTATCCTCCCAGTTGGCCACCAAGGTATTAGTGTAAGTTTCTGAGAGTTTAAAAAACTCTTGGCTTTTGAACGAAGCACCCATTCTCAAAATTTTGTTGATACGATAAATCGCGCCCATTTTTAATTGAAACCCATTTCCTCGAATATTCAATTCGCTGGTTTGTTTCCAACTGGTCACAAAAGTATTGGGGTCGTTCTCAGGCATTACTTCGGTGTAAGTTGAGGTATTGGAATACCTTAATGCCGAAACGCCAATAGAAGCACCTACATGCAGTTTATCGCGGTAATTCCCTCCTACTCCAAAATTATAGTGTCCAATTCCACGTCGTTCTTGATCTTCTCTGCCCTGAGTTTGTCCGTGTAATTCATTGGCATGAATGTATTCTCCATTTGCGGTATCAATCAAAAATGCTCCCCAAGCCAAACCTGCTCCAAAAGGAAAAAACGCCTCTACCGATTCTACCGTAACATCGGGATCTTCAATAATATCCAAGAAATACAAATCGAGCAAAGAACTCTGGTTATTGACTCCTTCAAACTTAGATTTGGAAGTAAACATGGATTGCTGATTGTAGGAAAAAAACGCGTTTACAAATTCCCAATCTGGATGTTCGGATTCTTCAGAAAGCACAATCGAAAAATTGGACAATCGGCCCAACCCCATTCCTGCTTCAGACTCACTTTCGTAATGCACCGAACTGTTTTTACTTTGGCCTATGGTAAGACTAGCCGTAAACTGACCGGTCCTAAAAACTCCAATTCCTGCTGGGTTAGAGTTTACCGCACTGGCTTCTCCGCCAAGCGCACCAAAGGACCCTGCCATTCCTACAAATCGAGCTGTACCCAATGTTTGAGGCGATGAAAATCGAATTGCATCTTCAATATTTTGAGAGAAAAGTGGATGTTGGAAAAGTATCAGGAAACTAACCAGCGCAATAAGACCAAATAAAGGCAGCCTCATACTATCGTCTTCTTACACCACTTACTGAACCTGACTTGCTAGAACCGCTTGAGCTGCTGCCAGAATTACTTCTAGAATTACTATGGTAACCAGGGTTTGACCAAGCTCCGCTTCCTGAGCTGCTGCCCGTTTTGTATTTACGGCTTGCGTCAGAATTATATCCTGAAGATTTTGAAGAAGAACTTGAATTGCTTTGAATGATTGTAGGACGAATTGGTTGTCTCATTTTCGCTAATCTATCTGCTTCGTAGCGTGAGCTCGAAACATTTGGACGATAAGGTTCTGGTGCAACAGCGACAACTGGCCGTCTATTTGTTATAGGTGGGACGTAATTTGTTCCAGCACCGTAATTTGTATTGTAAGGATTTTGATAACCATTGTAATAAGGACTATTGTTAGTCTGGTAAGGAGAAACTAGGAAACCACCTCCAGAAACCATTAAACCAGCTGCTCCAGCAACATAAGGAGATTGTGGTTGCATCCACGTTCTGTCTGTTGGTTCGTAAGTTGGGTTTTGATCTTCGGCTTCGTAAGCTGCAATTCGATCTTCAAAACTTGGATTGATTCTGCTCGATTCTTCTTCGTCGTAGTAGACAATAGCATCTTCAGGCATAGCAACGTTCTCGTTATTGAGCATTGCAGAAGTATTGAAATTGTGCGTTATATCATTATTGTAATAAAGATCATCCGTATAATAGTTAGCCGTTTCTAGACTTGCACAGCTGGAGAAAAGACCAGCAATTAAAAGAAGTTGAGCGAAATATTTCATACTTGAATTAATACAACAATTGTGCCTTATGAAAAGTTCATTTTTGAAATGTAATTCAAAGCAAAATCTAACTGCTCTGAGCTTACATCCAAATGCGTAACCAATCGAATGCTTGTAGGGGTTAAAGTTAAAGCATGAATATCATTTTTGGTCAATAATTCCATAATAGTTTCAGTTGTTCTCGGTGAATCAAAGTGCACCATTACAATGTTGGATTCTACCGGTGTAACTTCAGTAACAAAAGATAAACTTTCAAATGCTTTTCCCAAATGGATTGCATTGTCATGATCCATTTTCAATCGATCCACATTATTATCCAAAGCATAAATTCCTGCAGCAGCTAAATATCCTGCTTGTCTCATTCCACCTCCAAATCGTTTTCGAACACGCCTGGCTTGGTGAATAAATTCTTGAGTTCCTACCAATACACTTCCTACTGGTGCACCTAGCCCTTTACTCAAACAAATACTAATCGAATCGAAGCATTTACCTATATCTAAAGCTGAATAACCTGCGGCTTCAATAGCATTAAATATTCGAGCACCATCGAGGTGTATGGCCATTTTTCGAGAAGTACACAAAGCTTGAATCTCTTGAATTTTATTTAAGTCATAAACGGTCCCACCAGCTTTGTTGCAAGTGTTTTCCAAGGATACCAATGTAGATTTTGGAAAATGAACGTTGTCAGATTTTATTACTGCTTCAATCTGAGCTGCAGTAATTTGACCTTTTGCACCATTCAAAAGTGTCGTAGAAACTCCAGAATTTGCGGCAATTCCACCACCCTCATAAACATGAATGTGAGACAAGATATCGCAAATTACTTCGTCCCCAGGGCGAGTATGCACATTAATTGCAATTTGATTGGTTTGTGTTCCGCTTGGACAAAACAATCCAGCTTCCTTGCCAAACAATTTTGCAGATTTTTGCTCCAATGCATTTATCGTTGGATCTTCCACAAAAACATCGTCCCCTACCTCAGCAGAAAACATTGCGTCTAACATTCCTTTAGTAGGTTTGGTTAACGTATCGCTTCTAAAATCTACTCGCATGCGTCTCTATTTTGCCGATAATTCAAATACAATTAACACTTGATCACTTAATGTAATCGCTCCAGGTGTTACATCAATATTGGCTGCTCCTTTTGACCTAACAGACGATGCATCCATTGCCATATTGTAATTTCTAGGTTGGTAATTATTAGTGCGTCCACCGTAAGTAATTTTTTTAATGCCAACAACCGCCATATCAGCGGCCGCAGCCAATAATTCAGCCTTAGACTTTGCGTCTTTAACCGCCATTTGCATTAACTCAGATTCAAATTTCTTTTGATTGGACAAGCCAAAACTCAATCGCATATTCACTTTGACCTTCGAATCTCGAATAGCACCGTAAACCGACTTCATCGTTTCTTTATCAAAAGCTATGTGCACGTTAATACTGTGCATGGCTTTATAACCATCTTGAAAACGTTTTCCATTTTCATATCTCCAATTTTCATTGATTGAATAGTTAGTGGTCTTTATGGTTTTGTCTTCTACTTTCGCCTTTTTTAATTGGCTTTTTATCGCACTTATTTCAGTATTCAATTGATCCAATGCCTCTCCAAAATCAGCATTTTCTTGATTTACTGTAATCGAAAAAACAACCTCATCAGGCATAACACTCATTCGTGCTTGACCATTTATTTCCAACGTGGAGTTTTTATTCTCTTGAGAAAATCCTCCGAAGCAAATCGCAGAAAATATCGTGGCAATCAGTAAATTTTTCATGATTTCTATTTTTTTAAAGTTTCCTAGCAACCATTAGACCATCTCTAATTGGCAACAAAACATTTTGCACCCGATCGTCATCCTGAATTTTTTTATTGTATTCCAATAACATTCGAGTTTCTTCATCTGAAGGATCCAATGGTTCAATCACCTTACCACTCCACAATACGTTATCAGCAATGATGTAACCTCCTTTATTGACTCGATCAATAGTCTGATCGTAATAGTTACAATAGTTCTCTTTGTCGGCATCGATATAGACTAGATCAAAATTGCCTTCGATCTTCGGAATTACTTCAAGTGCGTTTCCTATATGCTGAACAATTTGATCTGCGCATCCACTTTTCTCAAAATACTCGCTTTGGAAAGTTTCCAATTCTTCGTTCAAATCAATCGTATGAATAACCCCATTTTCCGCCAATCCTTCTGCAAAACAGATCGCCGAATAACCGGTGTAAGTCCCTATTTCTAATATCGTTGTAGGTTTTATCATATGACTCAACATACTCAAAACTCTTCCCTGATAATGTCCTGCAAGCATGCGAGGTATTAGAACTTTCAAATGAGTTTGTCGATTCAAGTCAGCTAAAACTTCATTTTCAACTTCGGAATGTGATGTAACGTAATCGTCTAATTTTTTATCTAAAAACTCCATAGGGTTTATTTAAAATTTACAACGATTGGTAAATGATCAGAGTATCCAGCAAAATACTTTTTGCCACTATGGGTTCTGCTTGGAAACCAATCACCATTTCTAGTTTTATACAACATGTATTGCCTTTTGTGCACGTAAACCGAATCTATATCTGCCATTAAGTTATTCGACAAAATAGCATGATCCAACACTCCCCAATGTCCTCTATAAGCATGTGTTCCTTGAGTCGAGTCTGCATGAATTGGAAAAGTTGCATTGTAGAGTCTTCCTCCAATTACAGAATCTGCTCCTAACACAGAAATTACACTTTCATTAATTGGATAATCATTTAAATCACCCATAATCAACACCTTACTATCCGACTTCTCTTTATCTAAGTTCTTTTTTAAAGCAGTTGCAGCAGCTATTCTTTTACGATTAGAAGCTTCTGTTCCTCCCCATCTTGATGGCCAATGATTTACATATATCAGAATAGTATC
>Ga0307998_1000244_pt1 | contig 31308 bp, 24 predicted proteins | sample Davwhametageno37_FD_203147 | JGI IMG/M metagenome (GOLD analysis project Ga0307998, IMG submission 203147) | Marine microbial communities from Davis Island wharf, Antarctic Ocean - #37 | ecosystem: Environmental > Aquatic > Marine > Unclassified | place: Antarctic Ocean: Davis Island wharf... | reverse complement strand
ACCCATTCGCATCTTCACTCTGATTTTCTGCATAATAACTCAACTTCCCTTGTCCAAAATTGTACGAGATATCTTTAGGGACAACAAACGTATATGAGAAATCTCCATTTACGACACTCACTTTTCCCTTAAACAATTTACTTGTTTGCAGATTAAAGCTGAAAACGCCCCTTCCATCGTTATTTAACGTGTTTATTTGCTTTGTTTTATCGAATACTATAGGCGAAATTATTCCATTAAAACCTGTTAACTTATTTCCGTTCTGATCTTGAATTTCCCCAACAATAGTCACTTTAGCTAGTGATTTAATAGTATCGGCCAAAGAAACATTCGTGCCATTAATCTTAGTGGTCCTAACATCATGTATTGGATAAGCCAATCTTAATGCTGGATCTCCAAGTAGTGTAAAATTTCTATTATTTCTATCACTAATATTACTTGGATTATTTTTTACACTCATAAAAAGCTCCCCCATAGTTAGTAACTCTCCATTAACAGGCGTAAAAACTTCATCATAAAATGTTTGGTTCAATGTGAAATTAGGATTTGAATAAACTACACGAACAGTAGTTAACAAACCTATACCTCCTCCTGAATTTAATAAAACTAACTCACCAGCAGTTGTTCTTGCAGGATCATCAAAACGGCTAAACTCGCAAGTTGCAGTTACAAATAGCGGATAACCAGAAACACTCGTATTGCTCCACGAGTTAACATCTTGAATAGTAAGAACTCTTTCGTGCGCCCAACCAACCTCACCTCCATGTCCTGTATAATTAATAACTAATGAACCCGATTCAACAGCTGTATTTATAGCTTTATTAACCTCTGGATATCGACTCCCTCCAGGAGTTGACTCCTGAGTAAAAGCATCAAAAAATATCTTATTGACATTGTAATCTTTATAAGCCGTATCAACCATTGTCGCCAATTGATTTGCTTGGCTCATATGAATAAGACTCATCCCATCATCTTCATCATCTCCAACAAAAACAAAATTATTACGCCACTCTTTCATTGAGCTTGAAGTGTTGTAATTTAAAATTTTATTTACCACATTATTTGCTTCATTTTGAGTTTTCACGGGCAATCTTCCTATAGCGATATCTACAAGCTCAGTATTATCCCATGTTCCTTCAGTGGCATCCAACAATCCATAATAATCATCAGAAACTAAGGACCCTATTACCTCCATTGATTCAGGAGATTGATATGTTGGGACAAAATTTGTATTCCCTACAACCCTATTCTTGTTATCATATGATCCATCCCCAAAAATTAGTAGATATTTTGGTAAATCATTTGCAGCTATTGCCTTTTCGTAAAGCATTCTTACAAAATCTCTTATTGCTACAATATCTTGAGACCCTGAAGAAAACTCATTGTAAATCTGTTCTGGTGTTACTATTACAACATTTAACCCATCATTATCTATATGAAAATCAGAAACAAGTGCGGCTTGATCTAAAAAATTTGGATGACTAACAATAATCATGTCCGCCTGGGTTATTGCATGTAAATTCTGATTAACCACTTTTCCTTTTGCGAAAATTTGAGTATCATAATTTGAATTAAAAGCAACAAATTCTCTTAAAGAACTTGTAGATAAAGAATATGAAAAAGTATTCCCAGCAAAAGAGTTCTGTTGTTCTTTCACATTAAAAGGATCTGTAATATCCCAAATTTTATTCACTCCACCACTTACTCCCGTCAATCTAAATTCTGACACATTACCTAACCCCACAGAGTTAATGTCCCTATAAAATAACTGTTCTCCGTGCATTACTAATTTTCTGCGGGCATTTAATTCTATTTTATCTAACCATCCTACAGAAACTGAAGATGGTTTATTGTAACTAACATCTACATTAACCAAATCACTACTTAAGGTAGCTGTTAAAGAACCATATCCCATTCTAGCATAGGTTGTAGCGTGCAAATTTACATTCACACTATTCATTGAAACTACATTAGAAACACCTAAAGTTGACAAAGTAAAAGCATTAGAACTCTCCGACCTTCCAACTACTGAATAATCAATTTGAAGAGGATATGCTAAGTCTGCGTTGGGAAAACTAAATGTAAAGTCATAGGTGGTTTTCACATCAAACACCTCTCCAAACCACTTGTCTCCCGACTTTATAATGTTTACTAAATCTCTTTCATAATACTCGTGAGCATTAAAAGTATTCACAATTTGGTTTGATGAAGCTTGAGAAACTTGACTAGAAACTCTCTTTACAGACTCTCCAGTATTTCCAAAGGTTAAGAAATAATAGGTAGTATCACTAAACTTATTCATCTCGTGCTTAAACTTTCCAACCCCATCATACTCCCATAAATTAGGCGACTGACCATAAAACAACACATAATCTCCAGAATTAAATACCCCATCTGCAGCACCTTCAACATGTACGGCATTCTGAATTAAATCATCTGGTCTTAAATTAGAATTTAAAGTTGGCAACATCTTGCCCCCATTACCATACAATTTGAAATCATTCGGATTTAAATTATCAACATCCAACCCTAACCCCTTCAAAAATTGATAGGAGATTTTAAAAACACCATCTTTCAATACACCAATCTTATACCAATCACCAGATGACAAGACAGAATTAGTACTAAACGTTTTATCATTTAATACTGGTATCTTTCCAGGTTTTGTCTCTATCCGTATTTTGTAACTAACAAGTTTTTGATACCTATTAGAGCTTGAGTTATAAATTACAGGAACAAACCTAACCTCTCCATAATTTTGTTTTTTCTGAGTAAGGTTAATATATGATAAGTCAATACCTTCTTTTATATAATCAATTCCAGAAACCCCAACAAAATCAGCACTTGCCACATCAACATATTGAGCATCTACAAGGATTACCCTATTAATTGTTTCGTTTTTTAAAGAAATAATTTCTGAATAAAAACCTAAATAATTTTTTCTACTATTGTACTGAACACCGTCAAATGACATTAGTTTTTTCTGTGTCAAATCAATTTTTTTTACCACTAAACTATCCGCCCACTCTATCTTTCCATCTATTAAAATAGTTTTAGACATTAACACTAAAGGTGTTAATAATACAAATAATAGTATAACTTTAAGATATCTCATATATTACCAACAAAATTAGGACTATTTAATCTAATTAAACAAAATTATTACCTCTAGAAACGAATAGAAACTCAATATATTGCCATAAAAAATACTAATTAATTAATTAAATATTAAATAGTTTTAAATGCTAAAATATATGTGAAACTCAATATAAAAAAACCAATAAAACATATAAATCGTAATTAAATACTGTAAAATAGGAAAAATACAAACTATACAAAACAATACTTCCGAGATGTTTTTTATCATTAAACAACTAAAAAAAATATCCTCTAAAAAACTGATGCATAAATAGTTAAATCAATCACATTAAGCCATGAAGCGTTTTAGGGTTACAACAATAAAATAAATAATGTCTTCGTATCTAATATGAATTTACTTACTTTTGGTTTCTTTAATAATAAAATCTAACAATTTTAAAGTTATTATTTTGAATAAAGGATTAATAAAAATAAGCCTTGCAGCAATTTCTTTGTTGTTCTTTGCAAATACTTCATTTGCTCAAGATCCTATGTTTACTCAGTTCTACGCAAACCCTCTTTATTTAAACCCTGCTTTTGCTGGTTCTGATTATTGCCCAAGAGTTTCTTTAAATTACAGAAATCAGTGGCCTGGAATTAGCGGTTCATTTGTAACAACAAGCGCTTCATACGATCAGCATATAGATGCATTAAATGGAGGTATTGGTTTATTAGTTTGGGATGATCGAGCAGGAGAAGGAACTCTTAAGACAACAAATGTTAGTGGAATATATTCATACGTCATTCCTGTAACACGTAAATTTTCGATTAGAGCAGGAATTCAAGCTACTTGGGCTCAAAAATCTTTAAACTGGAGTAAATTAACTTTTGGAGATCAAATTCATTCTCGAAGAGGATTTATTTTTCAGACGAAAGAAGAGCAAAAAAATAAAACCGCAAATTATGTTGATTTCTCCGCTGGATTAGTTGCTTATAGTGAAAAAGTATTTGGAGGCATCTCTATAAACCACCTAAACGAACCTGAAGAGACTGTTGTGCAAGGAGAAAGTCGTTTACCAAGAAAGTATACGATCCATGGAGGCTTAAACATCCCTTTAAACGAAAGAATTACTAGAGGTCCAAAAACTTTTATATCGCCAAATCTAATAGCTCAACTACAAGGTAAAGCTGTACAGATAAATCTAGGTATGTATCTATCAAGAGGGCCTTTAATTGCTGGGCTTTGGTACAGATACAACGAATCTGTTATCGCTTTATTAGGATTCAAAACAGGGATCATGAAGTTTGGATATAGTTATGATATTACGGCTTCCAAACTAACCAACACAACTGCAGGGTCTCATGAGGTTTCTTTAGGCTTCCAGTTTAATTGTAAACCGAAAAAAAGAAGTTTTAGAACAATAAGTTGCCCTTCATTTTAGTTTACTATATTTGTAGGATTAAAATCATTAATTATGAGATTACAAGAAAAAGGCATTAAGTGTATATTATTACTATTAATAGTTGGCCCACTATTCTTCTTGTCATGTACTAGAGATACTTCTAGCGCTACTGGATGGGAATATAATAATGATAAGAATGGAGGGTTTCAAAAAACACCATATATTGATCAAGAAACTGGACCTGGATTAGTTTTAATTGAAGGTGGAAGATTTACAATGGGTAGAACTGAACAAGATGTTAACTATGATTGGAATAATATACCAAGGACAGTTACAGTATCTTCATTTTATATGGATGAAACAGAAGTTACTAATTTAATGTACTTAGAATACTTATATTGGCTAGAAAGAGTTTACATAGCTGATTATCCAGAAGTCTTTAAGAAAGCTTTACCTGACACGTTAGTTTGGAGAAGTAAACTTGGATACAATGAACCATATGTAGATTTCTATTTAAGACATCCCGCATATAGAGAATATCCTGTAGTAGGGGTTAATTGGCTTCAAGCAAATGATTATTGCGCATGGAGAACAGATCGAGTAAATGAAATCATTCTTATTCGTGAAGGCTTATTCGAACACAATCCAAGTCAACTTAACGAAGATAATTTTAATACTGAAGCTTATATTTTAGGTCAGTACGAAAGTGGAAAACGAGTGGATGGTATCCCAGATTTAAATCCTAATAAAGAATATCGAAACGTTACTATTGAAGATGGTATTTTATTACCAAAGTATAGATTACCCACTGAAGCAGAATGGGAGTTTGCTGCTTTCGGTTTAGTAGGAAATAGTACTGACGAATTAATATCTGATAAAAAACTTTACCCTTGGAATGGACATGGGATTAGAAACTCTAATGAAGATTATATTGGACAGATACTAGCTAACTTTAAAAGAGGAAGAGGGGATAACATGGGAGTTGCTGGGGCATTAAATGATAATGCAAGCATTACAGCGCCTGTTTATTCTTATTGGCCAAATGATTATGGTCTTTACAACATGGCTGGAAACGTTAGTGAATGGGTAATGGATGTTTACAGACCATTAACTGGAGAAGATGCTGATGATTTTAGACCTTTTAGAGGAAATGTTTATAGAACGAAACAATTAGATGAGGATGGAGTTATTATGGACAAGGATAGCTTAGGAAGAATTATCTATAGAGATGTTGATCCAAAATTAGACAACTTACAAGCTAGAAGAAACTATAAACAGGCTGATAACATTAATCATTTAGATGGCCATTGGGAATCTAACATTAACTATGGTACTCTTATAGATGATCCTTCCGCAGAAGATTCAGATGCAGGTCAAAACATGTATCAGTTTGGTAAAACATCTTTAGTAAATGATCAAGCAAGAGTTTACAAAGGTGCCTCTTGGAAAGATAGAGCTTACTTTGCTACTCCTGGAACAAGGAGGTATATTACAGAAGATCAATCTACAGATTGTATTGGATTTAGATGTGCAATGACAAGAGTTGGTTCGCCAATTGGTTTAGGTTTCTAACAATCGTATTTTAAAAAACTTTAAAAAACCTCTAACGAATAGTTAGAGGTTTTTTTATATTTACAATATGAAGATTGAAGACTTATATGAGATTTATAAATCTCACAATGTAATTTCTACGGATACTAGAACAATTGAAAATGGATGTATCTTTTTTGCTTTAAAAGGAGATAATTTTAATGGCAATAAATATGCAAAAGATGCACTAAAAAAAGGTGCATCGTATGTTCTTATTGATGAAGAAGAATACAACACATCTAACAACTATATTCTAGTAGCCGATGCTTTAAAAACGCTACAAGATCTTGCTAAATATCATCGAAAAAAATTTAACATACCCTTTATTGGAATTACAGGCACAAATGGAAAAACAACAACCAAAGAGTTTATAAATGCTGTACTAAGCAAGAAATACAAAACTGCTTACACAAAAGGAAATTTAAATAATCATATTGGAGTTCCTCTAACTCTTCTTTCAATCCCTAATGATTGCGAAGTTGCAATTATTGAAATGGGAGCAAATCATGTTGGTGAAATAGATTTTTTATGCAAAATTGCAGAACCAAACTTCGGTATCATAACAAATATAGGCACAGCACATATAGAAGGGTTTGGTAGTGTTGAAAATATCAAAAAAACAAAATCAGAGCTATACCGACATATCCAATCTAAAGAGGGAAATATTTTCATTAATAAAGAAGATAAAATATTAGTAGATTTAGCAAAGGATTTGAAACAGATTAGTTACGGAAATACAGATTCAGATTGTAATGGCAAACTGACATCATCTACCCCTTCTGTAAAATTAGAATGGGAAGATCAATCAATAATTTCGAATTTGTATGGAAGCTATAACTACAATAATATTTTAGCCGCAATATGTATAGGAAATTACTTTAAAGTGGCTCCTGACAGAATTAAAAGCGCAATTGAAGAATACCACCCTACAAACAATAGGTCTCAAATAATTAACTCGAATAGTAACACCCTTTTCTTAGATGCTTATAATGCTAATCCAACAAGCATGAATGCTGCGATAGAAGCGTTTAGCGAAAATGATGCTAAGAATAAGCTAATGCTCTTAGGAGATATGTTAGAATTAGGAGATATTTCTAAAGAAGAACATCAAAAAATTGTAAACAAAACCAAAACACTAAACATCAATGCCATTTTTATAGGAAATGAATTTAGTGCTATCAATAATAAATTTAATTACACTTATTTAGAAAACGTTAATCAAGTAATTGAGTGGCTTAAGCATTCTAGATTAACTAATCATCAGATACTTATTAAGGGATCAAGAGGTATACGATTAGAACAATCTGCAATATTCTTACAACAAAATTCATAACATGAAAAAAGAGGAGAAACATAACGTTCCTCCTCTTTTTTTATAGATTTTGAAACATCTACTCTTTCAATAGGGCTCTTGAAATTATAATTTTTTGTATCTCAGTAGTCCCTTCATAAATTTGAGTAATTTTTGCATCACGCATTAAACGCTCAACATGGTATTCTTTTACAAATCCATAACCACCATGTATTTGAATAGCTTCAGTACTCACCCACATAGCAACCTTAGAAGCAAAAGCTTTTGCCATAGCTCCTTCTTTAGTGAAATCTTTTTTCTGATCCTTTAACCATGCAGCCTTAAAACATAACATTCGTGCTGCTTCAATTTCAGTAGCCATATCTGCTAATTTAAATGCAATAGCTTGATGTTCGCAAATGGGTTTGCCAAACGTTACTCTTTCTTTAGAATAAGCCAATGCTAATTCCATAGCTCCAGAAGCTATTCCTAAAGCCTGAGATGCAATACCTATTCTTCCACCAGTTAGTATTTGCATCGCAAATTTAAATCCAAATCCATCTTCCCCTATTCTATTTTCTTTAGGCACTTTCACATCATTAAATAATAATGTATGTGTATCAGAAGCTCTAATTCCTAATTTATTCTCCTTAGCTCCAACTTTAAATCCTTTCATTCCTTTTTCAACAATAAAGGCATTAATTCCTCTATGTCCTTTCTCTCTATCAGTTTGAGCGATAACGATACAGAAACTTGAAGAATTACCACTGGTAATCCAATTTTTCGTTCCATTCAATAAATAATGGTCTCCCATTTCAATTGCTGTAGTTTGTTGTGATGTTGCATCTGAACCAGCTTCTGGTTCAGAAAGACAAAATGCACCAATCTTTTCCCCTTTAGCACAAGGAACTAAAAACTTTTGTTTTTGTTCTTCTGTTCCAAACTTTTCTAATCCCAAACAAAATAATGAATTATTTACAGACATTATAACAGAAGAAGATGCATCAACTTTAGAAATTTCTTCCATCGCTAAAACATAAGAAATAGTATCCATTCCTCCTCCTCCATATTCTGGAGAAACCATCATTCCTAAGAACCCAAGCTCTCCTAATTGCTTAATTTCTTCAGTAGGAAATTGTTGTTTCTCATCACGTTCAATTACTCCAGGCTTTAAAACGTTTTGAGCAAAATCTCTTGCTGCATCTCTAACCGCTAAATGTTCTTCCGTTAACTCTATATTCATAGCTTAATTTTTATAAATTTGAGGAATACAAATGTAATTTATTAATTCAGATTTTCAAACTAAATGGCGCTATATAATGTTATCGGAACAATGTCAGGAACCTCCTTAGATGGATTAGACATTGCTCATTGTCGTTTTGAATTTTCTGAAAACAGGTGGAACTTCAAAATTAATGAAGCCATTACTGTTGATTTCCCAAATAACTTAAAAGAAAAATTAAAACAAGCTATAAATATGCCTGGCTTAGACTTAATGAAATTAGACAGTAAACTAGGTGATTTTATAGGCCAATCCATAATTGATTTTATCACTAACAACAATATTGACCAAACAGAAATTGATTGTATTTCATCTCATGGCCACACCATATTTCATCAACCTGAACTAAAGCTAACTACTCAAATAGGAAATGGCGCAAACATTTCTGCCATAACTAAATTACCAGTTATCTGTGATTTTAGAACACCCGATCTCGCACTCGGTGGACAAGGAGCTCCATTAGTGCCAATTGGCGATAAATTACTTTTCTCTGAGTATGACAACTGTCTCAACCTTGGAGGGATAGCGAACATATCTTTTATTCAAAATTCTGAACGAATTGCTTTTGACATTTGTCCCGTTAATATTATATTAAACAAACTTTCAAAAGAATTAGGCTATGAATATGATAGGAGTGGCAAAAATGCTGAATCGGGGAAAATTGACACCATCTTATTAAAACAATTAAACAGTTTAACTTATTATCAAAAACCACATCCTAAATCATTGGGAATGGAATGGGTTGAAAGCGAAATTTATCCAATTATTAACACCTCTACCAACTCAACAGAAAACAAACTCTGCACTTTTGTTGAACATATTTCTATTCAAATAGCAAACAATATAAAAGGAAAAGATAAAACGGTGTTACTAAGTGGAGGCGGAACTTTTAACACCTATTTAATTCAACGGATAAAGGCAAATACTCCTAATAAAATTATCATACCCTCTATTCAAATTATCGATTTTAAAGAAGCTTTAATATTTGCTTTTTTAGGAGTATTGAGAACACGAAATGAAATCAATTGTTTAAAATCAGTTACTGGAGCATCTTCAGACAATATTGGGGGCTGCATTTACCATGCATTATAATGCTTTATAGTATATCAAACGCATTGAATACGGCTATAAAGACCTTTTTTAATCCCTAAACTTTACATATATTTGAGACTTATTCAAAAAAAGATAAATCCAACACATATGCTTAAAGTAAAATCAATCCTTTTAACATTATTTTCATTTTTTATACCATTCATCATTTTTGCTCAAGAAACAGCAGAAACTGCTGAATTAACTCTTGATCAAAAGATTGATCGATGGTTCAAACCTTTTTCGGATGCAGTAAGTAGTGTAATCTTCTACTCCCTTAATTTTGGACAATATTCAGTTCCATTGGTTATTATCATCTTAATTGCTGGAGCAATTTTCTTTACGGTATACTTTAAGTTTGCAAATTTCACGCTAATTGGCACTGCAGTAAAAGTGGTGAAAGGAGATTATGATGAATTAGACCATCATGGCTCAGACATTGCAGAAGGAGATTCTACTCCAGGAGGTGATGTATTTGAAACTATGGGGTCTGAGGGTGTTGAAGGAGAAGTTTCTCATTTCCAAGCATTAACTGCAGCACTATCTGCTACAGTTGGATTAGGAAATATTGCTGGAGTTGCTGTTGCTGTTGCAATTGGTGGTCCTGGAGCAACCTTTTGGATGATTTTAGCTGGATTTTTAGGGATGGCAACAAAGTTTGTTGAGTGTACTTTAGGAGTTAAATATAGAGAAGTTACAGAAGATGGAACTGTACACGGTGGCCCAATGTACTATTTATCAAAAGGATTAAAAGAAAAAGGAATGGGTGGCTTAGGGAAAGTTTTAGCCATCTTTTTTGCAATTATGTGTGTCGGAGGTTCTTTTGGTGGTGGAAATATGTTCCAAGCTAATCAAGCAGCAGCACAAATAATCGAACGTTTTGGAATGGAAGGTGGATCTATGGGCTTCATTCTCGGATTGATAATGGCAGCTATTGTGGGTGTCGTAATTATTGGTGGAATTAAAAGAATTGGTTCTGTTACTGAAAAAGTAGTGCCATTTATGGCAGCAACTTACGTGGGAGCAGCACTAATTATTATTTTTATGAACATCAGTTTAGTTCCTGATGCATTCGGAATGATCTTTAGTGGTGCTTTTGCTACTGATGCAGCTTTGGGTGGTGTTATTGGAGTATTAATTGTTGGGTTCCAAAGAGCTGCATTTTCTAATGAAGCAGGCGTTGGTTCTGCTGCAATAGCTCATTCAGCAGTTAAAACAAAATATCCAGCTAGTGAAGGAATCGTTGCTTTATTAGAACCTTTTATTGACACCGTTGTTATTTGTACAATGACCGCTTTAGTAATTGTTATTACAAACATTGAAGGTGGATTCTTTGAATACGGAACAGAAGTTCAGGGAGTTGAATTGACAGCTACAGCATTTGATTCTGCAATACCTGGTTTTTCTTGGATCTTAACTATAGCAGTTGTATTATTTGCTATTTCAACTATGCTTTCTTGGTCTTATTATGGCTTACAAGCTTGGAAATTTTTATTCGGAAAAGGAAAAACTGTTGACATTATTTATAAAGTAATTTTCTTATTATTTGTTGTTATTGGTTCATCTATTGGTTTAGGTTCTGTTATTGCATTTTCAGATGCGATGATATTCGCCATGGTATTTCCTAATATTATTGGACTGATAATTTTATCTCCTAAAGTTCGTGATGAACTGAAAATTTACCAAGATAAAATCAAAGCATTTAAGACTGCTAAATAAAGTTTTCTTATGAATATTAAAGATTACTTTGCTTTTACTCGTGGAGAAAAAAGAGGAACCGTAGTTTTTATTGCAATAATTATAATTCTAATAGTTGCCAACTTTTCTGTTACTCTATTTAAAAAAAATACACAAACAGATTTTTCTGAATTTGAAGAAGCAATAAAAGAATTTGAGGCAGCAATCAGTTCAAAAAAAGAATCTAATTCTCAAATATCGCTTTCAATTGACCTTTTCGATTTTAATCCAAACACTATCTCTAATAAAGAATGGTTGAAACTTGGATTTAAAGAATGGCAAATACAGACCATAAAGAATTACAAAGCTAAAGGCGGAAATTGGAAAACAAAAAATGATGTTTCTAAAATTTATGGTATAGAAGAATCTCATTTTGAACAATTGAAACCATTTATTTTACTCCCCGAAAAATTCAAAAAAAAAGAAAATACATATGCCAAAAAAGAGAGGGTTGAAATAGAATATTTTGACTTTAACCCGAACACAACCTCTAAAGAGGAATGGAAAAAACTTGGATTCAAAGACTGGCAAATAAAAACCATTTTTAACTACAAATCAAATGGAGGAAGTTGGAAATCTAAAACCGATGTCCAGAAGATTTATGGACTAAGTGAAGCCGACTACTCTATACTAGAAGCTTACATCTTGCTTCCTGAGACAACAGAGAAAAAAGAATATTCTAACAATAAGAAAGATTATTCTAAAAAAATAGATGTTAATACTGCGAATGCTAAAGAATTAAGAAATTTAAAAGGAATCTATTCAGAAAAATATGCTGAAATTATAATTAAACATAGAGATCAATTAGGAGGGTTTATTTCTAAAGAACAATTAAAGGATGTTTGGAATATGACACCAGAAACATACGATGGACTCATCAATCAGGTTGTAATTGGTAAATACGAACCTAAAAAAATCAACATCAATTCCTCATCTGCTCAACAATTAAAATCACATCCTTATATTAATTGGAAAACAGCAAATGCAATTTACAAATACCGTAAAGCTAACGGTAATTATAAAAATATAGAAGATGTCAAAAAGATACATCTTATAAATAAAAAAACTTATCTTAAAATTGCACCCTATTTAACAATAGAGTAAACACACAGTTATTACCTATATAAGCACAGCATATGAAACGAATATATAGTAGCCATTGGTCAGATTACGAATTAATTGATGCTGGTAATGATAAAAAACTAGAACGATGGGGAGAAATAATAACAATTCGCCCAGACAGAAATGCCTATTTCTCTCCTATTCTATCAGACAAAGAATGGAAACTAAAAGCACATTTTGAGTTTATTGAAGAAACCACAAGCAAAGGGGTCTGGAAAACCCTCAAGAAAAACACACCAAAGGAATGGCAAATCAATTATAAGAATTGTATCTTCAATCTGCGATTAACGCAATTTAAACATATAGGTATCTTTCCTGAACAACAAACGAATTGGGATTTTATAAAATCTAATATAAAACCTAAAGAGAGATTCCTAAACCTATTTGCCTATACTGGAGGAGCATCATTAGTAGCAAATTCAGCTAAAGCAGATGTTTTCCATTGCGATTCTGTAAAACAAGTTATCTCTTGGAGTAAAGAGAATATGGAAAGCTCTAATCAAGAAAACATTCATTGGGTATTTGATGATGCGTTAAAGTTTGCAACCAAAGAAGTTAAACGAGGGAAAAAGTACGATGGTATAATAATGGATCCTCCTGCTTTTGGGATCGGTGCAAAAAAAGAAAGATGGAAAATTGAAACTAAATTTCCTGAACTAGTTAAAATTGCAAGTCAATTATTAACTGAAAATGGCTTTCTTATCATTAATACTTACTCCCCAAAATTGAAGGAAGAAAACACATGCAACATCGTCAAAGAATATTTCCCAACAAAAAAAATACAAGTAGATAAACTCTCTCTAAAAACAACAACAGGTAAAACATTAGAATACGGAGAATTAACTAGAGTATGCTAAATATCATTTTATAAGACCTAATAAAATCTTAAAATTGCATTCTAAGCTCATTAATTATGATAAGTACAAGATTAAAAAAAGTAATACGAGATGTTCCTGATTTTCCAAAACCAGGGATTCTATTTAAAGACATCACTCCTATATTATTAGATCCGCAGCTAACCAGAGACATTATAAATGAGATGGTTAAGCATGTTAAAAAATTAAATTTAGATGCAATTGTTGGTATTGAAAGCCGAGGATTTTGGTTTGGAATTATGCTAGCTAACAAATTAGAACTACCTTTTATTCCTATCAGAAAAAAAGGAAAACTACCCTATAATACAGTTTCTTACAGCTACGATTTAGAATACGACTCAGCAGAAATAGAGATGCACGAAGATGAAATTAAAGAAGGCTGGAATGTTTTAATACATGATGATTTATTAGCGACAGGAGGTACAGCTTGTGCAGCTGCAGAATTACTAAAAATGCAAAAAGCTAATGTTGCTGGGTTTTCATTTGTTGTTGATTTAACTTTTTTAAATGGTTCTGATATTTTGAAAAAATATTCAGAAAATATATTTAATTTGGTCATCTATTAAAAAATAGATTATGGATTTTGGATTAACAGAAAATCAGCAAATGATTGCTGAAATGATTAAAGATTTTGGAGAGAAAAACATTCGTCCAGACATGATGAAATGGGATGAGTCTCAAGAATTTCCAGTTGAAGTATTTAAAAAACTTGGAGAATTAGGATTGATGGGATGTATTGTTCCCACAAAATATGGAGGTTCTGGTATGACTTATAACGAATATGTTACTGTTGTTACTGACATTTCAAAAATCTGTGGTTCAATTGGATTATCAGTTGCAGCTCACAACTCATTATGTACAAACCACATTCTAATGTTCGGAAATGAGGAGCAAAAGAAAAGATGGCTTCCTAAACTAGCATCAGCTGAATGGATTGGAGCTTGGGGTATTACTGAACACAATACTGGTTCAGATTCAGGAGGAATGAATACCACCGCAAAACAAGATAAAGATGGTAACTGGATATTAAATGGAGCAAAAAACTTCATTACCCACGCTATTACAGGTAATATTGCGGTAGTTATTGCAAGAACTGGTGAAAAAGGTGCTAAAGATAGCACAACAGCTTTTGCTATAGAAAAAGGAACTGAAGGTTTTACATCAGGAAAAAAAGAAGATAAATTAGGGATGAGAGCTTCAGAAACTGCAGAATTAATATTCTCAGATTGTAAAGTTTCTAATGATAATGTTCTTGGTGAAGTAGGACAAGGATTCAAACAAGCAATGAAAATTTTAGATGGTGGTAGAATTTCTATTGCATCTTTAGGTATAGGAATTGCTAAAGGCGCTTTTGAAGCAGCTTTAAAATATTCTAAAGAAAGAGAACAATTCAACCAACCTATTTCTAATTTCCAAGCAATATCTTTCAAGTTAGCTGATATGGCTACTGAAATTGAAGCCGCAGAATTATTGATTTTTGAAGCCGCTGACCTTAAAGATAGAAACTTGAACGTAACAAAAGTTTCTGCAATGGCAAAATATTATTCTTCTGAAGTAGCAGTTAGAACTGCTAATGAAGCTGTTCAAATATTTGGTGGCTACGGATACACTAAAGAGTTTCCTGCCGAAAAATATTATAGAGACGCAAAGCTTTGTACTATTGGTGAAGGAACCTCTGAAATACAAAAGATAGTTATTTCTAGAGAAATATTAAAGTAAAATTTGCATAATTAGATTTATTGTCTAAATTTGCGACCCTTAATAAATTAAAAAGTAAGAAAATGATTATTATTCCTATCAAAGAAGGAGAAAACATCGAAAGGGCTCTTAAACGTTACAAGAAGAAATTCGAAAGAACTGGAGCACTCAAAGAACTAAGAAGAAGAAAGCAGTTTGATAGACCATCTGTTATTAAAAGAGAAGCTAGAGCAAAAGCTATATATATTGACGGATTAAGAAGAGCTGAAGAGTAAGCTTTTCTTAACGTTCTACTCTTAAGTAGTTTATTTTTATAACCTTTAGAAATTTATTTCGTTATAAAGATAAACTATTTTTTTTATGCTAAAAATTTCTGAATTCTGTGACTACCTCTCTCATCAAAAGAGAAATTCAATACACACGGTTAGCGCTTATAGAAAAGATTTAGAACAATTCAGTCAATTCATTCTTTCCGATTACCACATCACCTCTTTTAAAGAAGTTAATTCATTTATTATAAGATCATGGATGGTACAATTAATTGAAAATGATATTTCAACCAGAAGTATCAACCGAAAAATATCCACACTAAAGTCATACACTAAGTACTTATTGAAAAACAATATAATAGAAGTAAGTCCTCTAATAAAAATCGTAACTCCAAAAACATCAAAAAGGCTTCCTATATTTATTGGAGAAACTGAAACATCCAATCTATTCACAAAAATAGATTTTCCTAACAATTACGAAGGTACTCGAGACAACTTAATACTTGAACTATTTTATGCTACAGGTATTCGGTTAATTGAATTAATCAATCTGAAAATAAACACAATTGACAACTACAACTCGACTTTAAAAGTATTAGGTAAAAGAAATAAAGAACGGATCATTCCGTTTGGCAGTAACTTAAAATCAAAAATAGAGAACTACCTAGTTGAGAGAGAAAAACTCAAAAGCTCAGACACACATTTTTTTTTAACAAAAATTGGTAAAAAAACATATCCAAAACTTGTATACAGAGTCGTAAATCACTATCTTAGCTTAGTGACTACTGTAAGCAAAAAAAGTCCACATGTATTAAGACATACATTTGCTACCCACATGCTAAATAATGGCGCTGATTTAAATTCCATAAAAGAAATTTTAGGACATTCTAATTTATCAGCCACGCAAATTTACACGCACAATACGATTGAGAAATTAAAAAACATTCACAAACAAGCCCATCCAAAGGCATAATTTAAAAAAAGCATAGTGATATGAAAGTAAATTTAAAAATAAGCTCAGTACATTTTGATGCAGATAAGGACTTAATAGAGTTCATTCAGGAGCGAGTTGGAAAGCTTTCCAATCACTTTGATAAGATAATTGATGGTGAAGTTGTACTAAAAGTAGAGAACTCTCATAACACTGAAAATAAAGTTACAGAAATAAAACTATTAATTCCTGGTAATGATATCTTTGCAAAAAAGCAATGCAAAACCTTCGAAGAAGCTACTGACAACGCAGTTGAAGCATTAAGAAGACAGCTGAAAAAACATAAAGAAAAGCAACGTCAAGTATAATTGAAAAAAAAATATTTTTTTTGTTTGTGGAACAGAAAAACATTATTACATTTGCAAACCTTTTCAAGTAGAGGTCTGCTTTTTTTATACTCCTAGAGCTTAAAAAAACATAAGAAAAAGCCGATGTAGCTCAGCTGGCTAGAGCAGCTGATTTGTAATCAGCAGGTCGTGGGTTCGAGTCCCTCTATCGGCTCTTTGAAAACCGCTTAAAATGTTAAGCGTCATTTTTTTTGAAATAATTGAAATTCGTTGGGGGAATACTCAAGCGGTCAACGAGGACAGACTGTAAATCTGTTGGCTTAGCCTTCGAAGGTTCGAATCCTTCTTCCCCCACAACACATTAAATAAAGGAAACTTTATTCATATGACTTTAAAAGCGAGAGTAGCTCAGTTGATAGAGCGTCAGCCTTCCAAGCTGAGGGTCGCGGGTTTGAGCCCCGTCTCTCGCTCTTTGTAAGTCTATTACATCGCCATAAGCCGATGTAGCTCAGAGGTAGAGTACTTCCTTGGTAAGGAAGAGGTCACGGGTTCAATTCCCGTCATTGGCTCTATTACTAATTAGTAAATAATAAAAAAAGTACATAAATAATAAAACAAACAAATCATGGCTAAAGAAAATTTCGACCGTTCTAAACCCCACTTAAACATTGGAACAATTGGTCACGTAGATCACGGTAAAACAACATTAACTGCTGCTATTACAGTTGTATTGGCAAAAGCTGGTGGTGCAGAAGTTATGGACTTTGCACAAATTGATAATGCTCCCGAAGAAAAAGAAAGAGGGATTACAATTAACACTTCTCACGTTGAATACGAAACTGCTACTAGACACTACGCTCATGTAGATTGTCCAGGTCACGCAGATTACGTTAAGAACATGGTAACTGGTGCTGCTCAAATGGATGGTGCTATTATGGTTGTCGCTGCTACTGATGGTCCAATGCCACAAACTAGAGAACATATCTTATTAGGGAGACAAGTTGGTATTCCTCGTATGGTTATATTCATGAATAAAGTGGATATGGTTGATGATGAAGAGTTATTAGAATTAGTTGAAATGGAAATTAGAGAGTTATTATCTTTCTATGACTATGACGGAGACAACGCTCCTGTTATAGCTGGATCTGCATTAGGCGCATTGAACGGTGAAGAAAAATGGGTTAAAACTGTACAAGATTTAATGGATGCTGTTGATACTTATATTGAACTACCTCCAAGAGATGTTGATAAAGATTTTTTAATGCCAGTAGAGGATGTATTCTCTATTACTGGAAGAGGAACTGTTGCAACTGGAAGAATTGAAACAGGTGTTGCTAATACTGGTGATACTGTCGATATTTTAGGAATGGGAGATGAGAAATTAACATCTACTGTTACTGGAGTTGAAATGTTTAGAAAAATATTAGATAGAGGTGAAGCTGGTGATAACGTTGGTATCTTATTAAGAGGGATTGAAAAATCTCAAATTAAAAGAGGAATGGTAATCGCTAAGCCTGGTTCTATTACACCACACGCTGAATTTAAAGCTGAGGTTTATGTATTAAAGAAAGAAGAAGGTGGAAGACACACTCCATTTCACAACAAATACAGACCACAATTTTATATCAGAACAACAGATGTTACTGGAGAAATCTTCTTAGAAGAAGGAAGAGAAATGGTAATGCCTGGTGATAACGTTACAGTTACTGTTAAATTAATCGTTCCTGTTGCAATTAATAAATCTTTAAGATTTGCAATTAGAGAAGGTGGTAGAACAGTTGGTGCTGGACAAATTACTGAGATTTTATAAAACTACTCTAGATATTAAAGAGTATAGAAAGGTACCTGTTAAGAACGGGTACCTTTCTTATCATAAATTAATTAAGTTGAGTAAAATCAACTTACGGAAGTAGCTCAGTTGGTAGAGCACTGGTTTCCAAAACCAGCGGTCGTGAGTTCGAGCCTCGCCTTCCGTGCAAAAAGAAAATAATATTATGGCAAAAATTGGGACATACATACAAGAGTCGGCAGACGAATTGTTTAATAAAGTATCTTGGCCAACATGGTCTGAATTACAAAGTAGTGCAGTATTAGTACTTATTGCTTCAGTAATTTTTGCATTAATTATTTTCGCAATGGATCGCTCGTTTAGCGAGATGATGAAATTTGTTTATAGTTTATTTGAATAATTATTATGGCTGAAAGTACAAAAAAATGGTACGTTGTAAGAGCTATTAGTGGTTCGGAGAACAAAATCAAGAAGTATATAGAGGATGAGGTCGAATTTGCAGGATTGAAAGACTATGTATCTCAGATTTTAATTCCAACTGAAAAAGTTTATCAAATACGTAATGGAAAAAAAATAAGTAAAGAAAAAAGTTTTTTTCCTGGATATATACTTGTTGAGGCAGATTTGTCTGGAGAAGTACCTCACGTTATTAGAGGTGTAAATGGAGTAATAGGATTTCTTGGTGCAGAAAAAAGAGGTGAGCCTCTTCCATTAAGAATGAGTGAAGTAAATAGAATCTTAGGTAAAGTTGATGAGTTAGCCGAAAGTGAGGAGGAAATGAACATACCTTATGTTGTTGGAGAAAACATCAAAGTTATTGATGGTCCTTTTAACGGATTTACAGGTTCTATTGAAAGAATAAATGAAGAAAAAAGAAAGCTTGAAGTCATGGTTAAGATTTTCGGAAGAAAACAACCATTAGAATTAAGTTTTTTACAGGTAGTAAAAGAAAGTTAAAAAAAGTAATTACCGGTATAATCTCAGCATTATAATGCTTCCAGTTGAGAAAGTACCATTTAAATAATAATTAAGATGGCTAAAGAAATAAGCGGATTAATTAAGTTACAAATTAGAGGGGGTGCAGCAAATCCATCACCACCAGTAGGACCAGCTTTAGGTGCTAAGGGTGTTAATATAATGGAATTTTGTAAGCAGTTTAACGGTAGAACTCAAGATAAAGCTGGTAAAATTTTACCAGTTGCTATTACGGTTTATGCTGATAAATCTTTCGATTTTGTAATTAAAACACCTCCTGCTGCTGTGCAAATATTAGAAGCTGCTAAATTGAAAGGCGGTTCTCCGGAATCAAATAGACAAAAAGTAGGTTCAGTATCATGGGATCAAGTAAAAACAATTGCTGAGGACAAAATGCCCGATTTAAATTGTTTTAAAATTGAATCTGCGATGAAAATGATTGCAGGAACAGCAAGAAGTATGGGAGTTACTGTTAAAGGTAGTTTCCCTGCAGAAGTTTAATAATAAATAAAATTAATTAATAATGGCTAGGTTGACCAAAAATATGAAACAAGCGTTATCTAAGTTTGATCTTGAAAAAGAACATAATTTAGATGAAGCAGCTAAAATTGTTAAGGATATTACATTTACAAAATTTGACGCATCTGTTGATGTTAGTGTACGTTTAGGAGTTGATCCTAGAAAAGCTGAACAAATGGTTCGTGGAACTGTTGCCTTACCTAACGGTGTAGGTAAAGATGTTAAAGTATTAGTATTATGTACTCCTGACAAACAAGCTGAAGCTGAAGAAGCCGGTGCTGACTTTGTTGGTTTAGACGAATATATCGAAAAGATAAAAGGCGGATGGACTGACATTGATGTTATTATTACAATGCCAAGTGTAATGGGTAAAGTTGGAGCTCTAGGTCGAGTTTTAGGACCAAGAGGTTTAATGCCTAATCCAAAATCAGGTACTGTAACAATGGACATTAAGAAAGCTGTTACCGAAATCAAAGCAGGTAAAATTGATTTTAAAGTAGATAAATTTGGAATTATTCATACTACCGTAGGTAGAGCATCATTCAGCGCTGAGAAATTAGCAGAAAATGCAAATGAATTATTACAAACTATTGTGAAATTAAAACCAACATCGGCAAAAGGTACTTACGTGAAAAGCATTTGCTTATCAAGTACTATGAGCCCTGGAGTTAAAGTTGAATCAAAATCATTAATGGTTTAACAGATTTTCTAATCTAACAAATTAAGTTATGACAAGAGTAGAAAAAAATGATGCGATAGAAGTTTTAACAGGGAAGTTAAATGAGGCCAATATATTTTATTTGGCTGATATTGATGGATTAGATGCTGAAACATCTTCAAATTTGAGAAGAAGTTGTTTTAAGGATAATGTTCAGTTAGAAGTTGTAAAAAACACTCTTTTAAGAAAAGCTTTAGAAAAAGCTGATGGAGAGTATACTGAACTATATGACACTTTAAAAGGAAATACATCTATAATGTTTTCTACCGTAGGTAATTCACCTGCTAAGATTATTAAAGATTTCCGTAAGAAAAGTGAAAGACCTCTTTTGAAAGGAGCTTTTATTGAAGAAGCAATTTTTATAGGTGATGAACATTTAGATGCACTTGTTGCAATTAAATCTAAAGAAGAATTACTTGGAGATATTATCGCATTATTACAATCTCCTGCTAAAAACGTTATATCTGCTCTTAAATCGAGCGGTGGAACAATTGCAGGAATTGTTAAGACACTTTCAGAGAAACCTGAATAAAAACAAACACAAACAATTAATAATTTTAAATAACACAAATAAAAATAAATTAAAATGGCAGATTTAAAAAAACTTGCAGACGAGTTAGTAAATTTAACTGTAAAAGACGTAAATGAATTAGCTACAATATTAAAAGACGATCACGGAATTGAGCCTGCTGCTGCAGTAGCAATGGCTGGTCCTGCTGGTGGTGACACTGATGGAGCTGAAGAGAAAACTGAATTTGATGTGATCTTAAAAGCTGCTGGTGGTTCTAAATTAGCTGTAGTAAAATTAGTTAAAGAATTAACTGGTTTAGGTCTTAAAGAAGCAAAAGAATTAGTTGATAGTGCTCCAAAAGCATTAAAGGAAGGGATTTCTAAAGACGAAGCTGAAGCTTTAAAAACACAATTAGAAGAAGCGGGAGCTGAAGTAGAGGTTAAATAATTTCTACATTCTAAGAAATACGGTTTAGATATTATCTCTTTTTTAAAGGGGGTAATGCCTAGACCATTTTCTACTTATACACTCCACGTAAATAGAAAACTGAGGCCGTTCATAAAACGTGCTGATTTACAAAGAGTTATAGTATTTACAAATACGAATTAAAACCTTTTCAAAGGTAATTTAATAATAACTTAACTCATTTGTACGAATGAACAAACCGTTAGTTGAAACACAAAGGGCAGAAAGAATTAGCTTTGCTGCTTCTAAAAATCAGTTGGCTTACCCTGATTTCTTAGATATCCAATTAAAATCATTTCAAGAGTTTTTCCAATTGGAAACTACTCCAGAAAACAGAATTATTGAGGGACTTTTCAATGTATTTAGCGAAAACTTCCCAATTACCGATGCAAGAAACCAATTTGTATTAGAATTTCAGGATTACTTTGTTGACCCTCCAAGATATTCGATAGACGAGTGTATTGATAGAGGTTTAACACACAGTGTTCCTCTAAAAGCAAAATTAAAATTATATTGTACTGATCCTGAACACGAAGATTTTGAAACAATCGTTCAAGATGTATATTTAGGGACTATCCCTTATATGACTAACAAAGGTACATTCGTTATAAACGGAGCTGAAAGAGTAATTGTTTCTCAATTACATAGATCTCCGGGTGTATTTTTCGGTCAAAGCCGTCATGCAAACGGAACTAAATTATATTCTGCAAGAGTAATTCCTTTTAAGGGATCTTGGATAGAATTTGCTACAGACATTAACAGTGTAATGTATGCTTATATTGATAGAAAGAAAAAGTTACCTGTAACTACTCTTTTTAGAGCTATTGGATACGAAACTGATAAAGATATATTAGAATTATTTGATTTAGCTGACGAAGTAAAAGTTAGTAAATCAGGACTTAAAAAGATTTTAGGACGAAAATTAGCTGCAAGAGTATTAAAAACTTGGGTAGAAGATTTCGTTGATGAAGATACAGGAGAAGTTGTTTCTATTGAAAGAAATGAAGTAATTATTGATCGTGAAACTATTCTTGAAAAAGAGCATGTTGACGAAATAATTGAGTCCGGTTCTAAAACAATCATCCTACATAAAGAAGATGTAAGCTCAGCGGATTTCGCAATTATTTATAATACATTGCAAAAAGACCCTTCAAATTCTGAAAAAGAAGCTGTTGAGCACATCTACAGACAACTTCGTAATGCAGAACCGCCTGATGTTGAAACTGCACGTGGTGTAATTGATAAATTATTTTTCTCAGAAACGAGATATGATTTAGGAGAAGTTGGTAGATTTAGAATTAACAAAAAGTTAAATGTAGATACCTCTGATGACGAAAGAACGTTAACGAAAGAAGATATTATTTCTATCATTAAGTATCTTATTGAATTAATTAACTCTAAGACATTAGTTGATGATATTGATCACTTAAGTAATAGAAGAGTAAGAACAGTTGGAGAACAATTGTATAACCAATTTGGAGTTGGACTTTCAAGAATGGCAAGAACTATTCGTGAGAGAATGAATGTAAGGGATAATGAGGTGTTTACACCTTCTGATTTGATTAATGCAAAAACATTATCATCAGTAATTAACTCTTTCTTTGGTACCAACCAATTGTCTCAATTTATGGATCAAACCAATCCATTATCAGAGATTACTCACAAGAGAAGAATGTCAGCTCTAGGGCCAGGTGGTCTATCGAGAGAAAGAGCTGGTTTTGAGGTAAGAGATGTTCACTATACACATTACGGAAGACTTTGTCCGATTGAAACTCCTGAGGGACCGAATATTGGATTAATATCTTCATTATGTGTATTTGCAAAAGTGAATAAACTAGGATTTATTGAGACTCCTTACCTTCATGTAGAAGATGGTAAAGTAAACCTTAATAAAGAAGTTATATACTTAAGTGCTGAAGAAGAAAATGGTCAAATCATTGCTCAAGCAAATGCTCAGATTGATGATAATGGAAATTTCTTAACACCAACTGTAAAGTCAAGGTTAGAGGGTGAATTCCCTGTAACTGAGCCTAAAGATTTAGCTTTAATGGATGTTGCACCTAACCAGATTGCTTCTATTGCAGCTTCTTTAATTCCTTTCTTAGAGAATGATGATGCGAATAGAGCCTTGATGGGATCTAACATGATGCGTCAGGCAGTACCTCTTTTAAATGCTGAATCTCCAATTGTTGGAACAGGTTTAGAGGCAAGAGTTGCTCAAGATTCAAGAGTATTAATTAATGCTGAAGCTGATGGTATTGTAACATATGTTGATTCGAATAAAATCACAATTAAATACGACAGATCCGAAGAAGAACAATTAGTAAGCTTTAATGAGGATTCTAAATCTTATACATTAGCAAACTTCAAAAAAACGAATCAGAATACTTGTTTAAACCTATCTCCTATCGTGGTTAAAGGTCAAAAAGTAACTAAAGGAGAAGTTTTATGTGAAGGATACGCTACTCAAAATGGTGAATTAGCATTAGGAAGAAACCTTAAAGTGGCATTTATGCCCTGGAAAGGTTATAACTTTGAGGATGCAATTGTTATTTCTGAGAGAGTTGTTAAAGATGATATCTTTACATCTGTTCATATCGAAGAGTTCTCTACTGAAGTTAGAGATACAAAACGAGGATTAGAAGAATTAACAGCAGATATTCCTAACGTAAGTGAGGAGTCTACTAAAGATTTAGATGAAAACGGAATCATTAGAGTTGGTGCTGTAGTAGAAGAAGGAGATATCTTAATTGGAAAAATTACTCCTAAAGGAGAAACTGACCCTACACCAGAAGAAAAATTATTAAGAGCAATTTTTGGTGATAAAGCTGGAGATGTTAAAGATGCTTCATTAAAAGTTAGACCATCTGTAAAAGGTGTGGTTGTAGCTAAAAAATTATTCCAAAGAGCTGTAAAGGATAAAAATGTTAGAGCTGAAGAGAAAAAATTAATAGCTAAACTTGATGATGATTATGCAAAAGAACTTGCTGATCTTAAAAAGGTTTTAATTGATAAATTATTTAAAGTTGTTAACGGAAAAACATGTCAAGGTGTAGTAAATTACTACAACGAAGATATAATTCCTAAAGGAACTAAATTTACAGTTAAAGTATTAGAAAAAATCGGTGACTTTATCTTTATTGATTCTAAAAACTGGACTACTTCAGACGAATTAAATACTCAAGTAAGAGATATTTTACATAACTATAGTATTAAATCTAATGAATATTTAGGAACTTATAAAAGAGAAAAATACGCTATTTCTGTTGGAGATGAATTACCACAAGGAATTATCAAATTAGCTAAAGTTTATTTAGCTAAAAAGAGAAAACTTAAAGTTGGTGATAAAATGGCAGGTCGTCACGGTAACAAGGGTATTGTCGCGAACATCGTTCGTGAGGAAGATATGCCTTACTTAGATGACGGAACTCCTGTTGATATCGTATTAAATCCATTAGGTGTTCCATCTAGGATGAACCTTGGTCAAGTATATGAAACTGTACTTGGTTGGGCTGGTCAAAAACTAGATAAAAAGTTTGCTACGCCAATATTTGATGGAGCATCTGTTGAAGAAATTAATGAGTATTGTATTAAAGCTGGTGTACCTCAATATGGTAAAACTTACTTATACGATGGTGGAACTGGAGATCGATTTGATCAACCTGCTACTGTTGGAGTAATTTACATGTTGAAATTAGGACACATGGTTGATGATAAAATGCACGCGCGTTCTATTGGACCGTACTCGTTAATTACGCAGCAACCATTAGGTGGTAAAGCACAATTTGGTGGACAAAGATTTGGAGAGATGGAAGTTTGGGCATTAGAGGCATTTGGCGCAGCTAATATCTTAAGAGAAATCTTAACTATCAAATCTGATGATGTAAAAGGAAGAGCGAAAGCTTATGAAGCAATAGTTAAAGGAGACCCAATGCCAGAACCTGGTATTCCGGAATCATTTAACGTATTGTTACATGAGTTAAAAGGATTAGCTCTTAACATCACAATGGATTAATTAATATTATAATTTGAACTTTCAAATACAAAAATAATATGGCTTTTAAACGCGATAACAACCAAACAAGTAGTGATTTTTCTAAAATCACAATTAGCTTGTCATCTCCTGAACAGATCTTAGAAAGATCTAGTGGAGAAGTATTGAAACCAGAAACAATTAACTACAGAACTTATAAACCAGAAAGAGATGGTTTGTTCTGTGAACGAATTTTTGGTCCTATTAAAGATTGGGAATGTCACTGTGGGAAATACAAAAGAATCAGATATAAAGGAATTATCTGTGACAGATGTGGCGTAGAGGTTACTGAGAAAAAAGTAAGAAGAGAGAGAATGGGTCACATTTCATTAGTGGTCCCTGTTGCACATATATGGTATTTTAAATCTTTACCCAACAAAATCGGTTATTTATTAGGGTTGCCTACTAAAAAATTAGATACTATTATTTACTACGAAAGATACGCGGTAATTAATGTTGGTGCTGCAACAACAAATGCAGAAGGCGAAGAGCTTCAATATTTAGATTTTTTAACCGAAGAAGAGTATTTAGATATACTAGATGCACTTCCAAAAGAAAATCAATTTTTAGATGATAACGATCCAAATAAATTTATAGCAAAAATGGGTGCTGAAGCACTTTTTGATTTATTAAAAAGATTAGATTTGGATGCTTTATCTTATGATTTAAGACACAAAGCAAACAACGAAACTTCTCAGCAACGTAAAAACGAAGCATTAAAGAGACTTCAAGTTGTTGAATCTTTTAGAGAGTCTCAAACTCGTATTGAGAATAGACCAGAGTGGATGATTATTAAAGTAGTTCCGGTAATACCACCAGAACTAAGACCTTTAGTACCACTTGATGGAGGTAGATTTGCTACATCTGATTTAAATGATTTATACAGAAGAGTAATTATTAGAAATAACCGATTAAAAAGGTTAATGGAAATTAAAGCTCCAGATGTAATTTTACGTAATGAGAAACGTATGTTACAAGAATCTGTTGATGCATTATTTGATAACTCTAGAAAATCTAGTGCTGTTAAAACTGATGCAAATAGAGCTTTAAAATCTTTATCTGATAGTTTAAAAGGTAAGTCTGGACGTTTCCGTCAAAACTTACTTGGAAAACGTGTTGATTATTCTGCGCGTTCTGTAATTGTTGTTGGACCAGATTTAAAATTACATGAGTGTGGTATGCCAAAAGATATGGCTGCTGAACTTTACAAACCTTTTGTAATTCGTAAATTAATTGAAAGAGGAATTGTTAAAACGGTAAAATCAGCTAAGAAAATAGTTGATAAAAAAGAACCTATCGTTTGGGATATCTTAGAAAATATATTGAAAGGACACCCTATCTTATTGAACAGGGCTCCTACTCTACACAGACTAGGTATTCAAGCTTTCCAACCGAAATTAATTGAAGGAAAAGCAATTCGTTTACACCCATTAGTATGTACTGCATTTAATGCCGATTTTGATGGGGATCAAATGGCTGTTCACTTACCATTAGGTAACGCAGCAATATTAGAAGCTCAATTATTAATGTTGGCTTCTCATAACATTTTGAATCCTGCAAATGGAACTCCACTTACACTTCCTTCTCAGGATATGGTACTTGGCCTTTATTATATTTCGAAAGAAAGAACATCGACCAAAGAACTAATTGTAAAAGGTGAAGGAATGACATTCTATTCTCCCGAAGAAGTTATTATTGCGAATAACGAAGGTGTTTTAGATATTCATGCAAAAATTAAAGTTAAAACTAAGGATCTTGTAAAAGGTGAATTAGTTGAGATGATGATTGACACTACAGCAGGAAGAGTAATCTTTAACGAGATGGTTCCAGAAGCAGTAGGATATGTAAATGATATTTTAACGAAAAAAGCATTAAGAGATATTATTGGTAACATACTTAAAGTAACTGGTACATCTAGAACAGTTGAGTTCTTAGATGAAATTAAAACTTTAGGTTACACAATGGCATTTAAAGGAGGGTTATCCTTTAATCTTGATGATATTATGATTCCTGCTGAGAAAGTAGGAATGGTTAAGAAAGCTAACGAGGAAGTTGATGAAGTAATGAATAACTATAACATGGGATTCATAACGAACAACGAACGTTACAATCAAATTATTGATATTTGGACACACACAAATACAAGGTTAACGAATACGTTAATGAACAACCTTAAAAATGACCAACAAGGATTCAACTCTATTTATATGATGTTTGATTCTGGTGCAAGGGGGTCTAAAGAGCAAATTCGTCAGTTATCTGGTATGAGAGGATTAATGGCTAAGCCAAAAAAATCTAATGCTGCAGGTGGTCAAGAAATTATTGAAAATCCAATTTTAGCGAATTTTAAAGAAGGTTTATCGGTATTAGAGTATTTTATATCTACTCACGGTGCACGTAAAGGACTTGCCGATACAGCACTGAAAACTGCCGATGCGGGATATTTAACTAGAAGATTAGTTGATGTTGCTCAAGATGTAGTTATTACTGAGGAAGATTGTGGTACATTAAGAGGATTAACAGCTACTCCACTTAAAAACAATGATGATATTGTTGAACCATTATCAGATAGAATTTTAGGTAGAACGTCTGTTCATGATGTATTCGTTCCTGGAACGGAAGATTTATTAATAGAATCTGGTGCATTAATCAATGAAGAGATTGCTCAAGCAATTGAAGACGCTGGTATTGATGAATTAGAAATAAGATCGGTATTAACTTGTGAATTGAAAAAAGGAGTTTGTGCTAAATGTTATGGTAGAAACTTAGCTTCTAGTAGAAAAGTTCAAAAAGGTGAGGCAGTTGGAGTTATTGCTGCTCAATCGATTGGTGAGCCAGGAACACAATTAACATTAAGAACGTTCCATATTGGTGGTACAGCATCTAAAATTACAGGTATATCTAGCGTTGAAGCTAAATATGATGGTAAATTAGAAATTGCTGAATTAAGAACCATTGCTACAAAGAATGAGAAAGGTGAAGACATTGAAGTAGTTATAGGTAGAGCTGCTGAGATGAAAATTACTGACACTAAAACTAACGTTGTTTTAACAACTGGAAATATACCTTACGGTTCTCATTTCCATGCGAATAACAATGCTAAGATTAAAAAAGGTGATTTAATTTGTGACTGGGATCCTTACAATGCTGTAATTCTTACAGAGGTTAATGGTACTGTTGCTTTTGAAAACTTTGAATTAGGTCTCACTTATAAAGAAGAGTCTGATGAGCAAACTGGATTTACTGAAAAAGTAATCTCGGAAATTAAGGACAAGAAAAAGATTCCAGTATTAACAATTGTTGATAATAAGAAAACTGTTCTTAGAACTTATAACTTGCCAGTAGGTGCTCACATTATCGTAAACGAAGGAGATAAAATGAAAGGTGGAGACATCTTAGTTAAGATTCCTAGAGTTTCTGGTGGTACAGCAGATATTACAGGTGGATTACCCAGAGTAACTGAGTTATTTGAGGCAAGAAATCCATCTAACCCTGCAGTAGTTTCCGAAATTGACGGTATCGTTTCTTTCGGAAAAATTAAAAGAGGTAATCGTGAGGTTATTGTTGAATCAAGATCAGGAGAAGTTAAAAAATACTTAGTTAACTTATCTAAACATATCTTAGTTCAAGAAAATGATTTCGTTAAAGCGGGTATTCCTTTATCAGAAGGTTCTATTACACCTAAAGATATATTAGCAATTAAAGGGCCTACAATGGTTCAAGAATATATTGTAAACGAAGTACAAGATGTATATCGATTACAAGGTGTAAAGATTAATGATAAACACTTTGAGGTTATCGTTAGACAAATGATGCGTAAAGTATACATTGAAGATCCTGGAGACACAAGACACTTAGAGAAATCTATCGTAAATAAAAGAGATTTTATGGACGAAAATGATTGGATTTATGATAAGTTAATTGTCGAAGATGCTGGTGAATCAGATGATTTAAATGCAGGACAAATTGTTTCTCCTCGTCAATTAAGAGATGAGAATTCTAAATTGAGACGTATGGATAAGAAAATGGCTACAACTCGAGAAGCTATCCCTGCAACTTCAAGTCCAATACTTCAAGGTATTACTAGAGCCTCTCTACAAACAGATAGTTTCATTTCTGCTGCTTCTTTCCAAGAAACAACAAAAGTGTTAAACGAAGCTGCTGTAAAAGGTAAAGTTGATCACTTAATGGGACTTAAAGAAAATGTTATTGTTGGTAAATTGATTCCAGCAGGGACAGGATTTAGAGAATTCCGTGATGTACTAGTTGGTTCTAAAGAAGAATATGAGCAGTTATTAGCTGCTAAAGAAGAATCAGTTATTATTGAAGAATAAATTGAGACCAAAAGTCTAAAAGATGAAAGTCCAAAGTCTAATTACTTTGGACTTTCTTGCTTTTGACTTGATAACTTTTAAACTAAACAATGATGAGCGAAAATAATAACAAGGAAAATCAATTAAATATTGAATTGAGCGAAGAAATTGCAGAAGGAATTTATTCTAACCTAGCAATTATCAGTCATTCACCCTCTGAGTTTGTGATTGACTTTGTTAAGGTAATGCCTGGAATGCCTAAAGCAAAGGTTAAATCACGTATTTTAATGACTCCAGAGCACGCTAAAAGATTAATGCTTGCGATAGATGATAACATACAAAAATATGAGGCTATGCATGGCAAAATAAAGGATTTAGGTCCTGGACCACAAGGTGGAATTCCAATGAACTTTGGCGGACCTGCTGCTGAAGCTTAATTATTAGAAAACTTACTTATAGAGTGAAAGCTAAATTTAGCTTTCCCTTTTTTTGTATATTTATACTTGTATGGAATACAAGCAAAAATTAAATATTAAAGCTTGGGCTGAAGCAGATAGACCTAGAGAAAAATTAGCCCTCAAAGGGAAAAATGTTTTGTCGGACGCTGAATTGGTAGCTATATTAATTGGTTCTGGAAACAAAAATGAAACTGCAGTTGAACTTTCAAAAAAAATATTAGTCTCAATTAATAACGATTTAAATCAACTCGGGAAATTGACTATTGCAGATTTAGTTCAATTTAATGGAATTGGCGAAGCTAAAGCTATAAGTATTATTGCAGCATTAGAATTAGGAAGAAGAAGGAAAGCAGCCGAAGTAGATAAAAGACCGAAAGTACAATCGAGCAAAGATGCTTACAATTCAATATCGCCACTACTAAGTGACTTGCCACACGAAGAGTTTTGGGTTATTTACCTCAACCGAAATAATGAGATACTAAAGCAAGAAAACATCAGTAAAGGTGGTGTTTCAGGAACCATTGCTGATTCTAAAATTATTTTCAAGTGTGCAATAGAAGCACTAGCTTCTGCAATGATTCTTTGTCACAATCACCCATCGGGTAATTTGAAACCAAGTAATGCTGATATTCAACTTACAGAAAAATTAAAAGAGGCTGGAAAGATGTTAGATATCTCCATTTTAGATCATTTAATAATTGGCGAAAAAGACTACTTTAGCTTTTCTGATGAACACTTAATGTAGCATGATATTAATTTACGCAAATACGCTAACACCACGCATAAAATATATCTTTAAAACTATTTTTACAGAT
>Ga0307998_1000243_pt1 | contig 31317 bp, 30 predicted proteins | sample Davwhametageno37_FD_203147 | JGI IMG/M metagenome (GOLD analysis project Ga0307998, IMG submission 203147) | Marine microbial communities from Davis Island wharf, Antarctic Ocean - #37 | ecosystem: Environmental > Aquatic > Marine > Unclassified | place: Antarctic Ocean: Davis Island wharf... | reverse complement strand
AGGACTTGAGCTTTTTTGCCGATGTTTTAGATACTAGTTTAAAATCAGTTAATTCGGATTATGAGGCTAAACGATATAAAAACCTCAATATGCAGGCTCCAATTGTACACTCGGCAAATAAAAACACTTTTTACAAATGGTTGAAAAGTAAAGGGAAATTAGGAGGTCAAAATAAGGTTCCAAGACTTTCAAATGATAGAAAAATTTTAAATGAAATATTGTCGATTATCCCCAAAGTGAAGTAAATGAAATTTCTTATAGCAATATTTTTTCTTGGGCTATTGATAGTTCCGCAGGAGTTTACGACTCTAAACTTGTTGAAAAAGATAGACATTGATTCCGACTTTATGCGTGTTGATAATTTTGGAAACATTTACGTAGTAAAAGGAGATGAAATATTCAAGTACGCAAAGAATGGTGATTTTCTTTCTCAAAACAGCAACAAACTTTTAGGGGAAATTGATGATATAGATGTCACTTCTGGATTAGAAATGTCAGCTTTTTTTAAAAATCAAATTCAAATCGTTTTTCTAGATAATCAGCTGGCACTTCGAGGTGCTCAAATTTCGTTGGATATTTTGGAGTTTGAACAAATTTCGGAAATGTGTACCTCACATGGAAACGGGCTTTGGCTTTATGATCAGGTGAAAATGGAGCTTTTTAGAATTGACAAAAACGCAAAACACGTTGCCTCAAGCGGTAATCTTATGCAATTGCTGGGTTATGTGCCCGAACCTAGTTATATGCGAGAAATTAATAACTGGTTATATGTGAATGATTCGGCCCAAGGAATATTAGTATTCGACATTTTCGGTTCTTACTATAAGACAATTCCAATTAAAAATACGGTTGAATTTCAAGTAAAAAACGAACAAGTAATTTATTTTTCGAATCCATATTTAATAAAGTTCGACATGACTGAACTTGAATATGACACAGTAATGAAGGTTAAAGATAACCCTAAGCAGGTTTTGGTATCGAAAAATCAACTTAACATTCTGTATGATAATAGTTTATCTATTTACAGCTATACTCCTTAATTGTTAAGAACTTTTACTTGCTAGAGCAGGCAGTTTTTATATTTTAGTGCTTCTAAAATTAAGAAAAAGCTATGCATATTGCCGTTGCAGGAAACATTGGGTCAGGGAAAACTACTCTTACCACTCTACTTTCAAAACATTACAAATGGGAACCTCATTACGAGGATGTTGATGAAAATCCATATCTAAATGATTTTTATTCAGATATGCAACGATGGTCTTTTAATCTTCAAATTTATTATTTGAATAGTCGTTTTGCGCAAATTCAAGACATAAAAGAAAGTGGTAAAAAGATAATTCAAGACAGAACTATTTACGAAGATGCTTACATATTTGCTCCTAATCTTCACGCAATGGGCTTAATGACTACTCGTGATTTTGAAAATTATTTTTCTCTTTTCAATTTAATGGAGACCTTTATATCTGCACCGGATATTACAATTTACTTACGGGCATCAGTGCCAACGTTAGTAAGTCAAATTCAAGCAAGGGGTAGGGAATATGAAGAACAAATTAGATTGGATTATTTGAAAAGGCTAAACGAGAGATATGAGGCTTGGATTTCCACCTACAATAAAGGCCGTGTAATTGTGGTAAATGTCGACGAAAATAAATTTAAAGAGGATAAAGAAGATTTGGGGAAAATTATTTCTTTGATCGATGCTGAATTACACGGATTATTTTAATCCCAATTCATCAGAATTATCTTTTGGCTCTATATTAAACCTATAGATAAATCTTGCCTGAAAAATTAGTCCGTCACTAATATCTCTGTTTTTTTGAGTTCTGTTATCATTGAATTTAAAGGCGCTAAGTCCCCATCCTATCTTTTCATCGATATCGTAGGTGGAAAATCGTCGCCCAATGCTCCAACCTGCTTTTGCCTGAAAGATGAAAGACTTTTTGGCTGTGAATTGTAAGTAACCATAAATTTCATTAGAGGCTTTTACCAGGTACATTTCTTTGTTGGCAGGAGTAGACGATGGGCTCAAGTAGTAGCTTCTCACAAAAGCACTGAAATTAATTCCAGACGCAAACCAATTAGTAAATCGGTAGTTTATATCTGCCCACACAGGCAGGGTTAAATTAACTTCCAATTTTTTGTTTTTACTTAAGTAATAAACGCCTAAAAGGGGAACGAAAAGTGGGCCAAATAGTTCGCTGTTATAATAGAGTCCAATTCGGTATTTTAAGTTTGGTTTTTTGTGATATTTATATAAAGCTAATCCACCTAATTGGAACATATTTCGAGGTGCGTTATTGAAGTCACTAGCTATTTTGGGTAAAATCATATAAGTACCATCCCACTTTTTACTGTGCTTGAGGTTAAGACCCAATTTCAATGTTGTAGATAATACAGAATTAATATTAAAACCAGCTGGACTTGTATTTACAGTTAGCTGCTCTATTGTAGCACCTGTTATGAAAACAGTTTTTTCATTTATTTTTATTGGTAATGTTAAGTCAACATAAAACTCTTGAACCCTAGCCGGACCGTTTAAGGAGTCCTCTTTATTAAACGGAGAGTTTAAATAAGTGAATTTAAATAGATCAACATAATCTTGAGAGTGCCCTATTAAGCTGAGAAGTAAAAACGGGAAAAATAGTAATGGCTTTAGCATGTACCAAATGTATGAAATCAAAAAAGCCTCACATGTGAGGCTTTTAATTTTTTTCAAACTATTATTAGTTTGCTTGATTTTCTTCAATTTGCGGCTCGATTGGAGGCAAATAGCCAAACCAAGTTTCAAATTGAACTTCAATTTCATCATTTATAAATTTATCCCCCAAATCTGGGAAAATGGTTTTCGATTTGTATTTAATTTCAAAGGCAGTTCGATCAAATATTAAAGTACCTGAAATCATTATTGAGTCACCAATTTCTTTTACCGTAGCTTGAAACTCTATCGGTTCCTTGTGATTTTTTATTTCCAGTTCACCCATCACTTGCGAGAATTCACTTTCAGGTTCTGTTCTTATTTCCTTAATTTCTATATGAGCTTCAGGAAATTTTTTAACGTCAAAAAAATCTTCATTATTCAAGTGGTCCACGAGGTCTTTGTTTTCTTCAGGGTCCTCAATATCCATACACTTAATTGTATTCATATTCATGACAACAACACATTGAACCGTACCATCGCTGTTTTTTGCCATAGCACCCATTTGAACATCTATTGAGCCCATATGTTGTCCAGTAGGTTTTCCGCCTATCCAACGAAGAGTGCTTTTTTCTGCATTAAGCATGTAGTCTTTACTCGTAATCGGAACTTCAATTTCAGGTTCTTGAATTTCGCCTTCTTTTGAAAGATTTTCTTCATTCGAAGTTGTGTTTCCACATCCAAATAGAAAAATACTAAAAACGGATAATAATAAAACTAATCTCATATCTAAATTATTTACTCACCAACAATTTTGTCGGTAATAGTGTTGTTATCAACTTCTACATCAATTGCTTTTTCTGAAGGAACTTCTGCATGACCTTTTCCTTCTAATTGCCCCAAAATAGGAGCTATAACTAATCCTATTAAACAAGTCAATTTAATCAAAATGTTCATTGAAGGGCCAGAAGTATCTTTAAATGGGTCGCCAACAGTATCTCCAGTTACTGCAGCTTTATGCGCTTCAGAACCTTTATACGTCATGACTCCATTAATTTCAACACCAGCTTCGAAAGACTTCTTAGCGTTGTCCCAAGCTCCACCAGCATTATTCTGGAAGATTGCCCATAATACACCGGAAACTGTAACACCAGCCATATAACCACCTAGCATTTCAGCAACCAACATATTATTATCTTGATACACTAATTTACCTACTAATACAACAAGTATTGGAAAACCAATAGTTAATAAGCCCGGTAACATCATTTCTTTTAAAGAGGCTTTTGTAGAAATAGCCACACACTTATCGTATTCTGGTTTTCCAGTGCCTTCCATAATTCCTGGAATCTCTTTAAACTGTCTTACAACTTCATTTACCATTTCCATTGCAGCTTTACCTACAGCATTCATTGCTAAAGCAGAGAATACTACTGGAACCATTCCACCTACAAATAACATGGCTAAAACTGGCGCTTTAAAAATATTAATTCCGTCAATGCCGGTAAACGTTACATAAGCAGCAAATAGTGCTAACGACGTTAATGCAGCAGAAGCAATAGCAAATCCTTTTCCTGTTGCAGCAGTTGTGTTACCAACAGCATCTAAAATATCTGTACGTTCTCTAACGATAGGGTCTTGTTCACTCATTTCAGCAATACCGCCAGCATTATCAGCAATTGGCCCAAAAGCATCAATCGCTAATTGCATAGCTGTTGTTGCCATCATTGCAGAAGCAGCTAAAGCTACTCCATAAAAGCCAGCCAAAGCATATGATGTCCATATTGCAGCAGCAAATAATAGTACAGAAGAGAAGGTAGAAATCATACCTGTAGCTAAACCAGCTATAATGTTTGTTCCTGCTCCAGTACTTGATTGTTGTACAATTTTTAAAATTGGTTTAGAGCCTAATCCTGTATAATACTCAGTAAATGCAGAGATACCTGCACCTACAACTAAGCCGACTAAACACGCATAAAAGACTCTTATTGAAGAAATGTCTTGAAGACCTTCTCCGAAGAAATCCATTTGCATTGTTTCTGGTAACATCCAAGTTACTAATCCAAAACATGCTGCAGCAACCATTAAGATTGATGCCCAGTTCCCTATGTTTAATGCTTTTTGTACGTCTGCCTCTTTTGCATCGTTAGATGAAATTTTAACCAACATTGTTCCAATAAGAGAAATAATAATCCCTACACCTGCAATTGACATTGGTAATAGAATTGGTCCAATACCGCCAAAAGCATCTTGAATTGATCCACCCATATCTTTAATAACATAGTTACCTAATACCATAGCAGCTAAAACAGTTGCTACATAAGATCCAAATAAATCAGCTCCCATACCTGCAACATCACCTACATTATCACCTACATTATCAGCAATTGTTGCTGGGTTTCTTGGATCATCTTCAGGAATATCAGCTTGTACTTTACCAGCTAAATCAGCGCCAACGTCAGCAGCTTTAGTATAAATACCACCACCAACTCTTGCAAATAACGCAATAGATTCAGCTCCTAATGAGAAACCAGCTAATGCTTCTAAAACGATAGTCATATCACTAGTGTTAGTCCATTCCCCATCCATAAACATATGAAAGAAAAAGATAAAGAAAAGAGTTAAACCTAATACAGCTAAACCAGCAACTCCAAGTCCCATAACAGTACCACCACCAAAAGACACTTTTAATGCATTTGGTAAACTAGTTTTTGCAGCTTGTGTTGTTCTAACATTTGTTTTGGTTGCAATTTTCATTCCCATGTTTCCTGCAAAAGCAGAAAATATAGCTCCAATAATAAATGCAACTACAATTAAATAAGTGCTATCCATATAAAAAGCAATACCAGCTAAAACAAGACTTGCTCCTATAACGAAGTATGTTAATAAACGATATTCTGCATTTAAAAAAGCCAAAGCTCCTTCGTAGATGTGATCTGAAATTTCTTTCATCTTACCATCTCCAGCATCTTGCTTCATTACCCAAGACTTCTTAATAAGCATGTAAATTAATCCTAAAAGCGCCAAGGCTATTGGCATGTAAATCATCATCGATTCCATTTTCATCTAATTTTCGTTTGTGTTATTAATTCATGCCCCTATAGGCTAAAAATAAACGGCTGCAAAAGTAAATATTCGCAAGCTTTGTGCAAGTGAAATAATTGAAAAAAAATAAAGGATTATATTACTGGTAATCAGAGGTTTTTGACCATATCAAGAAAGATAGTTCCTTTGTGATCAAATCCATTGAAATTGGTGTCAGCAGGAATTGCCATTTTCAATTTTTAGTAATTATCACGATTTTTATTTGTTAAAGTTGGTACATGCTAGATTTAACTGCATCAATTACATCTTTTACATTTGGTAAAGCTTCCTCTATTAATGTAGGGGAAAAAGCAAATGGAGTATCTGATTGCATTAATCGGATTACAGGTGCATCTAAGTAGTCGAATGCCACTTTCTGAATTCTAAATGAAATTTCAGAAGCAATAGAGGCAACTGGCCAACTTTCTTCCAATATAATGAGTCTATTGGTTTTCTTAACCGATTTAACTATTGCAGCTTCATCCCAAGGGCGAATGGTTCTTAAATCAATAACCTCTACATTTATTCCATCTTTAGCTAATTCTTCAGCAGCAGTTAGCGCTAGCTTAATAATTTTACCAAAAGATACAATTGTACAATCAGTTCCTTCTCTTTTTACATCCGCTTGTCCAATTGGAATAATGTATTCTCCATCAGGTACTTCTCCTTTTTCACCATACATTTTCTCTGACTCTAGAAACACTACTGGATTTTCATCTCGAATCGCTGCTTTTAATAATCCTTTTGCATCATAAGGGTTGGATGGAGTTATAACTTTTAGTCCTGGTACATGCGCATAAAAAGCTTCAAAACTTTGAGAGTGAGTAGCTCCTAATTGACCCGCTTGTCCATTTCCTCCTCTAAAAACGATAGGAACGTTATATTGTCCTCCACTCATTTGTAGCATTTTAGCTGCACTATTTATTATTTGGTCAGCTGCTAATATGGCAAAATTCCAAGTCATAAATTCAACGATTGGACGCAAACCATTCATTGCAGCACCAACTGCAATTCCCGTAAACCCAAGTTCAGCAATCGGTGTGTCAATAACCCTTTTAGCGCCAAATTCATCCAGCATTCCTTGACTTACTTTATAAGCGCCATTGTATTCAGCGACTTCTTCACCAAGCAAAAAAACATTTTCGTCTCTTCGCATTTCTTCGTTCATGGCTTCCCTAAGGGCTTCTCTGAATTGGATTTCTCTCATAGCTTTTATTTTGCGTGTACAAAAATAGAAATTACAAGGATAATAAAACACCTTATTAATATAAGGATGCATGAAATGGTAAACTGTTAGGATTGAAAGTGATAATTTAGAGCAAAAAACAAGCTCTTTGACTACTTTTGCAACAATAGAAAAAGACAGTATTATATGAAGATTCTTGTATGTATTAGCAAGGCTCCCGATACCACAACTAAAATCGCGTTTACGGATGGGGACACCAAGTTTAATGAAGCTGGTGTTCAGTTTATCGTAAATCCGTATGACGAATGGTATGCGTTGGTTAGAGGACTTGAATTAAAAGAAAGTTTAGGTGGAACAGTTACTACCATCACAGTTGGTGGTGTTGAAAACGATCCTATTATTCGAAAAGCACTGGCAATTGGAGCTGACGATTCAGTTAGAATCGACGCACAAACTAGTGATGCATTTATAGTTGCGAAAGAAATCGCGAATTTTGCTACTGATAAGGGTTATGATTTAATTCTTTGCGGAAAAGAAACAATTAATTATAATGGAGCTCAAGTAGCCGGTTTAATTGCCGAGTTTATGGACTTACCCTTTGTTTCTCAAGCTACAAAACTAGATGTTGCCGGTTCAACTGCAACTCTTGGATGTGATGTGCAAGGAGGAGAACAAATTGTTGAAGTTGAAATGCCTTTGGTCTTAAGTGCGGCTAAAGGAATGGCTGAACAAAGAATTCCAAATATGAGAGGTATTATGGCTGCAAGATCTAAAAAGCTTGAGGTTGTTCCTTCATCTGGAGCCAATTCTACGAGTGAAGTTGTAGGATACAGTTTGCCTGATGCAAAAAAAGGGTGTAAATATATTGACCCGGAAAATGCTGGTGAGTTAATAGAATTATTACATAACGAAGCTAAAGTAATTTAAAGATGAGTGTTGTAGTTTATATTGATATTCACAATGGAGAAATTGTGAAGTCTTCGTTAGAGGCAGTTTATTACGCCTCAAAAATCGCTTCTGAAAAGGGTGTAGATTGTGTTGCTGCTGGTGTTGGAGAAATTTCTGAAGATAAACTTGTTGCCTTGGGAAAGTATGGTGCAACTAAGGTTATTGTTAATGGAAATAACAAAACGGATAACGGGCAAAAAGCAAAGTTTGTAGAAAATGTATCTATTACTTCTAACTCTAGCATAGTAATATTTAGTCACGATTTTGCAGGAAAAGCAATTGCTCCTAGAGTTGCGGCAAGACTGAATGCTGGTATCGTATCTGGTGCAATTGCATTGCCAGATTTTAGCAATGGGGTATCCGTGAAAAAGTCGGTTTTTTCAGGAAAAGCTTTTGCTAACTATAAAATAAATTCAGAAAAGGCTGTTATTTCATTACTTCCAAATTCCATGGACATTGTAATGAGCGATTCGAGTGCCACTGTTGAATCAGATTCAACTGATTTAGGGGTAGCTAAGATTACAGTTAAAGAGAATAAAGTAGCAAGTACTGATGGTAAAATTGATCTTACAGAAGCTGAATTAGTTGTAAGTGCAGGTAGAGGACTAAAAGGTCCGGAAAACTGGGGAATGATTGAAGAGTTGGCTAATTTATTAGGCGCCGCCACGGCTTGTTCACGTCCAGTTGCCGATATAGATTGGCGGCCGCATTATGAGCATGTTGGTCAAACAGGAATTGCAATTCGCCCAAATTTATACATTGCTGTAGGAATCTCTGGTGCCATACAACATTTGGCAGGGGTAAATGGTTCTAAGGTAATAGTTGTTGTAAATACAGATCCTGAGGCCCCGTTTTTTAAAGCTGCCGATTATGGAATTATAGGTGATGCTTTTGAAGTAGTCCCAAAGTTAATTGAAGCGGTCAAAGTTTTCAAAGGATAGTAATATTGGGTTGATTCCTTTATGGAAGAAAAAATAAAATTAGAAATATCTGGACTTTCATACAGTCAAACTCAAACTGGAGCTTATGCTCTTGTTTTAAGTGAAACCAAAGGGAAAAGAAGCCTTCCAATAATTATAGGGAGTTTCGAAGCTCAGGCTATAGCAATAGAATTGGAAGACATGAAGCCGAGTCGACCTTTAACTCATGATGTTTTTAAAAATTTTGCAGCTGCATTTGGAATTATGTTGGAGGAAGTTGTGATTTACAACTTGCTAGAAGGTGTGTTTTATGCAAAATTAATTTGTATCGGTCCCAATGGAGAGAAAACAGAAATTGATGCTCGTACTTCCGATGCAATCGCACTCGCTGTTCGCTTTAAATGTCCTGTACATACTTTTGAGTTTATTCTAAAAAATGCAGGGGTAATAATAGACGAAGATGCTGAAATAAGAACACAAGAAGATGATGGAGCTGTTGAATTAGCAGAAGTAAATAAAAACCCATTAGTTTCTAAAACCGTTGACCAATTAGAGGAAATGCTTCGTGATGCTCTTGAAAGTGAAGATTACGAACTGGCTACTCGATTAAGAGATGAGCTAACAGCTAGAAAATAGTATATTCGACACTTTAATAATTTCTATGGACTTAATTTCTCTTCTGCGTGGGCTTCTAGGTTTAGTCGTGCTCATTGGTATTGCCTTGTTGTTCAGTTCTAACCGAAAAGCTATTAATTGGAAAGTCGTCGGTTTTGGATTGGCTTGTCAAATAATACTGGCAATAGGCATTCTTAAAGTAAGCTTCATTCAATTTGGATTTGAAATTGTTGGAAAAGGGTTTGTCAAAATCATAGACTGGACCAGAGAAGGTACCACTTTCTTATTTGGAAGTTTTATGGATGTTTCTTCGTACGGCTTTATCTTTGCCCTTCAAGTTTTACCCACAATAATTTTCTTTTCTGCACTTACTTCTGTTCTCTTTTACCTTGGAGTTATTCAAAAAGTAGTTTATGGCTTAGCTTGGGTTTTTACAAAACTTTTAAACGTTAGTGGCGCAGAAAGCCTTTCCGTTGCTGGCAATATTTTTTTAGGACAAACAGAGGCTCCTCTTTTAATAAAAGAGTATTTGTCTTCAATGAACCGTTCTGAAATATTACTTGTTATGCTTGGAGGTATGGCAACTGTTGCAGGGGGAGTTTTAAGTGCATATATTGCTTTTTTAGGAGGTGATGATCCATCGCAAAGAGTTCTGTTTGCAAAACATCTTCTTGCGGCGTCTATTATGGCTGCACCGGGAGCGATTGTGGTTTCCAAAATTCTTTTGCCACAGACTGAGTCGATTAATTCAACCATTGAAGTTAGTAAACAGCAAACTGGAAGTAATTTGTTGGATTCTATAAGTAAAGGAACAACCGAAGGGTTAAAGCTAGCAGTTAATGTGGCTGCAATGCTTTTGGTGTTCTTCGCTTTTATAGCTATGATAAATTATGGGTTGTTAAAACTTGGTGATTTATTTGGGCTTAATGAAATAATAAAATCAGCCACTTCTGGCCAGTATGCTGTTCTTTCCTTACAATATATTTTAGGTAATATTTTTGCGCCCTTGATGTGGATAATCGGGGTGGACAGTCAGGATATTACTCTTGTAGGACAACTCTTAGGAGAGAAAATAACAGTTTCTGAATTTGTGGGTTACGCCAGTTTGGCTGAAATGAAAACTGCTGGGGCTTTTGCCTCTCAGAAATCTATAATAATGTCTACTTATATTTTATGTGGATTTGCTAATGTAGCCTCAATAGGAATTCAGATTGGAGGTATTGGGTCTTTGGCGCCCAGTCAAAGAAAGACTTTGTCAGAACTTGGAGTGAAAGCTTTAATAGGCGGAACGATTGCCTCCTTGTTTTCAGCAACAATTGTAGGAGCTATTTCCTAGCCTTTTTCTTTTTATTGTCCTTCCTTTTTTTAGGAATTAACAGAATTGGGATTTTAGCATTTTGAAACAATTCATTCTTAATGCTACCAACTACAAAATCATAAAGAGAACTTTCGTTGTGAGATCCAATAATAACAAGGTCAACATGTAGTTTGTTTAATACTTCTAATAATGTCTCAGGTGTAGATCCTTGTACCAAAAGAGGAATACAATGAACACCTTTATTGGCGCATTCGTTTGCATACCTCTGTAATTTTTCATGTTCCTTACGCAGTAGTCCAGCTCTTTGGTCACGAACAACTTTTGGCCCAACATCATAACCAATATAGCCAGAGTCAGGTGCAGCGACATGCACCAGCCATAATTTCGCACCAAATGCCAAAGCATATTCGGCTGCTTTGAGAACAACTTCATCCGATGCTTTTGAAAAAGCTATGCCTGCTAATATTTTCACTTTCTAAAGTTAAGTAATAAAACGATACAATGTTCAATTTCTGTTAGTAAAAATTAGATAGAAAAATCTTAAGAGTCCCTTTTGCAACCTTAATTTGTAATTACTTAATTCAATATAATTTATGCGCACATACCTTAATTTACTCGATCATATTTTAGAAAATGGAACCCAAAAAGGGGATAGGACTGGAACAGGAACTATCAGTTGTTTTGGATATCAAATGCGCTTTAATTTGAGTGAAGGGTTTCCTGTTCTAACCACAAAGAAACTTCATTTACGATCTATTATTCATGAGTTACTTTGGTTCTTGAGTGGCGATACCAATATCAAATACTTAAAAGAAAATGGGGTTAGAATTTGGGATGACTGGGCAGATGAAAATGGAGATTTGGGTCCAGTTTATGGTTACCAATGGAGAAGCTGGCCAACAAGCGATGGTAAAAAAATTGATCAAATAAGCAAATTAATAGAAATGGTAAAGAACAATCCTAATTCTCGCCGATTGATGGTAAGCGCCTGGAATGTTCAATTTATTGATGAAATGGCACTGCCTCCCTGCCATACTATGTTTCAGTTTTATGTAGCTGATGGAAAACTCTCTTGCCAGTTATACCAGAGAAGTGCAGATACATTTTTAGGGGTTCCATTCAATATTGCTAGCTATGCACTCCTAACCATGATGGTTGCTCAAGTATGTGATTTAGAACCCGGGGATTTTATTCACACTTTTGGAGATGTGCATTTATACAATAACCACCTGGAGCAAACTAAAGAACAATTGTCAAGGACACCTACCAAGTTGCCTACTATGAAAATTAATCCTGCTGTAAAAAACATTTTCGATTTTAAAATTGAAGATTTTGAATTACTTGACTACCATCCACAGGCTCACATTAAAGCTGTTGTTTCGGTATGATTGTAAGTTTAATTGTAGCAATAGCAAAAAATAATGCTATCGGAAAAGACAATAATTTGTTGTGGCATTTGCCAGCAGATATGAGGTTTTTTAAAGAAACAACCACTGGACATTGTATTATAACCGGGAGGAAAAATTATGAATCCATTCCTTTAAAATATCGCCCTTTAAAAGATAGGACTAACATTGTTGTAACGCGAAATTTAAATTACAAGGAAGCTAACATAGAAGTTTGTAATTCGATTGAAGATGCAATTGAGTTGGCTGAAAATAGAGGCGAGAAGGAAGTATTTGTTATTGGCGGTGGACAGATTTACCGAGAGTGTTTAGAGGAAAATCTAATTGACAAAATGTACATTACTCATGTGGATTCTGTTTTTGAAGCGGACACCTATTTCCCGGAAATAGATAAAAATAATTGGAAATCCAATCAAATTCTTGAGTTTAAAAAAGATGAGAAGAATTTATTTGAGGCGAAAGTATTTGTTTACGACAGGATCTAGTTATTCTTTTTTGCTCTGAAGGTAAGTACTTCAGATCCATAATTAACGTACTCCCAGCCATTTCCCGAGAATAAATTAATTATTTCAGTGACAGAATTGAATTTTCTAACGGATTTATCTTCTGATAATATATAAGCACGAGCTTTTTTTCTTGGATTTTGCCCGTAATCTAATTCAGCTATAAATCGGTTACCAAACAATATATCGATTACATAAACTCGAATGTAATCTTTATCCAAATTGTTTATCGTCGTGTATTCGGTGGAGTCTTTTGATTTTTTTGGAGTAGATTCAAATTCAACTTGAGACAAAATGGTTCCGTAAATTAAAACTCCAAAAATTAATAGTGCAGATTTTTTCATAGCGTTTGATTTTATATTGACCGATTAGGTATTATGAATTTTGCCAATCATTTGTAAAAATACAAATAATTGTCATTCAATAATTTCTTTGATTAATTCGGGAATGGCAAATAAATTTTAATCAAATTCTAGGTCATAAAAATAACCTTTAGGAAATTGAAGTCAATGAATTTGACGCAATAATTAGAAATTAGACCAAAAAAAGCCGCAAAAGCGGCTTTCAATATTAATATATTTAAGAAGTTCTATGCAACTTTTAGATTCTTCAAAGCAGAACCCTTTAGTTTTTCTAATGCATATTCCTTGGTGACTTTAAACTCTTTTATAGGCTCTTCTGCCGAAGGAAGTTCGAACATGGCATCGGTCATTATAGCTTCACAAATTGATCTTAAACCACGAGCACCTAATTCAAATTCTAAAGCCTTAGTAACCATAAAATCTAGAACATCTTTATCAAAACTTAGTTTGATTTCTTCCATATCAAACAATTTGTGATATTGTTTGATAATAGCATTCTTAGGCTCAGTTAAGATTCTTCTTAATGCAAGAGCATCCAAAGGGTTTAAATAAGTAAGAACTGGAAAACGACCGATCAACTCAGGAATAAGTCCGTAATGTTTTAGATCTGCAGGATTCACATATTGAAGCATATTTTCTACTTCAACAGTTTCTCTTTCTTGCTGTCTTGCGTATCCTAAAGATTTGGTGTTTAGTCTTTTGCCAATTACTTTTTCTATACCAACAAAAGCTCCACCAGTTATAAATAGAATGTTCTTTGTATTTATCGTAACCAGTTTTTGTTCCGGATGCTTACGTCCTCCTTTTGGTGGAACGCCAACATCGGCACCTTCCAATAATTTTAGAAGCGCTTGCTGAACACCTTCTCCACTAACATCACGAGTAATAGATGGATTGTCACTTTTACGCGTAATCTTATCTATTTCATCAATAAATACTATTCCTCTTTCAGCTGCAGACACGTCATAATCAGCAGATTGAAGTAGTTTTGTGAGGATACTTTCTACATCTTCTCCCACATAGCCAGCTTCAGTAATTACCGTTGCATCGGCAACTGCAAATGGAACATTAAGAATTTTCGCAATGGTTTTGGCTAGTAAAGTTTTTCCAGTTCCAGTTTCACCCAAAAGAATAACATTCGATTTTTCGATTTCTACATCGTCTCCAGAATCCTTTTGTGTAATTCTTTTGTAGTGATTGTAAACAGCAACAGAAAGAACTTTTTTTGCCTGCTCTTGTCCAATAACATACTCGTCCAAATGAGCTTTAATATCTTTGGGCTTGAGTAAATTAATGGTTTTGTTAATTGTAGTTTCTACTCGTTGAGTAATTTCTTCTTCAACAATATGCTGAGCTTGAGAAATGCATCCATCACAAATGTGACCAGATATACCAGCAATAAGTATGTTTACTTCACTTTTACTTTTCCCGCAAAACGAACAACGAGGTTCTCCTTTTGTAGCCATATCAACTATTTACCAAAACTTCGTCAACCATGCCATATTTTTTTGCTTCAGAAGCACTCATCCAATGGTCACGATCACCATCTTTCCAAATAGTATCGTATTTCTGACCAGAATGATTGGCAATAATTTCGTAAAGTTCCTTTTTAATTTTTTGAATTTCTATTGCAGTGATTTCAATATCACTAGCTTGGCCTTGAGCTCCACCCATAGGTTGGTGGATCATTACTCGTGAATGAGGCAAAGCAGAACGCTTTCCCTTAGCGCCAGCACATAATAAAACGGCGCCCATACTTGCAGCCATTCCGGTACAAATTGTGGCCACATCTGGGCCAACATATTGCATGGTATCGTAAATTCCTAAGCCGGCATAAACAGAACCGCCCGGACTGTTCAAATAAATTTGAATGTCTTTTTTATTGTCAGCAGAAGCTAAAAATAACAACTGTGCTTGAACAATATTTGCAATTTGATCATCGATTCCTGTACCCAAAAAGATGATTCTGTCCATCATTAATCTCGAAAAAACGTCCATTGCTTGAACATTCATTTGTCTTTCTTCAAGAATATATGGGGTCATTGACTGCATTTGGTTAATGCCCGAATGGATGTACTGATCTACAACCATACTACTGATACCGCGATGCTTAATCGCGTAATTTCTAAATTCTCTTCCGTCCATCATCTGTTACATCTTCACTAAGTTCGACAAGCTTTCTAAAATTCCTTTTTTAGCAGGTTTGCCGGTTGCTAATTTAACGAAATCGTCGAAAGAAACTGCCTTTGTTTTTAAATTCACATTTTCTTTTAGAAATACAAGCATTTTATCTCCCATTAACTGTCGATAAATGTTGTCTCCTTCTTCTTTGTTTTTTGCTAAATAGTCTTGAGCGGCTTTTTGTAATTCCTCTTCTCCAATAGCATTTCCGTATCCTGACATTTGCGCCTGAAATAATTCTTTGGTTCGGTTCAAAACGTCTTCATAATTTACATCCAGTTTGTGCTCTTCAACAATTTTGGTTTCTATTAATTGCCAAGCCATTCCTTTTGAAAAATTAGGCCAATCTTGCTCAATTTCTTCCTCAGTAGCTTTTTCATTAGTAGCTACTACCCATCTTTTTAAAAATACTTCTGGTAATTGTAAATTTAATTTGGTTTTAATGCTTTCTTGAATATCTCTAAAAAATAGTTTATCGGAATCGTCACCCAAAGTTTTCTTTAAATCTTCAGTAAGTCTTGCTTTAAACTCTTCTTCTGTTTTAACTGCATCAGGGCCAAATAGTTTGTCGTAGAATTCTTGGTTCACTTCACAAGGAGTTAAATCATGAATTTTAGCAATTGTTAATCTGAATTTTTTGCCAATAGAATCAACTTTATCCTTGTCAATACCCAACATGGCAGCAAGTTCAGCGTCATTTTTAGTATAATCTCTTGGGTTTATTTCTAGAGATTCTTCCAGTTTTTTACCGATTAAAGCTTTTTTCGCTTTTTCGTTTTCCAAATATTCTAAACCAATACTTGCGTGGTTATGAATTCCGTTTTCTACTTTTTCTCCGTTAGAATCTAATTCGTCAATTTTACCATTTACCAAATTGTTTTCTCCAACTACATCAACCTCTTTCATTGAGCCATATCTACGGGTCAAATCTTTGGTGTATTTTCCTAAAAGTTCGTCATCGATATTTATAGAGTGATAATTGGCTTTTATTTTATTGTCAATTTTTATCTCAAATTTTGGTGACAAACCGATGTCATATTTGAATTCAAATGTTTCTCCATCATCCAAACTTTCTTTAGGTTGTTCGTCTATGTTAGGAATTGGATTACCTAATATTTGAAGTTTTTCTTCTGAAATGTAAGAGTTTAAGTTTTCGTTCAATAATTTATTGATTTCGTCTGCCATTACTGAGCTTCCGTACATTTTTTTCACCATTCCTATTGGTACATGACCTTTTCGGAATCCTGGTAAGTTTGCTTTACCTTGGTAATCGCTAAGTATAGTTTTAACTTTTCCTTGATAATCTTCAGGAGAAACAGTTATGCTAATAACTGCATTTAAATCGTCAATAACTTCTTGTTTAATGTCCATTTCTAGAATCTATTTCTTTTGTTAAATACCTAATATTCAAACCAATATACTCGATTTTACACTAGCCCATTTTTCGGGCGGCAAAAGTAGGATATTTTGGGGCTTAAAATAGTTTTAACCGTCTATTTAAACGTTTTTAGCATATAGCCGTTGGAATGAATATTTACAATCTCAATTCCGCGATCTTCAGCCAAGTATTTTCTGAGTTTGGTAATGTAAACGTCCATGCTTCTTTTGGTGAAATAGTTATCATCTTTCCAAATCATTTTCAATGCTTTGTCCCTAGGTAGAATGTCGTTTATGTGTTCACAAAATAATTGAAGCAATTTGGATTCCTTTGGGCTTAATTTTCTCGATTCGTCTTTGCGGATAAGGGTCCTGAACTTAGAGTCATAAGTAAAACTACCAATGGAATAACTCTTATCTTGAAGAGTGAGTGTTACCTTTCGCCTTAATAATGCATTTATTTTATGAATCAAAAGTTCCGAGTCAAATGGTTTAGTTATGTAATCATCGGCACCTAATTCGTATCCAATTACCACGTCTTTTTTTTGGCTTCTGGCGGTTAAAAAAATAAGAGGAATATCTTCATTTACTTTTCTTATTTCTTTTGCCAAACTAAAACCGTCCATTTCGGGCATCATTACATCTAAAATACATAAATCAAAACTGCCTGTTTTAAAGGTACTCCAACCCTTTTTTCCATCGCTTTTTAGCAGGACCTCAAACCCCGAAAGTTCTAAATAATTCTTTAATACGGCTCCTAGATTAGGCTCATCTTCCACCAATAATATTTTGTTTTTATTATTCATATTATTGGAAATTCTAGTTTGAAAATACTGCCTTCGTTAATCGCACTGGACACATTGATTTTTCCGTTGTGTTTTTCTACCACGTATTTTACGTAATTGAGGCCTAAACCAAAGCCTTTCACATTGTGTAGAGTCCCGCTTTCGGCTCTGTAAAATCTAGAGAACAAATGATCCAGTTCCTCCGAATTCATGCCGATTCCATTATCTTTTATTTTGATGAAACAAGTTTTATCTTCAATTTGAACGCCAATTTTTATCTCAGGAGACTTCTTGCAATATTTAATTGCATTATCAATTAGATTGTTGAAAACGTTAAATAGGTGGTTTTCGTCGGCAAGTAAATTAATAGACTCCTGGCTGATGTCAAGATTTATTTTACCCGATTTTTCTTCTAAAATTAAATCAAAACTTTGTGTTACTTCTTTTATTATTGGAATTAGATCCATTTTTTGTTTTTCAAAAATCAGCTCTCCTTTTTCCAGTTGAGCTGCTTGTAAAACTCGCTCTACTTGTTTGTTCATTCTTTTGTTTTCTGCCTTAATAATGGAAGTGTAGTAGTCAATTTTTTCTGGATCTGATTTTACTTTCTCGTGGTTTATCGAATCTATTGCTAAACTTATGGTACTTATTGGGGTTTTGAATTCGTGCGTCATGTTATTAATAAAATCGGATTTGATTTCAGAAATTCGCTTTTGTTTCAAAAGCCCATTTACCACATACCAAAATGCCCAAATCATTATTCCTGAAAATAAAAGAGAAGTTAAAACCATTAGTAAAAACGAAGTTGGAAAGGCTGCCCGGTGTTTAGCAACATCAATTTTCAGGAAAACAGGTTGATCTTTTAAGGTCTCTCTAAATAGAGGAACTACAATTGCTTTTCCATTCTTGCTTTTTTCATTAGTTGGTTCTAAAAATGTTGAATCGTTGGAAGTAAGTATTTCGTAGGTGTAGTTGTACTCAATTTCTGCCTTATTCATTTCAGAAGATACAATGGAGTCAATTGGTAAGTTTTTGATTTCTAGTAGAATGTTGCTATCACTTATAAACTCCTCTAAATTAAGTTCGGCAACCTGTGTATCCCAAACAGCAATTTTTGATTCACTATTAAATCCTGCATCCGGGTTTTTTATTTGAATTCTTTTTATAGTGTCCCCATCTACAACTATTATTTTACGCTCTATATTATAACCAGTACTCGAATCTGAATTGCTGGATTGAATAATATTAATTTTTGTTTCTTGCTTATTCTGGTTCTTGGTTTTTGCCTGAGTAAATTTTTTATGATGGCGCATCATACGTTTAAAATGGTCTTTTTCTAATCTGTGGGCACTATGAACGGCGGCTTGATGAACTCTATGTCGAGAGTTTCGAACGTGAAACTTCCAAGATTTAATTATCCAAAACCCTTGTAGAAATAGAATCCCTGACAAAGCAACAATGGCAACTGTTATTACAAATCTGATTTTATTAGTATTCACAGTACAAAATTAACCTTACCCGAGAGGAGTTAAAAACTTTAACCTGTTTTTAACCTTCGTTGAATTGCTTTTAACTTTTGAATAAGAAAGCTCGAGCTACATTTGTCCAGTAAATATTTAAAACAAAAAAACATGAAAGCAAAAAATGTGTTATCCGTTGTATTCGGATTGGTATTGTTAATTGGTAGCGGAGTTCTTTTCGCTTTTCAGTCTGGTGAAGGAGAAACCCCAGAAAAACCAAATAAACTTAAAATCACTATTGTAAAAGACAATAATGGGTCTCTTCAAAAATCGGAAGAAATTATTGAAGTAAAAAGTAGAGAGGATGTAAAAACCTATTTGAAGAGTAAAGATATAGAGCTAAGTGAACTTGATTTTTATGGAAAAAAACCATCACATCATGGTCATCCTAGGCACGGAAAAATGTGGGTTTATAATGCATCAGGAAAACCAATGGGTGAGTCGCAAGAGGTGAAAATCGAAAAAGTAGTTGATAAGGATGGGAATGTTGAAGTGCATAAATGGGTAAACGGAGAAGAAGTAGACCCTAGTACTAAAACCCAAAATCATCGCATGTTTATGGAAAACGGCGATGGTGAAATGATCATTAAAGTAGTGGGTGGCGAAGGTGATTCTGATAAAATTATTAAAATAAAAAAGGAAATAGACGAAGACGGAAACATCACCATTTTGAAATCGGTTAATGGTGAAGGATTTGAGAAGGTTGAAGGAGGACATGGGAAATACAAATGTTCTAAAAACGGCGAAAAATCAGGAGCTCACGCTTGCAAAAAAGGCGGCGCTAAATCTTGTGGTCCACGTCATGGTGGTGCTCATGGTTCAAAGGGTTTTGCTGCTCGTTCCAATGATGGATCGGTTATGATTTTTGGTGTACCTGTAGATGGAAAAGGAAACGATATTTCAAAAAAGGCTGTTCAAGAAGAAGCGAAAAGCGATTTATTGATTGAAGATGTAACTTTTTATCCAAACCCAACGGAAAGTCAGTTTTCAATTGCATTTAATTCTGCTGAAAAAGGAAAAATAGTTATTCAAGTAAAAGATATGCAAGGCAAAGAAATCTTGAATCAAGAGTTTAATCATGAAGGTGGTCAGTTTAAAGAAGAGTTGGAACTGAAAGATGCAGAATCTGGAATGTATATTTTTAATGTAACTCAAAACGAAAAAACCTACACACATAAGCTTATGGTGAGGTAGTCATATAAACAGTATGCACTTATGATTAGGGGCATTGCGAAAGCAATGTCCTTTTTTTTTGTTTTTTATAATTGTTTTTTTTGAAAACATTCAAATGACTAATGGTCCATTTTTAAGTCTTCCTATTTATCCATTTAAAATGATAATAAATGTTCTATTTTAGGGTATTGATACTTTGTATTTTTACTGCGTAATTGAAACTCAAATAAAAAACATGAAAACTCTTTTGATTTTACTTCTTCTTGCCCCAATTTTTCTTGTGGCTCAAATCGATACTATACCAAAAGGAAATGTTACCCATATTGATTCAGTTTTGGGGCTGAAAATTATTTATCCTTTCAAAAACAGTCAGGTTACAGGAAAGGTAAAGGCATATTATATTTCTAATAAAAACTTGGCCTATGAAGGGGAGAGTAAAGAAAATGCCAAGGAAGGAACTTGGAATTATTTTGAATACGATAGCTTCAATAAGCCTTCGGTTTATCAGTTTTTCAATTATAAAAATGACACATTAAACGGTGCTTTTGTTGAAGTTAGAGATTCACTTAGAGTTCTTGGGTTCTATAAATATGCGATCTTGGATGGGGTTTATAAAAGAGAGATTTCAAGTGTTTCCGATTCTGGCACTACGGTTTGGACTCCGCTCGATTCAGGAGGGTACGCTGCAGGTGAAAGATATGGACAGTGGACTTTTTTAATTAAAGGAAAATTACAGAAAACTGGATATTATCAATATGGTAAAAAACACAAACACTGGTTTGTATACGACACTTATGATAAATCAGGGAAAGATGTGATAATGCAAGAAATTCAGTATTTTGAAGGTGTAAAAACTGGAACCGAAAAAAAATACTTTCATTACCGATATGAGCCTTGTGGAGAAGGATGTGTAGATACGATAAAGGTTGAAGAATTTGAACAGATTCCATGGCAAAACGGAAGTTTGTTAGGGCCCTATATTAAAAAAGATAACAAAGGATTTGTTCTTGAAAGTGGCACTTTTAGTGAAGGAAAAAAAGTTAGTGCCTGGGTGTATTCTGACCCGGAAACAAAAGAAAAAGACACAAAGAATTATCTTGATAATAAATTGAATGGTCCTTATAAAAAGCAGGTAGGTGAACATGTTATATTAGAAGGTACTTATGCCGTGGGAAAAAAGAACAATACTTGGAAGTATTTCGATGATGACGGCAAAGCAATTCGAGAAGAAAATTATTCTGATGGGATAAAAACAGGAGAATGGAAATATTTCAATTACAAGGGCTATATTGGACTTTCTAAAATTTTTGTGGACAATGAAATGGTTAGTTTAACGGAATACGATGAATTAGAGATCGATGTATTAAACCTCGAATTCACCACTATAACTAATGGAGTTGAAATTGTTTCTCAAGAGATTTTTAGGGATAGTATTGAAACCCGAACTTTACTTTATAAACCGGAAGGAAATAAGATAGATCACGGAACTTTTATGGAGCTTTTTAAAGAAAAAGGAAAAGATTCTACAATTTTCGTTCTAAACGGGTGGTATTCCGTTAAAAAAAGTGGGAGTATTGAATTATCAGGGAATTATAAAAACAATATCATTGATGGAGCCTGGGAGTATTATTATAACGCATCAATTATTTGGAGAATAGAATACAAGGATGGGATTCAAGTAAAAGAAACTTTTGTAGAAAAAATAAACGGAAACCCGGTAAAAAAAGGAGAATATTTACTTTGGTACGGACCCGAAAGACCAAGGTTAGAATTTAGCATTAGAGAAGGAGTACGTCACGGAAAATCAATTTGGTACGACCGAAACGGTGAGGTAGATAAAGAAGAAAAGTATAAAGAAGGAGTATTGCAATAGTTTTTCAATTAATTGCCTTTCTTGTCTAATAGTGCTCTTTGTGTTACACTTTGTAAGAACTCTATTTTAACACCCAAAAGCCACCAAATGCAGCCAAAATCCCAATAATAACAGAAGTAAGGCTGTAAATAAATACAAGAGTCCAATCTCCGTTTTTGAGTAAGAGCATATTTTCCATTGTGAAAGTTGAAAAGGTGGTAAATCCTCCGCAAAAGCCAATGGTAAAAAAAACTACGTATTGCGAACTGGATAAATTCATTTTATGAAAAAAACCTATGATGGCTCCAAGTAATAAGCTCCCCAAAATATTCACAACAAAAGTTCCCCACGGAATTCCGGATTCAATTTTTTTTGAAATATATTGAGAAATTAAAAAACGCAAAACACTACCTAGGCCACCGCCAAGAAAAATAAGTACAGCACTATTCCACATAAATCACATCTTTAAGCTTGTTCATTATTTCGTTTGTAGCACCCTTATTTTCGGCAATAAAATTCGAGCAATTTACGGACGCCGCTTCTAACTTATCTTTATTGGATATTAAGTTTTGTAGTTGGGTCAAAAACGCGGTTTCTGTTTTTATTTCAAACCCACCATTTCTCCTTATCAGTTCTTTGGCCTCTGGAAATTTATAATGGTTTGGGCCAAATATAGAAGGAACTCCAAAGGCTGCGGGCTCCAAAATATTATGGATGCCATCAATAAACCCACCACCAATTAAAGCCAAGTCGCAGTATTTGTAAATGTATTTTAGGATCCCTACTCCATCAATTATAAGAACTTGTGCGTTTTTCAAATCTTCTGGCAATGGTTTTTGATAATAACAAACAGTGTTAGTTTTTAAAGTAGACCTCAAATCTTCAATTTTATTTTCACTTATTTCATGAGGTGCAATTATTACTTTCCAGTTATCTAGCAAGTTTTGATTTATTGCTGTACCAATAAACTCTAACTCTTTTTTCCAAGCACTTCCAACTATTAATATTGGTTGGTCATTTTTAAATTGTTCTATTATTTCCAAGTCTTTTTGCGATTCTAAAACGCTATTCACTCTATCTACACGAGTGTCTCCTGTAACCAAAACATTTTTTTGCCCGACATTATTCAAGAGTAATTTAGTTTCTTCATCTTGTACAAAAAAGTAGTTTGGTAATAATAAAATTTTGCTGAAACTTTTCCCATACCATTTGAAAAAGAACTGATCTTTTCTCAATTTTGCACTGATTAGAGTAAACGGTATTTTCAATTTGTGAAGCTCTTCAAAATAATAAAGCCAAAATTCATACTTGATAAAAATAGCCGCTCTGGGTTTTACAAGGTTGAGAAATGTTCTTGCGTTTTTGACGCTATCTAAGGGTAAATAAAAAACAAAATCCGCATCTTCTGTTTCTTTAAGAAGTTCGAAGCCTGACGGAGAGAAAAATGTAAGTACAATAGGAATGCGAGGGTATTTTTTTCTGAACTCTTCTAAAATTGGTTTTCCTTGCTCAAATTCACCAACCGAAGAGACATGAAACCAAATGGGTTTAGATTTTAAGCCGTTTAGTTTAGACTGGATGTTTTGCTGCCAGTTTTTTCTACCATTAATCCACAGTTTTGCTTTTGGCGAAAAAAAAGAGGCGATTTCGATGGCTAAGCGATATAAACCAATAATAAAAGAATAAATCAATTTCACTCTTATAAATCTAATTATAATAAAACTCCTTAGGGGCTTTTCTATACATAGGAATTACCCAACCCACTTTAAATCCGACAGAAATATCTACACGACTTTCGTCATCCTTTCTTTTTTCTGAGAAATTGTAAGCTCTTCTGTTTTTCGTAAATCCTTCGTTGAGTTCAACTCCAAAATAAAAATTAACCAATCTTGAACCGCTAAAATACTGATAACCCAAAAATTGAGTTAACATAAAACCATTAGTCATTCTGTCGTATCCTTTTTGGTAAGGGAATTTTATTTGAGCTGTTTTGTTTTCCGTATCTTCAATACGTATTCTGTGCTGCCAAAACCCTGCGCCAATCAACACTTTTAATCCGCTATTTGGATTTGGGTTTAATAGTTTAAACACTTTGCCAAACTGACCTGTAATACGGAAGCCACGCATGGAACCTTTAATATTCGCAAAATTTCCATCACCATTTATTACTCTACCATTTGAAGTCAATAAATTGGTAATTGGGATTTCTTTTACTTGGTTGCCAAATTGAACTTGACCATCCAATCCATAAATAAACCCCTTCCGGTCTTTTACATAAAAGGCAGATCCTATTGTATGAAAAAAACCAAATCTATCGACTAAATCTCCTGCGGGTAATTGGTAAGAATATACCAAATCGATATGCGGAATAATGATGGCAGAATCTCGAATACTTTTCTGCGAAAACAGGGTACTTCCTAATCCAAATAATAAAATAAAAATGGAGATTTGTTTAGAGATTTTCGAAATGCCAATCATTAGACTTATAAAGCGTTAAATATCACAATTAGAGGCTTCAAATTTAGTTATATTCGCGACCTAAAAATTTGAAAATTTTTTCATGAAAAAACTTCAGCTAGTTGACCTGAAAACGCAGTACGAAAAAATAAAAGAAGAGGTAGATAAAGCCATTCTTGATGTAATTGCAACTGCCGCATTTATTAATGGTCCCGAGGTAAAAGAGTTTCAAAAAGACTTGGAAAGTTACTTGGGTGTAAAACACGTAATTCCATGTGCCAACGGTACAGATGCTTTGCAGATTTCACTCATGGCATTGGGATTAAAGCCGGGAGATGAAGTTATTTCTCCAAGTTTCACCTACATCGCCACCGCCGAAGTTATTGGCTTATTGAATCTCACTCCTGTTTTTATTGACGTAGATCGACAAAATTTCACAATAGATATTCAATCTTTAAGAAATGCGATTACAAAAAAAACAAAAGCAATAGTTCCTGTTCATTTATATGGGCATTGTGCTAATATGGAGGAGATTTTAAAGATCGCTAACGAATTTAATATACCAGTAATTGAAGACACAGCACAAGCATTAGGTAGCGAGTTTACTTTTAGTGACGGAAGTGTTAAGAAAGCTGGAACTATTGGTACAGTTGGTTGCACTTCGTTTTTCCCATCGAAAAATTTAGGTTGCTATGGAGATGGCGGCGCAATAATGACCAACGATGATGATTTGGCAAAAACGATTAGAATGGTTGCAAGTCACGGTCAATCTAAAAAATATTTCCACGACATTATTGGGGTGAATTCTCGTTTAGACAGCATTCAAGCGGCTGTTCTTAGAGTAAAGCTTCCTTATTTAAATGAATACATACTTGCCCGAAAAAGCGCTGCTTCTTATTATTCTAAAGCATTTGAGCCTTTTGAAGAGTTAGAAACTCCATTTGTTGAAGAATGGAGCGATCATGGATTTCACCAATATACTCTTGTGCTGCATAATGTAGACAGAGAAGCATTGATGACGTATTTGAAAAGTAAAGACATTCCATCGAATGTTTATTACCCCTTGCCAACACATAAGCAAGGAGCGTTTAAGAATACTTTTGAAAAGCGAGTAAGTTTGGAAAACACAGAATATTTAACACAAACTGTTCTTTCGTTACCTATTCATACTGAGTTAGATACTGAACAATTAGAATATATCACATCATCCATAATAGAATTTATAAAACACAAAAATTAAACTAGAATGAAAGTAGCTGTTGTTGGAACAGGATATGTTGGGTTAGTTACAGGCACTTGTTTGGCTGAAACTGGCAACGATGTTATTTGTGTTGATATCGATACAGATAAAGTTCAAAAAATGAAAGACGGAATTGTGCCCATTTATGAGCCAGGTCTTGAAGCACTATTTGAAAGAAATATTAAACAAGGTAGATTAAAATTTACTACCAATTTAAAAGAAGCCATTGCTGGTGTTACTATAATTTTCTTGGCGTTACCAACTCCTCCTGGGGAAGACGGGTCGGCTGATTTGAGTTACATTTTAGGTGTGGCAGAGGAATTAGGCAAGATAATTACTGATTACAAAATTGTAATTGATAAAAGCACTGTTCCTGTTGGAACAGCGGATAAAGTTCATGCTGCCATTGCAAAAAACACAAACATAGAATTCGATGTTGTATCCAACCCTGAATTTTTACGGGAAGGATATGCTATTGAAGATTTTATGAAACCCGATCGTGTTGTTATTGGATTGGACTCAGAAAGAGCTCAAAAAGAATTAGATCATTTGTATCGCCCATTCGTTCGTCAAGGAAATCCTATTTTATACATGGATAAAAAATCGGCAGAGCTTACAAAATATGCTGCAAATGCTTTTTTGGCTACTAAGATTACCTTCATGAATGAAATCGCTAATGTGTGCGAATTGGTTGGTGCTGACGTGGATAAAGTAAGAATCGGAATCGGTTCTGATGACAGGATTGGTAAACGATTTCTTTTTCCCGGAATTGGGTATGGGGGTTCTTGTTTTCCAAAAGATGTACAAGCTCTAATGAAATCTTCGAAAGAGGTTAATTACGATTTTCAAATTTTGAATGCTGTTATGGATGTAAACCATAGACAGAAGACTATGCTTGTTCCTCGTATGAAAAAGCATTTCGACAATAATTTGAAAGGAAAAACAATAGCAATTTGGGGCTTAGCTTTTAAACCTAATACGGATGATATTAGAGAAGCGCCTGCTTTGTACAACATTGATGAATTGGTGAATGAAGGAGCAAATATTATTGCTTTTGATCCCGAGGCAATGGCAAATGTGAAAAAAGAAATTGGAGATAAAATAAAATATGCCGATGACATGTACGCTGCACTTCAAGGAGCTGATGCGTTATTAATATGTACAGAATGGCAAGTTTTTAGGGCACCAGATTTTAGCATTTTAAAGGAAGCTCTTTCTGCCAAAGTAATTTTTGATGGTAGAAATTTATATAACAAAGAAGAAGTAGAAAGTTTAGGATTCGAATATTATAGCATAGGACGATAATGGAAAAAGTTTTAATTACTGGTGCAGCGGGTTTTTTGGGTTCGCACCTTTGCGATCGATTTATTAAAGAAGGATATTCTGTAATTGGAATGGACAATTTAATTACTGGAAATCTAAAAAACATTGAGCATTTATTTCCATTAGAGCAGTTTGAGTTTTATAACCACGATGTTTCTAATTATGTTCACGTTCCTGGTGAATTAAAATATATTTTACATTTTGCTTCTCCTGCAAGTCCTATTGATTACCTAAAAATACCCATTCAAACTTTGAAGGTTAGCTCTTTAGGAACTCACAATTTATTGGGGTTGGCAAAAGCTAAAAATGCAAGGATTATTGTGGCTTCAACTTCTGAGGTTTATGGTGATCCAACCGTACATCCGCAAACAGAAGAATATTGGGGTAATGTTAACCCGGTTGGCCCACGTGGAGTTTATGATGAAGCAAAAAGGTTTCAAGAAGCTATTACCATGGCATACAATACTTTTCATGGTGTTGAAACTAGAATGGTCAGAATCTTCAATACGTATGGCCCTAGAATGCGACTAAACGATGGAAGGGTATTGCCCGCTTTTGTTGGTCAGGCACTTCGAGGTGAAGATCTTACGGTATTTGGGGATGGTTCACAAACTCGTTCATTTTGCTATGTTGATGATTTAGTAGAAGGTATTTATAGATTACTTCTTTCAGATTACGATCAGCCTATGAATATCGGAAACCCAGATGAAATTAGTATTTTGCAATTTGCAGAAGAAATAATTAAACTTACAGGAACCACCCAAAAAATAATCAATAAAGAACTTCCGGTAAACGATCCAAAACAAAGGCAACCAGAGATAAGTAAAGCAAGATCAATTCTAAACTGGGAACCGAAAGTGAATCGAGCAGATGGGTTAAAAATCACTTATGATTATTTTAAGTCTCTCACAAAAGAAGAACTTTACGCCAAAGAGCACAACGATTTCAGTAATTATATAAAACGATAATGGCTAGTTATTTTGCACATGAATCTGCATTTGTAGATGAGGGATGTACCATTGGAGATGGTACTAAAATTTGGCATTTTTCTCATATCATGTCCAATTGTGTGATGGGTGAAAAATGTAACATTGGTCAAAACTGTGTAATTTCTCCTGAGGTTGTTTTGGGCAATAATGTGAAGATTCAAAATAATGTTTCGATATACACTGGAGTTGTTTGTGAAGACGATGTATTTCTCGGTCCTTCTATGGTTTTTACTAATGTAATAAACCCAAGGAGTGGTGTAAATCGCAGAGGGCAATACTCAAAAACTACTGTTAAAAAAGGGGTTTCAATTGGAGCAAACGCAACTATTGTTTGCGGAAATGACATTGGCGAATATGCATTTATTGGTGCAGGCGCAGTAGTAACTAAGGAAATAGCTCCTTATGCACTTGTAGTTGGTAACCCTGCAAAACAAATTGGTTGGATTAGTGAATTTGGCCAACGATTAAATTTTGATGAAAATGGAAATGCTACTTGTAGCGAATCCAACGAAAATTATACTTTGAAAGACGGAAAAGTCTCTAAAAATTAAATCATTATGATTGATAAACTTATAAATAAGGAAGAAACACTAGCAGTAATTGGATTGGGATATGTAGGTCTTCCTATAGCTCTTGAATTTGCTAGAAAAATAAAAGTAGTTGGTTTTGATATTAACGCAGAACGTGTTGATATGATGAAAAACCACATTGACCCTAGTGAGGAATTAGAGGCTTCAGATTTTGAAGGTTGCGATATCCAATTTACCGCTTCCATCGACGATTTGAAAGATGTGAAATTTTTTATTGTTGCTGTTCCTACTCCGATTGACGAGTACAATCAGCCAAATTTGCGCCCACTACTAGGAGCAAGTGCTACAGTCGGAAAAGTACTTTCAAAAGGAGATTACGTAGTTTTTGAATCTACAGTTTATCCAGGATGTACAGAAGATGATTGTGTACCAGTTTTGGAAAAAGAATCGGGGTTAAAATTTGTTGACGATTTTAAAGTTGGCTATTCTCCAGAAAGAATTAATCCAGGAGATAAAGAGCATACCATTACTAAAATATTAAAAGTCGTTTCAGGATGTGATGCTGAATCTGCAGATATTATTTCTAAAGTTTACGAATTAATTATTGAGCCAGGTGTTCATTGTACTACTTCAATTAAAGTAGCTGAGGCTGCAAAAATCATTGAAAATACTCAACGAGATTTGAATATTGCTTTGATGAATGAGCTTTCAATTATTTTTAATCGAATTGGAATAAACACATTTGAGGTTTTAGAAGCAGCAGGTACCAAATGGAACTTCCTTCCATTTAAGCCTGGATTAGTTGGAGGTCACTGTATCGGTGTTGATCCATACTATTTGACATTTAAGGCGGAAGGCGTTGGCTACCATGCTAAGGTGATAAACTCAGGTCGTTATGTGAACGATAGCATGGGTTTTTATGTAGCAAAACAAACGGTAAAAAAGGTTTTGGCAACTGGGAAAAACATTGCTGGTGCTAGAATTCTTATGATGGGAGCTACATTTAAAGAAAACGTTTCTGATATTAGAAATTCCAAAGTTTCTGATGTTGTAAAAGAACTTCAAAGTTACCGCGCCGATGTTGAGGTGGTTGATCCTTATGCAAGTTCAAAAGATTTAATGAAAGAATATCATTTCGGATTGGTGGATAAGCCTACCGGAAAATACGATGCCGTAATAGTTGCTGTAAATCATGCCGAATATGTGGATTTGGATGAAGCTTATTTTCATTCTTTAATGGGTGATGAAGGTATTGTGGTGGATATAAAAGGAATGTACAGGAATACAGTTAAGAAATTGACATACTGGTCGTTATAGTCTATGAAAAACATTCTTATTACAGGCGGAGCGGGTTTTATTGGGTCACATGTGGTTCGGTTATTTGTAAATAATTATCCAGAATATCAAATATTCAATTTGGATAGTTTGACTTATGCCGGAAATTTGGAAAACCTAAGGGATATTGAAAATTCTAGTAATTATCATTTCCTTAAGGCAGATATTAGAGATAGCTCGGCTACGAATTCCATATTCATAGATAATGATATTGATGGAGTAATTCATTTGGCTGCTGAATCTCATGTAGATCGGTCCATTGAAAATCCTTCCATATTTGTTGAAACAAACGTAATTGGAACTGTTAATCTTTTAAATGCCGCTAAAGCACATTGGGGAAATGATTTTTCAGATAAGCTATTCTATCATGTTTCTACTGATGAGGTTTACGGAAGTTTAGGAGAAACTGGATTCTTTTTGGAGGATACTTCTTATGATCCAAAGAGTCCGTATAGCGCCTCAAAAGCATCTTCTGACCACTTTGTAAGAGCTTATGGAAATACGTACGGATTTCCATTTAAAATATCTAATTGCAGTAATAATTACGGTCCTTTTCAATTTCCTGAAAAGCTAATTCCTCTTTGCCTAAATAACATTAAAAATAAAAAGCCTTTACCCATTTATGGCAAAGGTGAAAATATTCGAGATTGGCTTTTTGTGGAGGATCATGCGGATGCCATTGATACTATTTTTCATAAGGGTAAAATGGGTGATACTTATAATATTGGCGGTTTAAATGAATGGACAAATATTGATTTGGTACGATTACTTTGTGATGTATCGGATGAATTATTGGGGCAAAATATCGGTGATTCTCAAAAGCTTATCACTTTCGTAAAAGATAGAGCTGGGCACGATATGCGTTATGCCATTGATGCAACAAAACTCTCAACAGAGTTGGGTTGGACGCCTTCAGTTACTTTTGAGGAAGGGTTGGAATTGACTGTAGATTGGTATTTGAAGAATTTACCTTGGCTTGAAAATGTAGTTTCAGGAGATTATCAAAAATATTATTCGGCGCATTATAGCTAGACTAAGACAGTAAAAAGCATGGAGATTACTTCCTCTTTTTATCAATAATGCCAAAAATCATGTTCAAAATTGAATATTTTTTCTTCGATTTTTTCAGCTTCTAGTAAAGCATCTAAACCAGTCTTATATTCGTTGATTGATCTGTCATATACATTGGATTCTTTAATGATAGTTGATTCGAAAAAACGTTTTAAAAACAAATCATCGAATGACATTCGTTTAGCATCATTATTGACATTAAAAACGTCATATCTTGCGAAAACAAACCTGGCTTCTGGAAAATAAATCCAAAACAAGTCTTCTAACACTGGATTTCCATCGGGTCCTATTGACTCTTTTACTGGCTTTATTCCTATGATACGCACTTCCATATCCGATTTTTGTTTTTCGAAAAACCATTCTTCTTTTATTTCATAGAACTTTATTGCGCTAGAAAGCATGGTGTCACGAACTATTTGGGTTCCAATTACATCACCATATTCATCAAATATGTCAATTTCGTTTTCGCTAACTAATTTAGCCAGAACTTCTGCGCTTGACAAA